>OCHN01003033.1_pt1 | contig 9850 bp, 8 predicted proteins | sample 1538911 | NCBI WGS metagenome assembly OCHN01 (sample SAMN04571736, study PRJEB22368) | human gut metagenome | biome: human gut; material: stool | host: Homo sapiens | place: Luxembourg | collected 2013-01-11 | reverse complement strand
AACTGGTCAAATTATGGCTGAATATTACCAGTTCGCTCATTCTGTACAAGGCTATAACCATATTAAAGCAAACAAGGTTTGTCAGGATGCATCCGGTGAGTGCCACTTTGAAGATGTAAGCATTATTGCTGTGGCAGACGGTCACGGCAGCGATAACTATATTCGCACAGATCGTGGCAGTAAATTTGCGGTTTCTGCAGCTCTGACAGCTATCAAGGCCTTTGTACAGGAAGCACGGGAAAATCATCTGTCCGCTGTTCCGGATTCTGAAACTGAATTAATTCAGATTTCCAAAAATATTCTTGCTCGGTGGTATACGCAGGTAGAAAATGATGTTGCCTGTGAGCCATTCCAGCCGGAAGAACTGGCAAAAGTATCAGAGAAATATAAGCAACGGTACGCTTCCGGGCAATATAATGCCAAGGCTTATGGAACGACCCTGATTGCAGTCTGCATGACCAACGAGGGGTGGTTTGGCATCCATATTGGAGATGGAAAATGCGTTGAATTGCTGGAAAACGGGACGCTTTGCGAGCCTATCCCATGGGATGAAGCTTGTGAACAGAATATCACCACCAGCATCTGTGACAGTGATGCGATTGAAGAATTTCGTTATATAATTCAAAAGGATTTCCCAGCCGCAATTTTTATCGGAAGTGATGGCATTGATGACAGCTATTCCTCTGAGATGGAATGGCATGAACTGTATCGCAGCATTTTCATTGTCTTTGCAGAACATAGTACAGAAATTGGTAGCAATGAAGTCCGTGACTACTTGCCAAAAATCACCAGACGGGGCAGCGGTGATGATGTTTCCATTGCAGGCATTATTCGCACGGATCTTTCTGAAGATTCAGTCGCTAAAATTAAGCTGTGCGGCGAAGAAATCCGGCTGAAAGCCCAATTGGAAAAAACAGAGCGCACCCATCAATCCGCCATTGAGAAGAAAAACTATATCGAAAGCAACATGGAGCGAAACCGGGCGGAACTTCAGAAACTGACGGAACGTCTGATAGAGGCTGAAGCTGGCCTAAAAGCATCGGAGGTCGCTCTTTATAAGGCGCAGGCTGAATGGAAATCGCTGCAAGCCAGACTGAACGCACTGGAACGCGATGCTGTGGGAAATGTTGCGATACAAGCTGAGGATGCAGCTGCACTTGATCCCGATGCTAATGACTTGATTTCCATTCAGGATGCGGCAAAATCGGAAGTAATGCAGGAAACTCAAGGAATTTCACATTGATTCGTCAAAAGGTCTTCGCCAGATATGGCGTGGGCCTTTTTGTGTTGTGTGTGAGGAAAGATCATGACCGAATTTGGAAGATATCTGAAACAGTGTCCAGCGGCACTCAAAGATAAAACCCGAACATTAAGTTTGCTAAAAGATGCTCTGAAGAATGACTTGCCGAAGTTTCGCGTATTGCAAGCAGCCTATGAACTTGGAATACTAGAAGCCATCCAACGCAGCAATCCGATTTCAACAGATGATAGGTTGAAAATCACGACAGGTCTTGTCAGCCAGTATGCTATGCTGGAAAACGCAGCTAAGAATGCTATTGATTATTGGCAAGACAGCGTTGATGCAGATATTCTTTATCGTGCACTTAATGATGCTGACGAGTGCAGAGAATCTCGCATAAATTCCGCTGAATCTACTGCACGACCTGCAATTCCGATAAAGCCACAACAGAATCCAGCTGAAAATCTGCTCAAGATCGAATCAATTTCGCAGGATTCTATTCGCATGGGCATTCGACTTCAATGGAAAAAACAATCGGAAATCGAATGCTATGAAATCTGGCGGGCAAAAGAATCAGAGCAACCTGTCAAAATCAAGGAAGGTTCTTTCCCTATTCCACGGTATCAGGATTACGATGTGGAAGCTAACTGCTGCTATACTTATGCAATCCGGGGATTGAATGAATCTGGAAAAGATATTGCACATTCCGCAGATATTCAGCTGATTGCCCCAAGCAAGCCACCTGTATTTCAAATTCGAGAGTTGCAGTTTACCTTTTCTGGCCTCCAACTCAAATGGAGTATGCTTTTTGAAGCAGAAAAATATATTGTCCAGAAATACTCGGATGTCTATGGATGGACAACTCTTGCGGAGCTTCCTGTGGAGCAGACCATGTATCTGGATGTTGCCGCTCAGGGTGGAAAGACAATTAAATATAAAATCCGGTGTGTCTGTAAAAATGGCACCGCGATAGAAACCGCTGAAATTGAATTGAATTTATAAAGGAGCCAGACTACTATGAATCTAAACCTGTTGGTGTCAATTATAATTTATGCACTCATGGCGTTTTTTGTTGGATGTGGATTCTACCATATTGTCAATCTATCAAAATATCAGAAGGACTTTGCATTAATAGGGAAAAGAATTAAAACCGATGCCCAGGCTGTTATTGATTTACAGGAGTATCTTGAAGGAACGACTAGCGAGCAAAACAAATTATTTCAGTCTGATAAATTAAATGCCAAACTTGAAGAGTATCGAGCTGCGTATCAGCGAACAAAAAGCACTAGTTTTGCGGCTCCTTTTGTCGATATTACAGATTTCTTTAACGGGGAATTCTTAGACGAATTGGGACACACCGGATTCTGTGAATTGGTTCCCGGAACTATGACTGGCCTTGGAATTTTAGGAACCTTTGTTGGCTTAGTTCTCGGTGTTGGTGGATTTGACACATCCACTACAGATGCTGTTATGGTTAGTATCACCCACCTCCTTGGTGGCATGAGTACAGCTTTTTTGACAAGTATTGTTGGTGTGCTACTATCTCTTGCGTTTTCACATATCTATAAAAAGTACGTCGACAGCACAAATCAAAGCCTTGAAGATTTTGTAACTGCATTCCATGACAAGAATCTAGATGGCTCTTCCAGTAATGCCGAAAACCAGCTTTTGGGTTACCAACAGCAGCAGACCGAGTTGATGAAAAACTTTGCTACCGTCGTTTCGGAAGCTGTCAGCACCTCTATCGCTAATACCATGCGTACCGAGCTGGTTCCGATTTTCGATGAAATGAAGTCTACTGTTAAAGAGTTCAGCGAAATTGCAAGCCAGCAGCAGAAAGATGGCCTGAATCAGGTCGTGCAGGAATTTATTCGCTGCATGAACGAATCCCTGCGTGGGCAGTTTGATGAACTGGCCGCAACGATTCAGAAAACTTGCGAATGGCAGAAAGCGTCCACCGAGCAAATGCAAAAAATTGTGGATAGCATTTGCGATACATCGAACGAAATTGAAAAAGTCAATGCCGTTTCCCATCAGACCGTTGAAGAAATGAACGGTTTTGTCACGCTTCTGAAGGAGTATCAGGAAAAACTCCATTCTGAAGCAGAACTCATTCAGCAGCAGATTGCAAACAGCAATGAAATCAGCGAACGGCAAGCCAATTATTTGGACAAACTGGTGGAAAGCGAAAGCCGTGTTGCTGATTTGGCAGACAACGTGAAAAAAGAAGCAGATGCTGCACAGCAGGCCGTTGATATGCTGTCGGACCACTGCAAAGACCAGATCAGTGGTATTGTGGATGCTGCCAAGCAGGATATGGATGCTCTGGCCGCATCTACAAAGGTTTTGACAGAGGCAAGTCATTCGCAGATGGAAACGCTGGCACAGACTGCTGAAAGTGAAATGCAGTTACTGTCCAACACTGCCGCCCAACTGAGCGAAGAAAACCACAAACAGCTGATGGAACTGACGAAGGCATCCTCTGAGCAGATGTCCGTGATTTCTGAGGCTGCAAATAATGTGATGCAAAATAGCAAGCAGCAGATTGAGGAAGCAATCAAGGCAACACAGGCACAGTCGGATGCTTTGATGCAGGCTACCAATGACTTCTCCGACTTTGTACAACAAGAGCACAAAAAATTGGTGGAGGCTGTGGATAAAGAGGTGTCTGGTCTGTCAAATTTTGCAGGTCAGACTACAAGCGAAATTCAGTCTGCGACTGCTGGCATGGAGAACGCAGCAAAGCTGCTGGATAAGAATCTGGATGATGTACTTGATCGCACCTTTACGTCGTTCGACAGCAGCCTGACCGATATTTCGCAGCACTTGAGCGGCACCATTGCAGATGTGCGCGATACTACCGAGGCCCTGCCGCATGTTATCCGTGAATCTCAGAAGCAGTATGAAGCGGTTCTCGCTAAACTGACAAGCCAGACCCAGACCTATCTGGATGCAATGGAAAAGCTGACCGCACTAGTTGAGCAAAAGGCTCCTGTTACGGCTGATGAAGAAGGGAATCGTCAATGAGACGCTATACCAAACGAAATAAAAACGGCGAAAAGCTGAATTTCTGGCTTTCCTACTCTGACATGATGGCGGCATTGCTACTGGTCTTTATTCTGATTCTGTCCTGCACCCTGCTGGAAACCCGCGCAACCTATGAAGCAAAGCAGGCCGAGCTGGAAGAAAAAGAACAGATTATTCTGAATCAGCAGTCGCAAATTGATACGATTGTGGGTGTTCGTGGAGATCTGATTGATGCCCTGAGCAAAGAGTTCTCTGGTAACGACCTTTCCGTCAAGGTAGATGCACAGTCTGGTGCAATCACTTTTGATTCAACGCTGCTCTTTGGCTACAACGATGATAAACTTCAGGATTCCGGCAAGGCTTTTCTTGCAGAGTTTTTGCCGAAATATTTCTCGGTTCTGCTGGGCAAGGATTTTTCACCGTATGTTGCTGAAATTATCATTGAGGGACATACTGACACGGATGGCGGTTATATGTATAACCTGCAATTGTCACAGAACCGCGCGTTTGCCGTCGTGTCCTATTGTCTGGATGAAAACAACCATTTTCTTTCGGACAGCCAGTTGGAAGAGCTGCGCGTTTTGCTGACCGCAAATGGACGCTCGTGGAGTGCACCTATTTATGCAGCGGATGGAACAGTTGATATGCAGGCATCCCGCCGTGTGGAAATTAAATTCCGCTTAAAGGATGAGGAAATGATGAACCAGATTGCCGAAATGCTTGAGGAAACAAAATGAAAACAAGCTATAAGCCTTCTAAACTTCCGGCTATTGCTGCGCAGGTGCGGAAAGAGCATCCCACAAGTTCTGAAATTAGAAACTATCAGCTTGATAATGGCTTCTTAGACGAAGTGCGCCAGTGGGCTAAACTACCCAAAGAAGATGTAGATGGAGAAGCTATCACTATTCCGATTCGCAAGGTGCGGTTGCTGGCAAATTATGTGCCAGCCAATTCTCTGCACCTCCCACTCCTTAATCTAACAAGGATTCTATTTCTGCGCGCAAATGAAGAAATCGCACGGTCACTTTTTATTCTCTGGCAGGATTTTTTTGAAAATCAAGATTTATGTTATCTCCTTTATCGTATCGTACAGGACAAGGCTGAACTGGTAAAGAAAATCGTTTCCAACACCAAACTTGAAAATACCACTATGCTGCAGTGGTTTCCCAGTAAAAATATCCCCTATGCAGTCGGCAGAGAGTGTATGCGTTGGCAGAAATCCGACCGCATCCGTTTTTCTGACCGTCTGATGACGTTGGGAATTATGCCATCCACTCGGCTAGGACAGCGTTGTATTCAGGAATATCTTACTTTCTGTGATCGAACTGGCTATCTTGAAATTTCTGACCGGGATATGCTGCCGACTTTGAAGAAGTATTCTCCGGATTCTATAAAGCTGTTCCTGAAGAATATCTTGACAGAACTGAAAGTTGAGGATTTTCAGAGATACTACCAGTGCGGCACCTATCTCCGCAATACTTATACCAGCGACGCAGGAACGCTAAAGTATAAGAATTTCTTTTCCGGGTTTACACCCGAACAGGAACTCAAGTATCACCGCTGGCTGAATTATATCCTAGTCAAAGACACCTTTGTTGGTTCTGATGATGACGCTCGTCTAAAGTTTTGGAGCCAGTATGTGCCGTACAGTCTGGATGTTTACAAAGTATCTATCAGTGCTTCGCTGGTTATCGAATTCGAGGCCTACTGTGTGATTGAATTTTTTGAAACTACACAAGGTGCGCTTTATATTTACCCTAAAGACACTTTTGAACGGGAAATCAAATTCTACGTTGTGCGCCGAAATAATACTGAATTGCGGCATGAGTTGTATACCAATCTGCGCCGCTACTGTACAGAACGCATTGTGCACCGGGAAGGATGGCAGTATAAGACTAGTCGTTATCTGATGGCGCATAGTATTATTTGATGTTATTTCTAAAGGAGTTCAGTATTTATGGACTTGAAAATTGTTGTTGAGAATCATCCTGAATGCCTAACCAATCGTTCTCGGTTGGCTGCTGTTTTGCGAGACTTGTACCCGAATGAAAGACTACTGGTAAATATTGCCCTTGAGGTTTACGAATGCGGTATTGCAGACAGGCTACGTTCTATGACAAATGTGGAAGCGACACAAACACAGGCATTCTGTCATCAATTGGCAACAGAGTATGCCCTTCCAGTGCAAGTTGCACTCCAAGGCCTTGAAATGTGGGCCGATGCTTATGGCGTTTCGATGGAAAGCAAATTTATAACTGCTACACCTGCCAATAGTATAAACGTTTCGGAACAACAAAATCCTGCCATCATTTCAAATGATCCGTTTGCACATACTGGAATTGTAGAGGGCAATCCACTTGAATACGAGGTGAAAGAAGTTGAGTCCGGTATAGTAGAAATTACAAGATTTCTCGGATTTGATAAGAAAGACATGATTATTCCTAACATGATTTCTGGAAATAAGGTTATTGGCATTGGTGGTCGTATGGCTTTTCATAACTGTCAAAAAGTCGAGTCACTAACGATATCTGATGGAATAGAATATATCGGAAAAGAAGCATTCAGCGATTGCGAAAAATTAAAACGAATTAAAATGAACACACACCTTAAAAACGTATGCTTTTTGGCATTTGCTGGCACACAAGTTGATAGAATTTGCTTTCCTTCGTCCCTTATATATTTAGAAAAAGCCTCTCTTGATGTTTATGGAGGACACGGGGAAAAGGGAGTAATCGTAGCATATCTTTATCCCGGAACAAAAGCTATTGCGAGTGCACGTCTTTGGAATATCCCCCTTGAAAATGCTGAAAACTGGCCAGGTTATAACTGAGCCCGTAGATTTTACTGAAACAGTCTTTATTTTGAAAGGAGCGGTGTTCTATGAAACCATCCAAACAATATTCATTTGAAATTTTGAAAATCAGAAGTGATATTGAAATGCTCAAAAATCGTAAAATTTATGAATTGCAAAAGGCTACACACTACCCAGCAGCATATACCCTTGGTGCACGTCTTGAAGAAGAACTTGATGAACTGCTTTATGCCTTGGACAATCAGTTGCCAAGGAAAGCACAAGAACTTCGTGATGCGAAAAATCGCGCTGAGCAAAATCTCCTGAATGAAAAAGAGTAAGTCTTCTTTATGAATCTTCATATTATTATTGACCAGTATCCACAATGTCTGGAGAGCCGTGCAAAGCTATCCGCCATCCTGCGCGACCTGTACCCCAGCGAACGCCGAGAAATCAATATTGTTTTGGATATATATGAATGTGGCATTGCAGATAAAATCAAACAGCTTAAAAGCATTGACGCCTTGCAGGTACAAGCTTTTTGTCGCCAACTCGAAGTCGAGTATGCACTTCCGGCCCAATATGCACTTCGTGGACTTGCTTTGTGGCTTGAAGCCTACAATGTAGCGATTCAGAAAAACGAAGTTCCTGCTAAGGATTCTCGTGTGTTGTCTGGCCCTACAAGTTTTGAATCAAATGTTTCACAAGATTCAGAAAACGCTTATCAAATCGTCAATACTGCTCCAGAATATGAGTTGAAAGTTCTTACTCTAGCGACGGCTGAGATTTCCCAATATCATGGGCATAATTCTAAAAATGTTATCATCCCTAGCACTATTGACGGAAAAAATATTGTTGGTATCGGAAAAGGTGCATTTCAGCATTGTATAACAATCGAATATCTACGAATTTCAGAAGGGATTCGCTACATTGAAGATGGTGCATTTTTTGATTGTTCAGCATTGAAGAGCTGCTTGCTTCCACAGTCCCTTGTTCGTCTTGGCTCAGAGCTTAATACACTACCAAATCCTACCGGAGTTTTTGAGCACACGGCCCTAGAACATATTATTTTGCCGGAAGCTATTCGATATATTGGAAAATGTGCATTCAGAAATTGCTCAAAATTAAAGAGTGCCTCGATTTTATCAAATATAGAATGTTTGCCAGAGGAAGCGTTTTTAGGATGTGAGCGGCTTACTACAATTGAATTGTCCAATACCGTTAAGATTATTTCCAATCGAGCATTTGCGTTCTGTGAAAGCTTGCAAAGAATTGCATTACCACCAAATGTAAAAAGCCTTGGTGAAATGACTTTTCTTGGATGCACTTCACTCAATATGATTCGATTGAATGTTGGATTAACAAGCATTCGCCAAGGGGCTTTTTTAAGCTGTACGAGCCTAAAGGAAATCCATATTCCATCAACAGTAACTCTGTTTGGAGAACATCTTTTTGAATACGTTCCAATTCACAAAGCAAATGGGAATGCAGTGATTTATAGGAGCAGGCGGCAAAACCTCAATCTGTTGATTTACTGCGCCTTGGGTTCCCATGCACTTGAATATGCGCAAAGGAATAATATTGAATTTCGAGTAGAAAGACATTAGTCCTAGCGTTATTCTCGAATGAAAGTACGCACATCAGGGAACACTTATATCAACTTTCCGGAAAGGGTGTGATTTTATGGTTGACCGTATTGTCAAGGAGATTAACATCTGCTTGGAAAATGACTGCTACATTTCAGCATTGGGAATGGCATTGACCCTGCCGGATATTTGTGGAAAAGCTAAATATCCCCAATGGAAAAAGCAGAATGTTGGGCTGCGGTATAAGAAATGGTACGATGAGTATATTGGATTCCGTGAAATTCCAAGTGGACCACATAGTGAAGATTTCTCGTATTTAAGTGGTGAGGTTGTTTACAGTCTGAGAAATTGCTTGCTGCATCAAGGAACCCCCAATATCGACAATAACAAAATCACAGAAAAGCGTTGCAAGATGGATTACTTTATTCTTGTGATTAACAAGGATGAACATATAATTTCATCTGAGTTCGCGTTAAACCACGATGGTGCTCGTTCGGATTGTGGAATGAAGGTGGACCTTTATAGCCTTTGCGGAAAATTAACGCGTGCAGCTTCCGATTATTATCACAGTAATAAAGAACTCTTCGATTTTTTCCAGTATCAGTTAATACAATAATACGAGCTCACACAATAGCGGCAAAGTTTCATTGCGAACTTTGCCGTTTTTCTTTTTGCCCAAATTTGTGAAATTTTCAAAACTGTATTCCAAAACGGCTCTGCGGATTCCTATTAGTATAGGGGCTTTCAAAATTTTTGTAAAACAGCTTTCCTCTGTTTCTATAAGTAGGAAAATGAACAAAATCTATATTCTAAAATTAGGCGGTTCGACAAAATTTGAAAATCTGTATGCCAAACACCCATTTTAGAATGCTATAGGTATAAGGACACGTTAGAATGGTGAATTTTCTTTGAACTTTCGCAAGACCCGGTTTAAAAACGCCCCTTTAAGTTTGTATAGGGTGTAGGGATTACTTTCAGAAATAGACCTGTTCACACTATTGAAAGACCTCGACTTCTTAGAAAACGACATCGTACCTTGAAAACAACATGATCGGCTGCAAGCTACTATGCTTTTTCGGAGAAGTGCCGCCACGACAAGAGCGCACCAAGAAGAAGCCGTACGCCGGAGGAAATCGGGCAGGAACAGCTTGCGGGCAGACCGACACCGAAGAAGAACCGGGCAAGCTGGCAGAGAGGACTTCACAA
>OCHN01003030.1_pt1 | contig 9860 bp, 9 predicted proteins | sample 1538911 | NCBI WGS metagenome assembly OCHN01 (sample SAMN04571736, study PRJEB22368) | human gut metagenome | biome: human gut; material: stool | host: Homo sapiens | place: Luxembourg | collected 2013-01-11 | reverse complement strand
AGGTACCGTACGGAACGCTGTACGGGTGGGTGCAGGCGGCAAAGAACGGCGACCTGGACATTGAGGAGCGAACGCCCGAAAACGCAATGAGCCTGGCTGAGGAGATCCGGCAGCTGCGAAGCGAGGTAAAGCGGCTGAACAAGGAAGATGAATCAGCCTCTTGTCGCCGTTCGCGCCGAGAAGCTCGTCCGCTCCTCCGAGGTCGATTCGGAGAAAACGCTGCTTCGCAGCAGAGGCTATTCCCTGCTTTGATCTTATGCTTATAACCAACAATACCCCCGCCATTTACAGGGGACATCAAAGGGATATAGTCGCAAACCCGCATTACAAAAAGAATTGTAGTGCCGCATAACCAACGCAGACCATACCCCAACCAATAATAAGGACGCTTTTCACTGAAAGGCGTCCTTTTTCTATATATAAATATAGTATAGACATTCGGCAAACCAGAAATCGAATGGCATAAAAGGGAGAGTTTTTTCAAGCTCTCACTTTTTGCTGATAAATCTGCCTGTTGCTCAATTTTTAGCATAAGCGTTTGTTAATAAATAACAAAGATTTCATCACCACGCACAAAACGCAGACAAAATCTTTGGCATAATAACCGAAATTTGTTTGCTCCACAATATACCAAAACAATCCAAAAAGGAGACTATTATGTTGAACATTCTCTATAACACCAAGTCGCCCCGATGCAATTCCAGTAAGTGCTTTGCATATTGGGACGGAAAATGCTCGGCTTTGGTGAGCAGCAGCTTTAAAAGCGGCTGCCCGTTCTTCAAAGATAAGGAAGCGAAAGCAGCGGAAGATTTACGCTGCAAGGATAGGGTTGAAAAGTGGAAAGCAGCGCAGAAGAAATAAATCCGCAGAAATTCCTATCTTTCAGAAAGGCGATGATTATTATGAACGCAATATTCCAGATGCTAAATCCGAGCAATACGCTGACGGTCAATCGCCTGCTAGCTCATGCAATAGGACTGTCAGAAGCGGTGGTTTACGCCTCCCTAATATCGAAATGCAGCTACTACGAACGCAACGGTATGCTGGACGACAGCGGCTGGTTCTACTCAACCGTTCCCGACCTTGAAGCAAGCACCGCTCTTTCTGAGTATCAGCAGAAACGCTGCATAAAGAATCTGGTGGACGCCGGGCTTATCGAAAGCAAAAATCGCGGACTTCCCGCCAAGCGCTGTTTTCGTATCATCGAGGATATTGAACTTATCTCAAACCTCATTTCACAGGGAGAGAAAAAGCAGTTGTCCATAAAACCGGCTGCTGTGCAGTCCTACGAAAAGAAACGTAAGAACAGGATTGACGCACAACCGCCTTGCTCCGCAGAAACTACGGAGCAGGAGGAAAACACCGCCGATAACGACTTTGGAGCTTGCTCCGAAGAAACTGCGGAGCAGCCGGGCGAGGAATTTACTATACTGCTCCCAAGAAACTTCGGAGCAAGCTCTGAAAAATCCGTCCTCCCCTCATTATATAAATCTAAAGATAATAAATCAAAAGAAAATAATCCTCTATCAATCAATCCAAAGGACAGCGCTGATTTGATGGATAGGATCGATTCTTCAATTCCAAATATGGTTTCTTCCGATGAACGGACAGACTACACAGATATTATCCGGGAGAACATCGGTTATGATTATCTTCTTGAAAGCAGCCCGTCACAGAAAGGCAGAATAAACGAAATCGTCGGGATAATGCTCGACGTGGTATGCTCCACCAAAAAGTATATCCGGGTGAACGGCGAGGACTTCCCGCAGAGCGTTGTGAAATCACAGTTCCTCAAACTGGACAGCACACATATTGAGTATGTGATTACGGCGCTCGACAAGAACACAAGCGATGTACGCAACATCAGGGCGTATCTCATAACGGCTCTGTATAACGCCCCGCTGACGATTGACAGCTTCTATTCGGCAATGGTCAATCATGATATGTATGGCAGTAAATGAGGGTGCTAACAGCACGGAAAGGACATTTTATGAAAGCAATTGCAATCTATAATCACAAGGGCGGCGTAGGAAAGACCACAACGGCTATCAACCTCGCAAACGAGCTTGCCGAACGCGGAAAGGTGCTTGTAATCGACTTTGACGGACAGGCTAACAGTTCCCGTTTCTTCGCAGAACCGAGGGCGGGGCTTGAAACAGCGCTGATAAAGAGAAACTGCCTGCCCACTGTGGCGAAAAGCTCCACCAGATACCCTAACATCGACATTCTGACGGCGACCCCGGCGCTTAACCTTGTGGCGGCGCAGTTTGAGCAGCTCCCGGAAGATGTTCAGACAGCCAACGTGAGAAAGGTGCTGACTTTCGACCGCAGCTATGAATACGCAGTCCTCGACCTGCCGCCGGCTCTTACAAAGCTGACAGAAAAGGTAATCACGCTTTCCGACAGCGTGTTCGTTCCCATAGAGCTTGGAACATTCGCAATACAGGGCATTCCTGCTGTAACAGGAGCGCTTGCGAACTGCAATGCCAAATTCGGCGGCTGTATCGTGAACAAATTCGACAAGGAAAATCCCGCAGATACAGAGCTGCTGGAATTCCTCAAATGCACCCTCGGAAACAAGGTGCTGAACACCACCATTCCTTTCAGCCGTGTTATCAAAAACTCTTTCAGCTACAAACTGACCGCAAAGGAATACATGAAATTGACGGCTGCGGCGCAGGCATACGAAGATTTGGCGGCGGAAATCATTGAAAGGCTTGGTGAGGAATAATGAGCAGGAAGTTGCAGCTTGACAGCGCCATAGCGGCGGATATTCAGACGGTCAACGCCGACAGCTACATAGACAGTCTGAAAATGATAGACATCGACAACATCGAGCCGAACCGGAACAATTTCTATGAAAATTCCGAAATAGAGGCTCTGGCGGACGATATAGAGCGGCAGGGCTTAATGACGGCTCTGGTCGTTTCGGAACAAAACGGCAGGTATGAGCTTATCAGCGGTCATCGCCGTCTGGCGGCGTTAAAGTCCCTTATCGCTGACGGGCGCAGGAGAAGCGGAAAAGTTCCCTGTTTCATCAAAGGCGCAAAGCCGAACAATGAAACCGAGCTTGACCTCATAATGCTGAACGCAACACAGCGCAAGTATTCGGACGCAGACACCATGCGTGAGTACGAGGAACTGACGCGGATTTTCAAGGAGCTTGAGGCAGCCGGAAAGCCCGTCAAGGGCAGAATAAGGGACAGAATCGCAGACGCCCTTAACGTATCTCCGGCGCAGGTCGGAAAGCTGGATAACATCAAGCATAACGCTATCCCAGATGTGGAGCAGGCGGTAAAATCCGGAGATATGTCGATTTCGACAGCCAACGAGGTCGCAAAGCTCGCTCCCGAAAAGCAGCAGAAAATAATCTCTGAAAAGCCGAAGATTACCCATAAAGAGGTCAAGGACATTCAGCGGCAGGAAAACACTTCCGCTGACGTTGTTCCTAAAACTGACGATGAACATGAAACTACATCTTCCGAACCGCCTGTCGTCCTCTCCCATGAGGAAGCCGAAACGCTTTCAAAATACATCGAGGATCTTCTCATTCTGGCAAAGGGCGAGGATTTCAAGGTGCTGCGCAAACTTGCAGACAGGCTGTGATTTTGAAAATGTGCTATTTATAGCACGTTGACAACGGAATGCAAAAGATGTATAATATAAGCAAGCAACCAGACTTGTGCGAAAGGAGCATAATATGGCTTTACCGACAACAGATTTCAGCGCAATAGGTATTGAGGAAGTAGATTGGGGCGAGTTCACCTCGGCTTGGTCGATCAAGTTCATGGTCGAGCTTGAAAACAGAGCGTATCACAAAGACTTCAATCCGAAATTCGTAGATGTTTTGAACTGGGCATTCATTCACAAGGATATGATAAGGAATATGCCGTTTGAGGAACAGGAACGGCGTATGATGGCAGACGGTGTAATTACCGTCAACGACTTGTAATTCATAGGGGGCTTTCGTTGTGGGAGTATCATTCAGAAGTTCGGCGGGATTTGGGAAAAGAATGGAATACAACATTGTTGGTCAAATGCTTATGGAAGGCTTGGACTGTTACTTGCCTTTGGTAGATGACCACGGTGTAGATTGTGTTATAAAAAAACCTGACGGAACGTTTATTGAAATTCAGATAAAAGCACGTTCAAACGAGGTTACGGACGGAGATGCTGCTCTGTTTGCAGCAATTACTCATACACTAACCCCGAATTTCTATTTTGTATTTTATTCCGAACGCTTAAATTCAATGTGGATTATGTCATCGGAAGAATTCTTAAACGAGTGTGTCACTAACAAAAATGGCAAAAACGCCGGAAAACATTCAATATGGTTCAACGGCAATCGAAAGGACAAATCAACAGGCATAAAAAAAGAATACTGTTATCCGAAATTTGATAAATACAAAGCGACGGATTTTTCAAGATTTCACTAATGCCTTTAAATATTGAACTAACAACAATTTAATAGATTCGCAAAGCGGAGAATGTAACAGTTCTCCGCTTTTTTGCGTTTAGGGGTGATTTTATAATAAATAAGCTTACGGGAGAGCCTGTTTCGGAGGAAATGCAAAACGTTCTGAAACGGCTTGTCGCTAATGAAACCGTTCCGGAAAGCGAAATCTACGCACTAAAGGAAATCAAGGAAGCAAATTCTTGTATAAGTTCAAGCAAGCCGACAATAGAGTTGAGGAACCGCACTGGTATACAGCTCGGTGTTTATAACAGATTGCAGAATATGGGCAGCGCTGTTACGAAAAGTGACGGCGCTGTTTCTTTTTCCGGCGAGATACGCCGTGAAAAAAGACTGGATATTGTTATCGGGCTGCCTGCGTCCGGAAAATCCTCGGCGCTTGTGGAGCCTATTTCCGAACTGTACAAGTCAAGAGTTATCGACAGCGATGAAGCCAAGAAGCTACTTCCGGAGTTCAACAACGGCTGGGGTGCAGGCGTTGTCCATAAAGAAAGCCAGTTAATTTCAGACAGGCAGTTATCGGCAGCGCTGAAAGCGGGAGAGAACATCACATATCCCCGTGTAGGCGGCGATAGTTCTGAACTTCTGAGTATAATTTCCACTGCTAAAAAGCAAGGATATTCGGTATATGTCCATTATAACGAACTTGACCGTAATAAGGCGCTCGGACGGCTGCTGAACCGTTTTCTTGAAACAGGAAGATATATCAAGCCGGAGTTGGTGACGAAATACGGCAGCGAGATTAATAATACATACGAACAGGCAAGGAATGCCACTACGCTTGTGGACGGCTTTTCAAAATGGAGCAACGACGTTCCGTTCGGCAGCCGCCCGAAACTGCTGGAATACAGCGGTTCCTGCGAAGATGTGGTCAGGGCGTTCAAGCCTACCCTGTCGGAACGCCTTGAGGAAAGCGAGAATAAATGCCGCGTTCTCCGCGCCAAAATTGACGAAGTGAACGATGTTTTCCGAAAAAATCCCGAACTTTCACGGGAATATGTGAAAAAGCGTGATGAGCTGCGGGCAGGAAAAAAGCTGACCGACAAGACCTTGCTGACCGACAAGACCTTTACGATAAAGAAATCCACACCGCCAAAGCACTAAATGTGCTATTTATAGCACAAAATCTGAACAGGAGGTATTGATCATGGCAGACGAAGTCGGCTCCGCTGCATTGCAGTCGGGGCAAAAAATCATCGAGGTGGGGGCTGAGCTTATCAAGCTCCTCGCTCCCCTCTTTGAAAAAATGCTGAAAGAATTGTACCACAATTCCGTTGACAGCATTAATCAAATCGGCGGCAGCATTGCCGAGAGATTGGCGAAAGGTACCGTCACGAACGGCGAACTGCTGTACGAAGCCAACAAGGCGGAATGCGGCATTTCCACAACTAGCAACATCCTTTCCGCTGACGCGAAAGCCTTTGCCGCAAAAGCAAAGGAATATAAAATTCCTGTTGCGGTCGTGGGCAAGGGAGATAAGCAGACTATCGAATTCCTCGACCGTGACAAGGGCATAGTCAATCAGATAACGCAGGAGATAATGCAGGAGCGCTTGAAAGAAGCGCCGCAGAGCGTAAAGTGCTTTAACATCAGCGCCAACAACGTGACCGCTATGAAAGCCGCTTTTGAGAAACAGGGCTTGAGCTGCCAGTTCATGAAATCCGCGGACGGCAAGATAAAATGCGTCTATCCCGCTGAAAACGCTGAGCAGGTCGCCGTTGTCAAGGAAGATTACAAGCGCGTTCACGGCGAGATTTCAGACGATCTGGATATTCGGTCAGATGATAAAGGTATCGTTATCGCCGATGACAAGCTCGGGAAGTCCTTTGAATATTCGCCCATGAATAAGGCGCAGACGATGGAATTACTTCGGGAGCAGTTCGGTTATTCCGAAGCAAAGGCTGATTTGGCGGCGAATAAAATCTGCCGTGACCTGAAGCTGGATAAGGACAAGTTCCTTGCCCATACGGAGCAGTATGATAACCTCAATTCACTGAAAACGAATATCCGCTACCCAAGCGATGACCTTACCCTGCGGGATATGCGGTTTAATTCCGTCAATTTCAAGGACGGCGGCACGACAGGACGTCGTGAGGCGTTCGCCCAAAGTGCGGCAAGAACGCCGCACATACAAAGCGAACGCTCGTTGACGCATATTTTCATTTCAAATGGAGATAAAACCGCCGCCCTCACTCCGGAGAAAATGACTGAAACAGAGATGAAGAACATCTGTACCAACCGGCTCGGAATGACGGAATATCAGGCTGAAAAGGCTGTTGCGAAATCCCAGAAAATCGACAGGCAGGTCAAATCCAAAATCGAAGAACGCACGGTCGGCAAGGACGGAGTTTCGCAGAGCATAGGAATTGAGCGAACCTCGCAGAACGGCTTTACACTAACGCTCGGCGGCAAATCTAAAACCTACAATTTCAGCACGATAAATGTTGCAGATAAGATATCCAGAGATTTCAATATCCCTAAAGAAAACTCTGTTCACATAATCGACAAGGCGAAAAAGCAGAGCCTGCTCCAGAACAAAATTCATAATTCTCTGAAAAAGCAGCCTGCGGCGCCGACTGCTCCAAAGCTCAAACTTAACGAAAGCAAGGGGTTGAAACATTGAAAAAGAAAAAGCCTGATATGCTGACGATTTTGCTGTATGCAATTATCGTTTTTGCTGTTCTGTATGTTTCAGCAGGTCTGGGCGCAGCTATGGATTTGTCCGTGGACGATGAGGGTGTGCTGGATTTCAACGTGCTTATGACGCAGTTTGAAACCGTGCTTACTTCCACCGATACGGTCGGAGCGCATTTCACGGATTTTTCGTCGTACAGCTTCAAGATAACGCTGATGGTCGCTTTCGCCCTCGGCATATATGCGCTGATGAAATACACTTCCCGAAAGCGCCTGCACCGAAAGGGCGTTGAACACGGCTCGGCTCGCTGGGCTAACGAAAAGGAAGAAAAGTTCCTTGCGGACAAACCGGAGAAAAAAGGCAAGAAACCTATTCCGGAAAAGCCAAAATCCCCCTTTGAAACTGACAACAACATCTTGCTCACGCAGGAAGTCAGAATGTCGCTGAATACAAGGCAGCACCGAGAAAATCTGAATGTGCTGGTAATCGGCGGCTCCGGTTCCGGTAAGTCCAGATTTTACGTTAAGCCGAACATCATGCAGCTCAACACCTCGTATGTCGTGACAGACCCGAAAGGCGAACTGCTGCGTTCCTGCGGACGATTGCTGAAAAAAGCCGGCTATGAAATCCGTGTATTTAACTTGATAGATATGTCGCACAGCAACAATTACAATCCGTTCAATTATATTTACGATAAGGACGGAAACATCAACAAGACCTACGTCATGAAAATGGTCAACTGTCTGATGAAGAATACCAAGCAGGAGGGCGCTTCGGGCGGCGACCAGTTCTGGGACGACAGCACAAAGGCGCTCACGCTTGCGATTGCTTTCTATCTTCTCGAAAAAAAGACAGACGAAAACGGCAATTCCCTCGACCGTAATTTCAGCACGGTAATTAAGATGATGAGGTTAGCGGAAATCTCCGAGCAGGACGAAAACCATCGCTCCCCGCTTGACGATATGATGGACGAGCTTAGAACCGAAAATCCGCACAGCATGGCGGTTTCGTTCTATGCGGATTTCAAGAAAGCTCCAGCCGAAACCGCAAAGTCGATACTGATTTCTGCGGCTGTGCGGTTTGCGGCGTTCAATCTTCCGGAAGTCGCAGACCTGACGCACACGGACAACATACACCTCGATACATTGGGCGACCGAAAGACCGCCCTCTTTATCATAATACCGTCCTCGGACGCTACGTTCAACTTCCTTGCGGCAATGATGTACACGCAGCTTTTTGATACGCTTTACGATACGGCGAATTTCAAGTACGGCGGCAGGCTCCCCGTCCATGTGCGGTGTCTGCTCGACGAGTTTGCGAATGTCGGCACCATTCCGGATTTTGATAAACTGCTTGCAACAATGCGTAGCATGGAAATATCCGCAAACATCATAATTCAGAATTTGGCGCAGCTCAAAAAAATGTACGACAAATCATGGGAGATACTCACGGGTAACTGCGACAGCCTGCTGTTCCTCGGCGGGCAGGAAGCAAGCACCCTTGAAGCAATATCGAAATCGCTCGGAAAGGAAACCATTGACGTGGTATCCCAGAACCGCACGCGAAGCCACAAATCTCCGTCAACCTCGGAGAATAACAGCATTTTGGGTAGAGAACTTATGACGACAGACGAACTCAAGGTCATGAAACCAAACGAGTGCGTACTGATCGTCCGGGCGCTCTACCCTTTTTTCTGTCACAAATTCGATATCGAAAAGCACCAGAATTACAAGTACCTGGAGGACAGCAACAAGAACTATGCCTATCTCATCGACGATTTGCACACCGAAAAAGCTCCGGATATGACCGAAATTTATTCGGAAACCGTGGAGCCGAAACTTGTTGCCCAGCCTGCCGATGATGAAAAGGACATTTCAGATATAGACGTTCCCGACGAGGAGGATAACATGACAAACCTTGACGAAGAATTTGACACAAAGGAAATCGCCGCTGCTCTGAAACAGCATGAGGAACAGACCGCCGGCGAAGAAATGTTCAACGAAAACGAGGAGCTGGATTTCTCCGATGAACCCGTTCCCGAAAACCTTATGCCTATGGATTTATCCACGCCAAAGGTCATAGGGGAAGCGGATTTCAGAGAAATCGTGGACAGCCCGTTTTGATCCGGTTACTGCCGCATTTGCGGTTGTACATATATTTATTTTTTCAAGGAGGTTTTTCTTATGGAAAACACAATCACTACCACCTCTGCACAGCGTGCAGCAAAGCGCACCAACCCCATTAAGAACTTCATTTCTGCTCTGAACGCAAAGCGCAGGAAGGCTGTGCTTTCCCTCACCACAATGGTGACGATGGCGATGGCGTCCTCTGTATCCGCTTTTGCAGAGGGCGGCGAGGGCGTTGCCGACGGCGAGGCTGCTTTCAACAGCGTTATCGGGTTCTTCGCGACGTGGATCGGACGTATCGGTCTGGTAGTCGCCTTTGTCGGCGGCATTATGTTCGCCCTCGCGATCAAGAACGACGACGCAGAAGCCAAGACCCGCAGACTTATGACGCTGGCGTCGGGCTTTGTGGTGTTCGCACTCACGCTTTCGCTTGATCTGTTCGGAATTACCGGGTAAACAATCGAAATAACAGACGGAACAGCGGCAGGCGGCTTGTTTGCCGCTGTATTTCCGTATGCAGAAACGAGGTGAATTAATTATGTGGGGATATGGACAATGCCTTGATACTATCAAGGGTATTGTGATGGAACTTAACAGCTTGTTCTCAATGCTGATAGAGCTGCTG
>OCHN01003029.1_pt1 | contig 9860 bp, 8 predicted proteins | sample 1538911 | NCBI WGS metagenome assembly OCHN01 (sample SAMN04571736, study PRJEB22368) | human gut metagenome | biome: human gut; material: stool | host: Homo sapiens | place: Luxembourg | collected 2013-01-11 | reverse complement strand
GCAGCCTCCTGGCGGCGTCTGATCTTCTTCTTTCTCGAATGGCTCATCATAAGCGTCATCACCAGAAGCAGTATCAGCACGATGCCAAGACCGACTACAACGTAAAGGAGCGTATTGCGGAACGTATCCACAGGCGGAGTGATGATCTGGAGGTTTCCATCGCCGTTTGTGCCGTTGTTCGTAGCGCTGAGTGCGAACGGAATGTTGTAAACGGAAACGAGATCGACCGTAGTACCCGCCGCATTAGCGACTATCGCCTGTAATGCGTCGCGCTCGCCCTGGGTCATGTTGGTCTGATTTACGACCAGTCCAACGCTGAGGGAGTCGATGGAGTAACCGTCCTTAGTTACGGTCTCCTTGACATTGGAAACGCTGTACTGTATTTCTTCCTTATTATAATAATAGTTCTGACCGTCCTCAAGGCCGGTGTATGTAGGATAATCCGGAGAAAGGTCTGCGTTCGGTGTTACTCCGACGATACCGCCGTCCTCATCAAGGGCGCCGCCCCACGCTACCTTGTCCTCGTGGTCCTTTACGCCGTGGTCGGTCCCCTCTACCGGGGTATACTGAGTGGACTCGGTGTTCCTGGAATCATAGTTCAGCCTTGCGGAAACGTTAAACGCGAATCCGTCCTCGCCGTACATCTTGGTGAACATGTCGCCGAGACCGTCCTTGAGCACCTGTACGAACTCCTGCTCGAACTCAAGACGCTTTCTTGCGATGTCAACGCCGGACTTATCGGTGTCCTCGTCCTCTTCGGGCTGGTCAAGCTCCGGATCTACCCATTCGTAGGAGTTGAGCTTGCTGTCCATGATGGAGACGTTCTCTTTGGTAAGCCCCTCAACGCTGGTGGTAACGCCGCGGTATATCGCGCGCACCTCCTCGTTGGTAAGCGGCTCTGCGTCCGCCTTGAGCTGAATGAATACCGCGCACTGGCTCTCGCCCTTGTTGTCGGAAAGCGCGTAGTTGGACACCTCCGGCAGGGTGATGTTAGCGGTCGCGGACTGTATCTTGTCCATCGAAGCGATGGTTGCACCCAGCCGTGATTCGAGCTGCTGGCGCTTTACCTCGCGTTTGTCTGTGTCGGTGCTCCACAGGTCAACGCCGTTGTTCCAGATATCGTAGTTGATCGTGGTCTTGGGGTAGCCCTGCGCCCACATCTGCATTCTGAGCGTGTCAGCCTTTTCCGCCGGCACGATGATATCACCGTTGGTGTTCACCGTGACGTCAGTAACGCCCAGCTCCTGGATCGCGGAAGCTATCTCGCCGGATTCTGAAGCAGAAAGCCCGGAAAACAGCACTGCCGTACTCTTATTGGAATTGAGTATAACGCAAAGCACAATGATTATTGCAATAACGACCACCGGAATGGAGATTATCAGGATCTTCGCCATTTTTGAAGCGTCCGTCCATTTCGTTTTAACTGTCGTTACAACAGTTTTCAGCTTTTCATTCATTTATAAGAACGTCCTCCGAAGTTTTATGCTGCCGCGCCGGCAGCTTTGAGGTCATCAAACCTGCATGTTGATGATCGTATTGTAAGCGCTGAGCGCCTCGTTCTTCACTGTAACAAGCAGATCTACTGCAATGCCTGCCTTAGTGATGTTCGACTGCACCTGCGCAAGGTCGTCGATATTGCCGAGCATGAGGTCAATCGCGTCGCGGTCTACCTGCTCGTTGGTCTCGACTACATTATCAACCATTCCCTTGAATATATCGAGGAAGGAAGCCTCGTTTGCGTCCACCGCGTAGGTCTTTTTCTTGGGATCCTCGCCCATGGGGGTCATGGACTCCATCGGCTTCATGCGGGTGAGCGCGTTCATTGTTGTAAAGTCAACCATTTAAATCTTCCTTTCGAAAATCAGCCCTTGCCGAGGGTCAGCGCCTTCGAAGCCATGGACTTTACCACTTCGAACACCGCCATATTCGCGGAATACATGTTCTCTGCTTCCGTCGCGTCGAGCTGCTCGGTGGCAACGTCAACGTTGGATTCGTAGATGTAGCCGCGCTCGTCTGCGAGCGGGTGGGTGGGGTCGTAGACCGGCTCTGCCGGAGTGGGGTCGTCAACGACCGCCTTAGCCTCAACGCCACGGTACTTCACGTAATTGTAGGACGCGATCTCGCCGGAGTTCAGCTTAGCGAACAGCAGCTTCTTGAAGGTCTTGTCCTCGCCGAAAACCACCATCTGGCGCTTGTAAGCCTCTTCGGGAGTGGAAGCCACATTGTCGGCGTTGTTGATGTTCTGAGCGATGATATCAAGCCTGAACCGCTCCGCGGTCATGCCGGAAAGCGGGATATTGAGCGAACTTAAGAATGCCATATGTACCCCCTGTTACTTCGTTGTCATAGCGGATCTGACTCTGGCAAAATTGCCGTTCATCGAGTTCATTATCGCGTCGTACTGTATCTGAGCCTTTGCAAGCTCGCCCTGCTGTACGTCGTTGTCAACGTTGTTGCCGTCCGCCTGGTCGTCGGTCACGCGGTCGATGAACAGCCGCTGAACGAGGTCTATCTCGGTATCGACGGTGCCGTTGCTGCGGAGCTTGTCCCTGAAAATTCCTGCAAAGTCAAGGTATTTGCAGTTGTAGTCCGGCGTATCCGCGTTAGCGATGTTTTCTGCGATTATCTGCTGCTTCTGCCAGAGGACGGACAGCCCCTGCTCAGATATCCTGAATGCATTCGTATCGAAAAGTGCCATATATTTTCCTCTCTGTCACGGGCGAATTCCACAAAATGGCATACCATACCCTATAGTTATTCGTATTATAATTATACACCATTTCACAATATATTGCAACAATTTTTTCATGATATTTTTTTACACAATGTAGAATCGGTATACTAATTATTTAAATTAGCCGACCAAAATTGATAACTTTCTGTTTATTTTGTTATTTTTTGGTACTTTTTTGTGCATAGGTTACAAATCAAGCATTACATTTTCTACAAAAATTTATATGTAAAAAATTGTACAAACAATCAAATCCCCGGCTCCATCAAAAAGCCGGGGATTTGATTTATATTGGGGGAAGATCGGTTATCGTGTTATTCACGCCACGCTGTATGTGCTTTCGATCTCAGCCGTAGCCGTATCCTCCGGGATATACTCCTGAACCAGACAGCTCTGCATAAGCGCTTCCGCCTGGTCGTTGTATTCCTTGGGAACAACAAGATGGATAGGATAATCATTACGGTAATTCATTGCGTAATCGCTGAGGTCGTACGCCTTGTACAGCAGGATAGTATAGATGTCCTCATCAGAACTGTAATAGTAATAATCAGCAGTTCCGCAGACCTTCATCAGCCTGTTCAGCTCCGGATCTGACGCGGTCGTTCTGCCATAGCTGAATTTCAGGTCGTAATCGTTCTGACCATATATCTTGCGGCTCATAATGCGGTTCATCTCAGAGTAGGAATACCCCTCGGACTGACCGAACAGTTCGCAGTCGTCAAGGCTGTCCACATTTTTCAGGATAAACGCAGTGTAGAAATCCTCTCCCGTAAACTGAGCGCCGACGTTTATATCGAGGCTTTCAAGGTAAGCGATGGTGTTATCCATCCAGTCGTAGACCCTCAGATTATAACTTGATGACTTCAGTTGATCCCCGCTTCCGATATCGTAATACAGGTCGGTATATTTCCAGGCTGGTTCATTCTCGATGAAATCAACGTTTATCTTCTGGCAGTCCTGCCTGATTGCGTCAAAAAGCTTGTTGTTTCCGTACTTGGCAATATCGTTCATCCAGATACGGTTGACGCTGTAGCCCTCGTTCAGCAGTATGTTCTCGTCCAGCGAGAATAATGAGGAATACCATCCCTCCGGAGTCACCATCTTCCGGCGTATCTCCCCGAAAAGCTCACTGCTGACGGAATAGCGCCGCTCAAGCTGAGTGCCGTCCTTCATCACATAGTAGAAGCTCACATATTTCCCGTCGCTCGCACCGTCGCCGTTGTTCTTGGGTATCTCGTCGTGCACTTCCCTGATAGTCTGAAGAATATCATCTCCGCTCACTCCCTTGATTGTGAACTGATTCTTGGTAAGGCTTGACGTGCGGTACTCTGAGTCATAGTATGACATGGAAGCCGAAGCCACTCTGTCTGGGTTCGGAACGTAATACGCCGCGCCGAATCCGTTCGACATATTCAGCCCGAGGCATATCAGCGCGCACGCAGCGAGAGTCCCCGCCCATTTTGCCACGGAAAGCCCGAACTTCCGGAAATTCCGTCCGCTGATAAGCTCCATGATGATATACAGAATGAACGTGCTGATTATCGTGCCGATTATCATACCGGGAATGTTGTTCTGCGTGAAGCTGTAGTAATCCATCGTGTCTTCCTGCCCGCGTATGTTGATGGAAATGAAATAGGATACCGGTACGGTTATCGCGAAGATCACGATGCCAGGGATAACAAGCCCCATTCCCTTATAGACGTAGGGCATTCCAACGCGCTCAGCGCGGCGGTATTTTATCAGGAAGTACGCCCCGGCGAAGCACGCGAGCGTCACCAGCAGGGCGGGTATCCCGAACTCCGGACGGAAAATCGGCCCGCAGTCGCTGACGCTGCCCTTGCAGCCAATTGACATCATCGAATAAAGCGTCATGATCATCATGCCAAGCGGAGAGGAAGCGGTTATCGGATACGCCGAACCCACAGCGGTGGATATCGCCGAGGGGTAAAGCACAGCGCCGTACACGCCGCTCTCAACGAGGTTTATCGTCATCAGATGAATGACGGGTATAGCAAAGTTGATGAGTATCGGGTAAATGCACGCCTCCGCAAGCCTGCCGCAGAAAGATATCAGCAGCAGCGTTATCGCGATCTCCATTATGCACATGAAAAGTCCCGTGAACGCCATCGGTCCCATCATCGCTTCAACTATCGCCTGGATCTCGCCCTGTGTGTCGAACGCCGACAGGTCGGCGAACTGCAGAAGTATCTGCGCCAGAAGTATCGCAATGAAGTGCGGCAGAATGTTCACTGTGAACACCGCCGCGAGGTCGCCGAAGAACCGCGTGTTGTGGTTTATCGGCAGGGACATATCCATATCCACCACCGATTTGTTGTGAAGGCAGCGGAAGCTGCGCAGAGTAGTCACGAACGTAAAAATGAACAGCCCCACAAGGCTGAGGACTCCGATTATGATCTCAGCAATCAGAAGTGAATACAGCAGGCTCCTCTTATCCAGGAGCGCCATATTCATTTCGTACTGCTCCGGAGTCGGGTCGCTGATATACTGGCTAAGCTCAAGGAGCTCTCGCTCCACCGGGCATAAAATATTGATGATGAGCATGAACGCCGGATAACTCAGCACGCTGAAGATAATGCTCATGATAAGCTGCGGTCTGAGGTACTTCACCTTGTTCAGATAGTACGGCAGAAATTTGTAGAAAACGCTCTTATTTGCCGAGTTTTGAGCTGTCATAGCCGAGCACCTCCATTTCGTAAATAAATATCTCCTCCAGCGAAAGCGGGATTTCATCGTACAGCTTCGGGGAGTGCTTTTCCACCGCCGCTCTGACCTTTTCGCGGTCGCCCCTAGCGATGATGTGCATTACGCTGCCGTTTTCCTCGATGTGGAGGATATCCACGCCGTCCGCGGAAAGCTGCTCCTTCGTGACCGGCTCCGGGAACGACGTCTGGATCTTGAACACGCTTCCCTTCACGCTGTCAAGTTCGCGGTCGAACACTACCTTCCCGCCGTGGAGAAGTCCCACGCGGTCGCAGAATTCGTCTATTTCCCCGAGATTGTGGGAGCTGAAAATTACAGTCAGCTTGGAATCTACCATAGCGTCGATGAGCATTTGCTTGACGATTATGCGCATAGTGGGGTCAAGCCCGTCGAAAGCCTCGTCAAGGAACAGATACGGAGTTCTGCACGCGATCCCGCATATCACCGCCGCCTGCCGCTTCATACCCTTTGAGAAGGTGTTCAGCCGCTTTTTCAGCGGAAGATTCAGCGCGCTGTAGAGCTTCTGCCAGAGCTCCTCGGAAAACGTGCCGTAAAAGCTCTTGTAGTACTGCTTCATTTCAGTAAGGGTCATGCTGTTGAACTGCACCGTTTCATCGTTGATGAAGAACACGCGCTCCTTCACCTTCGCGTTGTCGTACACCGGCTCGCCGTCTATGAAAAGCTCTCCGCTGCTGAGCCTGTAAATTCCGGAAAGCGCCCGGAGCAGCGTTGATTTTCCGGCTCCGTTAGAACCCAGCAGGCCGTATGCGCAGCCCTCCGGAATAGTGAGGGACACGCCGTCAAGCGCGTTTTTATCGTCGAAACGCATTACCGCATTCTTTACCTCGATCATTGATTACCACCCGTCCTTTCACCAGTTTCCCCGGTTTCTCCAGCCTCTCCTGACCATATCTGCCGTGCCAGGGATTCTATCTCCGCAAGGCTGACCCCTGCATCGTATGCGCTGCGAAGCTCACACCCGGCCTTCCGCACGGCTTCTTTTCTGACTGCCTCGGCTGCGTCCCCGCCGCCGGAAACATAGCTTCCCTTTGCAGGTATCGAGTATATCAGCCCCGCCTGTTCAAGCTGCGAGTACGATTTCTGAACCGTATTCGGGTTTATCCCGAACTGCTTCGCGACCTCCCGCACCGCCGGAAGCCGCTCGTCAGGCTCCAGCTCCCCGGAGGAAATCAGCCGGGATATGCCATTATATAGCTGCTCATAGATGGGCAGCTTCCCCTCCAGCCTTATGTTGAGCATTTTCACTCCTCCTTTCGGCGTGTACTGTTCTGTATTAACTGTATTATCTGTGTTGGTACAGTTATTATACCATACAATAGCAGCTTTGTCAATAGGCAAAACGCATTTTTATTGCACTGGTCTTGATTTTTTTGCAATTATGTGGTATCATATAGATTACAAATAAATCCGGATAAAATACGGAAAACCCCTGAAAACCGATGTGATATGCAAAGCGCACGCCTACGCTCACACAAGGCTTTTGAGGGCGGCCTATGGAAAGGAAACGGATAACCTTCACAAGAAAGGAAACTGACACAATGAGCGAAGAGAAAAAGGAATTTGTAAAGCACGAGGCACCCCGTCCGGAGTTCCCCAAGCGCGCTATAATCACCGGAGGAATGCCCTACGGAAATAAGAAGCTGCACTTCGGGCACATCGGCGGCGTGTTCGTATTTGCCGACGTATACGCAAGATTCCTGCGCGACAGGCTGGGCGACGAAAATGTAATTTTCGTATCCGGCACGGACTGCTACGGCTCCCCTATCGCGGAGAGCTACCGCAAGCTGGTCGCCGAGCAGGGCTTCAAGGGAACTATCCACGACTTTGTTGAGGAAAACCACAAGGCTCAGAAAAAGACCCTCGACGACTACATGATAAGCCTGAATATATTCGGCGCTTCCGGACTTGGAAGAACAGCCGAGATACACAACAAGGTATCCGACTGGTTTATCCGCACATTATATAAAAACGGACATCTGCACCGTATCAGCACAAAGCAGTTCTACGATGAGAAGGCGGGCTGCTTTCTCAACGGCAGACAGGTAATAGGAAAGTGCCCGGTGGACGGCTGCCAGAGCGAAAAGGCATACGCCGACGAGTGCGACCTCGGTCATCAGTACATGCCGGAAAACCTCATCAACCCCAAGAGCACCCTCACCGGCGACACGCCCATAATGAAGGACGTCGAGAACTGGTACTTCGACCTTCCGGCGTACAACAAGCTGCTCAAGGAATACGTTGCGAAGATATCCAGGCAGAAGAACGTGCGTCAGCTCGTTTCCAGCACTATCTCAGAGTTCCTCGCTGACCCAGTGGTGCACATCAAGAACGAGCTTCTGGACAGCTACAACGCAGTCAAGGATCAGCTTCCGGAGCACGAGTTCATAGAGGAAAAGAAAAAGCCCAGCTTCACCATCAAGTTCAAGGAACTCGACGAGATGAACAAGGCTACCGAGATACTCTCCGCGAACGGAATACGCTACCGCACCGGTAAAACCCTTGTTCCGTTCAGACTTACAGGCAACATTGAGTGGGGCGTTCCCGCTCCGGTGCTTGAGGGCGAAGATCCGCTGACCATCTGGGTATGGCCGGAGTCCCTCTGGGCGCCTATCTCCTTCACTCAGGCGGCGCTGGAGCAGCAGGGCAGGAATCCCGACGAGTGGAAGGATTTCTGGTGCAGCAAGGACGCTAACGTATATCAGTTCATCGGCGCCGACAACATCTACTTCTACGGCGTAGCTGAAATGGCGATGTTCATGGGCCTCAAGGAAGGCGAAAACACCATTGACCCGCCCGAAGGAGAAATGCAGCTCCCGATACTGTGCGCGAACAACCACATTCTGTTCCTCGATAAGAAGGCTTCCAGCTCCGGCGCGATAAAGCCCCCGATGGCTGCTGATCTTCTGGACTTCTACACCCCCGAGCAGCTCCGCATGCACTTCCTCGGCTTAGGTCTTGGTCAGCGCAGCGTAAGCTTCATGCCGAAGCCCTACAATCCCAACGCAAAGCCGGAAGATCCGGATCCCGTAGTAAAGGACGGATTCCTGCTCTCCAACGTATTCAACCGCATTATCCGCACCTGCATCTATTCCGTTCAGAAGTACTTTGACGGAGTAATGCCGGTCGGCGAGGTAGACGAGCAGGTGCTCGCCGACGCGAAGAAGGCGATCCTGGATTACGAGCGCTTCATGTACCGCTTTGAATTCCACCAGGCGACCTATGTACTTGACAGCTACATCAGAAAGGCAAGCAAGTACATGGCAAAGAACCTCGGCGACGCCGACAAGGCAGACGACAACGAGGCAAGACGCCGCGCGCTCATTCAGGTGTTCCACATGATACGTACGGCGGCTGTGCTGCTGCACCCGATGGCTCCGCAGGGAACCGAGATGATACTCGAGTACCTCCAGCTCGACAAGAGCTTCTGGAGCTGGGACAAGATCTTCGACACCATTTCCGATTTCACCGGCGGAAAGGATCACAAGCTGAAGTTCCTGGAGCCCAGGGTGGATTTCTTCACCAAGCACCAGAGCCAGTTCAACACCAGCGAGGAATAAACAAATACAAAAGGGGCTGTTTTCGGACAGCCCCTTTTATTATTCAACACTGCCGTCGAATTTGTACCCGACGCCGCGCACTGAAACTATATTCGCGCTGTAACGGCCTATCGCCTTTTTCAGACGGCTTATGAATACATTCACCGTGCGCTCCGAGGCATGCCCGGAGCTCCTGAGCTGGCGCGAAAGCTCCTCGCGGCTGAATACCGTATCCGGACTGCTTATCAGCAGGTACAGCAGGGCGGTCTCCTTCGGGGAGATATTCAGCGGCTCGCCGTCAAGCTCGGCGCGGTACTTCGAAATATCCACGGTAAGCCCTCCGAAACTCATAGGCGGTCGGTCAAATCCAGTGACAGACACCTGCGTACGCGCCTGCGCCGCTCGTATTCTTGCGACAAGCTCCGCAATGTCCAGAGGGCGGCTCATTACGTCCGCCGCGCCCAGCTCCAGCGCGGAGAGCCTCCCGGCGTGGTCGCTCTCGGAGGTCAGCACTATCACGGGAACTCCCGCTGATTTCATCTGCTCGAGGATTTCCTTGAGCCTTCCGCCGGCGGTGTCGATATCAAGCAGCGCAAGATGTATCATGTTCAGCCTGACCGTTCGAAGATCGTCAACGGAGCGCATGCACTCCACCACGAAGCCCGAAGCGGACAGATAGCTGTTTATCAGCGTGTTCATTCTGGAAAACCGGTCTATAAGCAGTATCGTTCCTCTGAACATTCCGCACCTCCAATTTCAAATAAAGCGCCGGAGCATAAGCCCCGGCGCTCTTGTATTTATGTTCTGGTCATCGGGTCATCAGCCGAGAACGACCTCAACGGTGTGCTTTC
>OCHN01003011.1_pt1 | contig 9944 bp, 8 predicted proteins | sample 1538911 | NCBI WGS metagenome assembly OCHN01 (sample SAMN04571736, study PRJEB22368) | human gut metagenome | biome: human gut; material: stool | host: Homo sapiens | place: Luxembourg | collected 2013-01-11 | reverse complement strand
TAAGCTGGTGGGTCAACTTTACGAAAAATTGGTGGGTTTAAATTTGCTTATTACAGGGAATCGTTCCCCACGCCGTGGGGGATTTTTTGGCATGTCTCATATACCAGACATGTGAACACCTTCAGGACTCACTCTTCATGAGCATAATAGGAGTGTTTGAAAAAAGTCTGTAAGAATAATCTTTCCTTCTAAAAAAACAAAATCCAAGCAAGCCCTAACGACCGATTTGGGTTAAAGTCGCATCTGAAACCTCTATTTTGCAAAAGTTGGTATTTTGATGACATAAAGGAAGAATTTGTCTATAATAATTTGCAAGGTGGGATAATTTTACTATTTTTGGCGCGGTTTTGGAAATGTCGCCTGCTTTGTGGCAGCATTGTGGCAGGCTGATGCTTCTATGCTAATTAGGGTTTTAAGACATATTTATTTGCAGTGCTGCCTTTTAAAAAACATGTCATCTATGAGGAATATCCACATGATCATTTCGGCAACGTTGTGTTCCCTAATGCTTCTGCCGTCAGTATCCTACGCCCAGAAAACACCGATGGGCAAGTTTGCCCGAGCGGCAATGAAAGCAATGCCGAGAACATCAGAATGCCACAGTCTGCCCAACCGTGCAGACGACGAGATTCCCACCAAGACAGTTGTAGACCAGCATTTCGACAAATGGACAGCAGGTACCAACGCCGAACCCGACACCGAGATGCTCGGAGGAGGCAGCGTGAACTATGTGCTGCCGGCAGACCTCATGGGAACGAAAGGCTGGACCGGCAATGAGGTATACCAGGCAGGACAGGCATGTGCGCTACGCATGTATGAGTCTGAATACGGTGGTCTTGCAGGAGGATTCATAAGCACGCCGGAGATGGAACTCAGCGGAGACGTAGTGCTGAAGTTCCGTGCCAGATGTCTGAAAGCCGGCGACGAGGGCGTCATCCGTGTGGCACTGTGCGACAACAACGAAGGTCCCGTTGACGACCGCAATTTTGATATTTCCGACCAGTGGCAGGAATTCACCTTCGCTACTGACCAGGCCACATTCAATCCCAACAATATATTCCAGTTTTCTGCCGAGGAGGTAGACCTCCTGCTCGACGATATCGTGGTGACGCGCAAGGCCAACAAGATACCGACGCCACAGGTGCTGCAACCAGTAAACAACTCTTCCACCTCGTTTACAGCCCGCTGGAGCCCCACTACGACGGCGAGTTCGTATCTCCTCAACGTATACCGCAAGGAGATGCCGGAACACAGTGTGGAGCCAGGCACCCTGTCGGAGAATTTCGACGGTATCAACATCAACGCCGACGGCAAGACCATAAACCAGGACAACCCCGGCTATCCGGAGGGATGGACCATCAATCTGTCGGCACAAGGCTCCCAGGATGTATACACATCCGAGGGCAACTACAGTTCGACCCCATTGTCGCTCTGTCTTGATGCCGTGGGCGACGAGATAGTTTCGCCGGAGACTCCGGCTCCTATAACATCACTCTCGTTCTGGGTGAAACCGAGTAATATGGAGAATGAAACTGACTATACCTACTCATTGGTGCAGGTAGCCGTATACAACGAGAAAGACGGATGGATACCTATCGCCAATATGCCAAACTACTATATGCAGGCCGAAGGCGGACAATACTCGTTCACATCAGAACAGATAGGAGAAGGAATGACAAGGGTGAAGTTCTTCTTCATACAGAAAAACTCCGTTGACTTCGCCATCGACGACGTGAAGATAGACTATGCCACACAGCGAGTGCCGGTGACCCAGCTCGACAAGGAACTGACCGACACCTGCTACACTATGGACATCGACCCCAACTATGAATACTTCTACAATGTGAGAGCCAAGAACGGAAGCGTGGTGTCGAAGCCATCGCCCGACATGTGGGTAGACGGCATACTCGGAGTGAAGGTGGAGGCAAAGGAGGCAACGAATGTCACCGAAACCTCGTTCACGGCAAACTGGACGGAGCTGAACAATGCCGACAGATACAAGCTCAACGTCATGAAGGTGCTGCAGCCCAAAGAGGATATGCAGAATGTGGTGGTGCTGAGCGAGAACTTCAACAAGATTGACCAGGGCACCACCGACAATCCTTTTAACCCATACACTTATGTGTTCAACCTGGCTGAAAACGGATACACCACTACCGAATGGCTCCTGCAGCTGCCTTATCTGGCTGATGGAATGGCAGGAGCACAGCAGACCAACGTGTGGATGGGACTGGCAGGACTCGTTACATCGCCGAAACTCGACCTCACCTGCGACGGCGGGGCGTTTGATGTAGACGTGAAGGCATACAACACGCTTGCCAGCGACACGCTCTTCGTGATGCTCATGAAAGACTACACCGACAATGTAGCCACCGACCACCGCATCATGCCGCTGACGCTGAATGGCACGGGAATGACATCTGCCACTATCCATTTCGACGCTACCGACAACAAAGATCTGCGTGAGAACGTCATCCTCGCATTCATGAGCATGTATGGCCAGCCTTTCTTCATCGATGAGGTCACCATCCGCCAGAATGTGCGTAAGGGCGAGACTCTCATAGCTCCATATTCGGTGAAGTATCCGACAGGAAGCGGTTTCGAAGTGACGGACCTCGACCCGCAGTATACTTATGCCTACGATGTTACGGCGATGAGGACCAAGGATTACACAAACTATGTATCTGAAACTTCAGACCGTGTGTATGTGGATGGCACGGAATCCGCAGTAGGCAGTGTCTCAACCGGCAGCAACGCCCTTGATATCAGAGTGGCCCACGGTAGCATCTCACTGTCTACAGACTATGACTCAGCTGATGTATACGACATGCAGGGCAAGACAGTGGCAACTGTTCCGGCAGGCAGAAATGCCGTCAGCCTTGCTCCCGGCGTGTATATCGTGAAGGCCGGAGAAAAGGCCGTCAAGGTGGTAGTGCCATAACCTCTGCTCGGCTGATAAGAAAACAAGGCAGGTAGCTGCATCCTTTTGTGTTCACATAACCTGATACCTGCCTATAATAAAATCCCCCGATTCTGTCCATGCTGGGACAGGTCGGGTGATTTCTATAGTATCCTTCCGTCAGAAACATCCTCATGGCGTTCTATACTTCTGGCAGAAACATCTTCATGTCGTTCTATCCTTGCGGCAGGAACATCCTCATGGCGTTTGCCGTGGTGTGGCGGTCTATTTCCTCGGGGGAGATGCCGTAGGCGAGGGCGAGGCGGTCTCTGACGTATGCCACATAGGCACTCTCGTTGCGCTTCCCGCGCATCGGCACAGGAGCCATGTATGGAGCGTCGGTCTCGAGCACGATGCGGTCGAGGGGGATGTGGGGCACCACTTCAGGCAGATGGCTCTTCTTGAATGTCAGCACACCGCCGATGCCGATGTTGAAATTGCCGAACGACAGCAGCTGTTCTGCCTCCAGCTCGTTGCCCGTGAAGCAGTGGAACACTCCTCCGCGGCGCAGTTCACGTTCGTAGCGTCGTAATATTCCCACCATCTCGTTCTGCCCCTTGCGGCAGTGTATCATCAGCGGCAGGTCGGCATCTATCGACCATCTCACCTGCTCCTCGAAAGCCTCCAGCTGCTCTTTCTCGAATTCGCGGCTCCAATAGAAGTCGAGTCCCACCTCACCGATGGCGATGAACGGAGGGTTGTTTGCCGACTGTGCTTTCTGCCTCTGCTCGTCGAGAATCCGGCGCATCTGGCCTACTGCGTCTTTCCAGTCCTCTTTCACCTCCTCCGGATGAAGCCCTATCATGGGGTAGGCGTAGCCCGGAAACTGCCGGCATGTGTCCACCACGCTGCCGATGCTCTTGAGGTCGATTGCCGGCACGAAGATTTTCTCCACTCCGGCCTCCTTTGCCCGCTGTATGGCCAGCGGACGGTCTTCGGCGAATTCCTCGCCGTCGATATGAGTATGCGTGTCAATCATTGTTCATTCTCCTGTTTGTTTTCCTTTTCCTTCTCCTGCATCTTGCGTTTCTCCTTGCGGCGCATGTAGTAGCGTATGCCAAAGCGCTCACAGTCGGCCACTCGGTCTATCACGAGTTTTCCCTCCTCGCTGAAGTGCGCCTCTATCTGGTCCCAGATGCGCAGTATCAGTTCGTCGATTTCGGGTCGTATCTCCTTGAGCCGTTGCTCCATTTCGCTTGTGCGTTTCTGCAGCGCCTTCTGCTTGTCGTAAGCCTCCTTGAAGATGTCGAAGTGGGTCTCCACCATTCCTATCGTGGGGTTGTAAATCGGTCTGCCACCCTTCTTCACGCGGTTTTTCTCTCCGCTGATGATTTTCGGTCCCCATTCAGTTATCGACCCTATGCTGTTGTCCACGGGAATCATGGTGGCGGTCTCCTCCAGTCCGTAGAGTTTCAGGTTAGAGCGCTTTATCTCCCCTCTTGTCACAGCCATGAGCAACACCTGCATGAAGTGGCTCTCATACATGTAAGCCTTTTTCTGCAGCTGGTCTATTTTCGTTCCGCTCCGCCATTGCGCCTTTTTGTCCACCTCGTATTGCGTCACTGCCGTGAGCAGCTTGTCGTAGCAGGTGCGCGCCTGGTTTATGTCTTTCCATTCCAGAAACCTGTCGCGGGCCATGTATATGTCGTTGTTGTCGAGCAGCGTCTTCAGCGCACTGAGTCTCGACTTGTCGGTATTGGGGAGTCTTCTGTATGGCATTTCCTCTCTTTTTGTGGGTGTTTCGTTATTTCTTTCTGTTCATCATTCTCTCGGTGTATTCGCGCAACACCGCCTTGCGGTCGTCGCTCACCGAGAGCTCGTTGAGATGCTGTCTGCTCTGTTCGAAGTATTCCTTTATCCTCTGTTCGGCGAGCTTGTCGATTCCGAGCCTGTTGTAAATTTCCGTCACGGCAGCAATCTTCTCCGCCGGATCGAATTCCGTCGCCGTGGTCCATCTCTTCAGTTCGGCACGCGTCCCGGTGTCGGCTCTGTTGAAGGCGTTGATGAGCATGAAGGTCTTCTTGTTTGATGTGATGTCGCCGCCGATAGCCTTTCCGAATACCTTCGGGTCGCCATACACGTCGAGCAGGTCGTCCTGCAGCTGGAACGCCAGTCCCACCTTCTCTCCGAAGGCATACAGAGCGTTGGCGTCGGCATCCGAAGCCCCTGCCACCACGGCACCCATCTTGAGTGCGCAAGCCAGCAATACGCTCGTCTTCAGCCGTATCATCTCGATGTATTCCTCCTCAGCCACATCGTTGCGCGTTTCGAATTCCATGTCGAACTGCTGTCCTTCGCTCACCTCCAGTGCCGTTTCGGTGAAGAGGTCGAGTGCGGGCTTGAGATATTTGGTGTCGCATTTCGCCAGGTGTTCGTATGCCAACACGAGCATTGTGTCGCCGGAGAGTATCGCCGTGTTGTCGTCCCATTTCTTGTGTACGGTGGGACGGCCACGCCTCATGTCCGCCTTGTCCATGAGGTCGTCGTGTAGCAGTGTGTAGTTGTGGTAGGTCTCTAGTGCCGTAGCCACGGGCAGTATTCTGTCCACGTCGTCGTGGAAGAGGTTGTATGCCATGAGCACGAACGACGGGCGTATGCGTTTTCCGCCGGCGGCGAGCACGTATTCTATCGGGTCGTAGAGCGACTTTGGTTTTCTCTCGTAGGGCAGTGATGCGATGTATGCGTTCACTTTCTCCTGTATTTCAGTTGCTGTCAGCATAATTATGTTTTTTTGTTAGGTTTATCGTATGTATTATATATGTTACTTATTCAAGTTTTGCAAATCTCTCATTTGTTGAATGGGGGAGTGCCCCAAGCACTCGCAAATCCTCTGAAATCCATATAGAAATCCAAAGATTTCAGGTCAAAAAATAATCCGTGAAAGATTAATCCGTGTTCCTCGGTGTTATCTGTGTTTTGTTTTTTTTGACCTGTGGCCATCGCCGAAGGCTGATGGACACTATATGCTTTCACACTGGAATCCTTTCCCTCCTTTGACATCGTGTCCACAGCCTTCGGCGTGGACAAATCAAAGAAAAAACACGGATATCACGGACTTTACACGGATTGGTCTTCACGGATTTTTTTTTCTTTGATATTATTTTGCCAATGAGTCTTCGATTCGGTTTGGATTTTGCAGGATTTGGAGCACTATGGTGCTCGCTGCTTCCAGACGACATCAGCCAATGATTTCAGCCAATGAACTTCAGCCCCCTCTCGTTCTCCCCCGTAGGGGCGATGCAGGTTACCTTGCGCTGTTATTTCCACTTGTGGCGATGCAGGTTACTCTTGTTGGTGACAAACCAATGACAGTCAGTCTGTCAATGGTATCTGTCCCTCCCCTATGGGGGAGGCTAGTTGGGGGCTGATGCCATTTAGCCTTAGTAACCAGTTCCTTCCCTTGGGGAAGGTTAGGATGGGTTGTCCCTTTGGGAAGGTTAGGATGGGTTTGCGGCCAGGTGTGGCTGCCCCCAGACCTATGCATCGTTCTGCATCCTTATTCTCCATTCCTGCGGAAAGAGGTTGTTGGTGCGGTTGCCCAGGTTTTTCACGAATCCCAGGTTCAGTCCTTGATACCCCACAGCCACGAATCCGCGCGGCGTGTCTGGCGGCAACTGTATCGGCTCGCGTCTGAGATAGGCAATCGCCGTGTCGCGGTCGAGCTCCGCCGTGGCGAAGGCTTCCGGGTTGAATGCCGTTGACAGAGCGAGACATTCCGACGGTATGATGTCCTTACCCTTCGGCTCTCCCAGTTCGATGCCGGCATGCATCACGCGCAGCTTCTCCAGTGCGGTGTCATACACGTTGCGCCACTGTTTCCTCACCGCCACGAAGCGCTGTCCGAGCGTGGTGATGCTGAAGTCCTCGTTGTCCTTTATCCATCCGCTCATCTCCTTAGCCCCCTTCACGGCCTGTTCTGCCGACGCCTTTCCGCGCCGCTTCTGCTTCTTGTCCTTTTTCGTTGTCGATGAGTCGAGCATACTGATTGTGGTCTGCTGCGAGGCATCGCTTCCCGTCTGTCGCAGAGCCGCCATATACAGACCTTCTGATCGGGTCTCGCCCGGAATGAAATGCCTCTCGGAGAGCTTTTCCATCTGCCATTCAGAGCAGATGAAGTCCACGTTCTCCTCATCCTCCTGCCTGTTGTATGTGCAGGTGGAGTATACGAGCAGTCCGCCGTCTCTCAGACACGGCATGATGTCGGTGATAATCTCCCGCTGCAGTGCGGCACATTTCTTCACGTTAGCCACCGACCATTCCCTTATCGCCCCCTCGTCTTTGCGGAACATCCCTTCGCCGGAGCAGGGCACGTCGGCGAGTATCACGTCAAACTGCAGTCTGCTGCGCTGGTAGTCGATGGCATAGTTGTTGGTCACTATCACGTCGGGGTGTCCGAATTTCTGTATGTTCTCCATCAGGATGTTTGCTCTGGGGCGCATCGGTTCGTTGGTCATCAGCAGACTTCCCTCGGGCAGCACGCTGCGCATGGCGGTGGACTTCCCTCCCGGTGCGGCACACAGGTCGAGCACCATCAGCGGACGGTCGGCGGGTGCGTGGTCGCGTATCACCTGGGTGATATACATCGAGGCAGCCTCCTGCACGTAGTATGCTCCGGCGTGTAGCAGGGGGTCGAGAGTGAACATCGGCCGCTCCTTGAGATAGCGTCCCTCCCGACACCATTCCACGGGCTCGTCTTCCTCAGCCGGCAGTGCCATGCTGTCGGAGCGGAATTTCATCGGGTTCAGTCTCACGCTCACCGGCGGTTCCTCGCCCATGGCTTCAGCGAAACGCGTCCACCGCTGCTCTCCCATGATTTCCCGGGTGTATGTGGAGAACTCTTCTGGTAGTGTAGTCTTCGGCGTGGTGGTCATCGTGTGGTGTTATTTTTTTTGTTATGATTCCTTTTTGTTTATCCCAAATCGGTCGTTAGGGCTTGCTTGGATTTGTTCCCCCTCGGCAGTGCTCCGATTATTCGCTTGGCGTCGGTTGTTGAGGCTTCGCAAAATGACAGCAGGGATTTCTAAGAATTTACAAATATAGTGTTTTTCTCCTTCATATCGCCCGTTCAGCGGAAAGAAAATGATATTTGAATCCGTTTTTAACAAATATTCAAGCCCTGATAACCGATTTATAAGTCTGGTGGCTACAAAGAAAAGGAAGTACAGCCCTCAAGAATGTGACACTAAGAATAAGTCGTTTCCTGTTACTTGCTTATTTATCTTTCTATCATACATATTATTATATAGCCCATAAGGCGTGATGAAGGTTGGAATGAGAGTTTTGGTTGTCTTCGTCACCTTCTTAAACACCTTTAACCTAAATCGGTAATTAGGCCGTTCAATGTAGTAATCAATTTTTCATCTTTGTGCACCTGATATTGGGCTTCACAGTGTTTGTCTGTAAAAGGAAATATCCATTTGATGAAGATTCAGGGTTGACACGATGACGAAGTCAGGGTGTATTTCTGTCAATACTAATAAATCATAAAAAATGATGAGGGTGGGGGAAGATGGTTTCCTTCATTTTGTCGTTTTTTCTTGGCGTGTTTATGCTAAAAATGTATGAAAGACATAATCAGGACCTCATATTGAGCTACAAGTTTTTTAGTAAATGAAGGAAATTTATTATCTTTGCATTACTTGGAAGAATCTACCATTCGTCCGTGACTCATATAAATTCAAGAGATATGGAAATTGATAATCTGATCAGCGAATGCACTGCATACGACTACAAGGTAATGCTTGAAGAGAAGAAACCTAAGAGTTGGCTGAAAGGCGTAAGCGCTTTTGCCAATGGCTTGGGTGGTTCCCTTTTCTTTGGCATTGATAATGATGGGATCGTCAAAGGGACTCACACGCATCTGCAATGAGACCAAAGCCTTGGAAGGTTATAAGGACGGGCTAAAACCCATGTTCAAATCAACTCCAACCCAATTCCAGACCATCATCTTCGCCTCTTCCGACACTCCGAATGTCGGAGACCATGACGGAGACGTGTCGGAGATGAAACTCACTGAGCGTCAACGGAGAATTCTCAATCTCATCAAAGAGTCTCCGACAATCACCGGCAAGAAAATGTCGGAGACTTTGTCGGTGAGCCAACGCACCATCGAACGTGACCTTTCAGCTTTGCAAAAGAAAGGCATTATAAAGCATGAAGGCAAGGATAATGATGGCATGTGGTTTCTTGTAAAATAATAATATTATGAATATCAAAGATGTACATTTGTCAGGAGGTTCGCATGTCGTAATATTAGGTGCAGGTGCAAGCATTGCGTCTGCACTCAGAAATCCAGAAAAGCATGGTTTAAGTTTGCCATCTATGAATGATTTACCGAAAGTCTGTGGATTGGATGGAGTTTTGAATAAATTTCCAGAGAATCTTATATGTGATAACTTCGAAGCGACGTATAGTAATTTGGTTGAACACGATCCAAACAATTATTATTTGAAGGTGATGAATGATATGATATACTCATATTTCAGAACCCTAGAGTTACCAGATGAACCAACGATTTATGATTATTTGGTTATGTCTCTAAGGGATAAGGATGCCATTGCAACATTTAACTGGGACCCATTTTTATATCAAGCTTGGTGGAGGAATTATCATCATGGTAGTAGCCCACAAATGATATATTTACATGGTAATGTTGCAGTAGGGTATAATCAAGAAAAACATATGCTAGGACGTGCTGGGATGTACTCAAATAACGAATCTATTTATTTCGAGCCAACTCAATTGCTATTTCCTGTAAAACATAAAGATTACAATAAAGAACCTGTTGGCGGAATTAATTTAGTGCATACTTAATTCTGCCAATGGGCTTGTCGTTAATGAAGTTTACGTATTGCAGAATGGTAAGTGCACTAATTTTGCCAATGATTCTGGCAAACAAACCATTCGTTATTTTTGCGTAGTTCCTGATGACCAAGAACTGGTCTGTAAGTTGTGAGAATATTGTCTCAATCCTCTTTCTTGCCTT
>OCHN01003008.1_pt1 | contig 9950 bp, 8 predicted proteins | sample 1538911 | NCBI WGS metagenome assembly OCHN01 (sample SAMN04571736, study PRJEB22368) | human gut metagenome | biome: human gut; material: stool | host: Homo sapiens | place: Luxembourg | collected 2013-01-11 | reverse complement strand
CTTCTGTCACAAGTGAAACGCTCTTCTCTTTCGCATATTTCAGTATAATCTCTTCCAGCTCGGAACATGTGCTTTTTTCATCATCGCAAATTATAGTCTTCATTATTTTTTCCCTCCGGGAAGTATAATACTCTCTCGGTATCACTCATGCAAGTCCTCTCCTTTTAAATCTTCACTCAAATCTCGCTTATATTCACATTCATACCTTCCTGCGCTACAAAATGCATAAAATATGAGGCATTGCTTTGTTTCTTGAAAAACAAGAAAACACCTGAAAGGATGTATATGCTAAATCTATTCCAGGAAATAACTGAATACATTGCATGGTTCCATTAGGCGTATCGCATTCAATTTGACAATCCCATTATTACTCTTTTCAAGAATATATACCCCTGTGCTGAACAGTGCATGGTTAATCTCATTTCTCTCTTTTATTAAATCATCTCCCGTATTACTAAGACTATGATGAAGTTACTAAAGACTAACCAAAGTATATAATACTTGTTTTCCAAAGTCAATTTACTGTACAGAGTAATCCACTACACGCCTTCCCTATTTACGTGATACATCAACATATTCCTTCCGTCATCCCCCTCTGCTATAATAAGTATAATCGTTCCGTTTGACCAGCATAATAAAGTTATTTCCTTGCATAAACCGGAACGATACAATATTTTTAATGCGAATGATTATGCCGATTGATGATTTAACTGCTTTAGGGCAGAAAATGCGGGAAGCCCGAATGAATAAAGAACTGACAGAGTTGTCCGAGAAATTTGAAACGAATTGAGCCAGTGAGTGAAATTTAACGATTCTCTCACTGGTTCTTTTCATTACATATAAAATTAAAATTTCAATCAAATAAAAAAGTCAACTTATACATATCAAATTTCTCTTCATAGGTTATAACTTATATTTTATTTTCAAAGTATACCATATCCCATAATCGTTCCGTTATTGATATCGTAGTTTCTCTGGTTCACGGCATTGCTGGAGTTTCCTTCTACGGTGTATACGGTACTGCCTTCGGTTTTCTCAACGATTCCCACATGGTCTGAGGTTCCATCCCCGTTCCAGTCAAAAAAGATCAGGGTTCCGGGAGCTGGGGAATATCCCCGGCTTTTCCACTTTCCCTTGCTCTGGAACCATGCGATTCCATCATCGCACAGGGAGAACTTCGGCATCTTACCGCTCTCGATCAGTCCTGCCTGATCCCCACACCAGCTGGCAAAACAGGCACACCACGCCACATGGCTGTCAAATCCATACCATGACCAGAACTTCTGGCCTCCTTCATTTCCAAGCTGGGTAAGTGCCACGGATACGATCTGGCCGTTGCCTCCAAACAGGCCGGCAAACAATCCGCCGCTGGAATAATACCGCAGGACGTGTGGGACGTACTCTGGATCGCCATAGGCACTCCATCCATGCGAAGCCGCCTGCTCGTTGGAAAACTGCAGAGCGTTTTCTGCACTGTAACCGCCATACTTCCGTATCGCCCACGTTATGTATCCGTTGCCGTAGTTATATCCTTGCAGGGACAGCTTCAGCTTGTCCATGTCCTGTGGGCTGGTGCATCCGGCTTCCTTCAGGCAGTCTGCGTAATACTGGATTCCTACCTGTATGGAGTAGTCTGCGTCCTGGATGGCATTGGGACTGTTGGAATACCTGGTGTTGTATGGGCACTCACTGCTCTGCATGGGATCGGTTCCCTGACCGCCGGATTCCTGCATCATGATCGCCTGTATCACGGAGACATATTCGGGAATTCCGTACTGGTTGGCATATTTCTGGATAGTTGCTGTATAGGAAAGGACTTCCTGACTCAATGCTTCGTTGCTCTCTGAGCTTCCCGAAAATGCCGCACCGCCAATGATTCCGACCATGATAACCAATAAAAGAACGATAACTGCTCCGGCGGCTCCCAGTGCAGCCATCATGGACTGCACGGTTTTCGCTGCCGCTTCTACGGCGGCCTTGAAGGTATTCTGCCCTGCCCTTGCCGTTTTCTGTATCCGGCGGACGCTGTTGGAAGTCTGCATGGCAGCTTTCTTTGCCGCCTGCTTCGCTGCCCTTCGTTCCATCTGCTTCTGCATCCGGACCGTCAGGGCGTTGGAACTGGTCGCACGGAGCTTCTGCTCTGGCTGGACGCTGATCTTCGCAGACTGGGGAGCCGTCTTGATGGTACGCTTCTGTATGGTTTTCGGCTCCGGCTGTTTTCTTGGTTTTTCCTTGATTCGAATGGTTTCCGGCTGTTTCTGTCGGATGGCGGTCTGCCTTACTGTATCTTTTGCTTCCTTCTTCCGGCTCTGTTCTCGGATGGAGAGCTGCTTCATTTCTGCTATCTCCTGTCCGTTCTGGATTCTTGGTGTCTCCCTGGCAGCCCGGATCTTCTGCTCTTTCGTTTTGACGGCATCTGAAACCGCCTTTTGCCGCTGGGCTTTCTGAATCTGTACTTCCCGGATCTGTGCTTCCTGAGCTTCCCAGCTCTTGACTTTTCCGTTTACAGCCGCCTGTTCCCGGCGCTTCTGCTTGGGTACTTCCCGGCTGGCAGGATCGGGAGCTTGTGTGTCCCCTGTTTCTCTGGCTGCTTCTTTCTCCGCTTCTTTTTTGCCAGTGGCTCTCTGCTTGATCTTCTCGTAGGAAGCCTGTGCTACTGTCTTTCCGGCTCTGGTTACGGTTCTGCCAGTCTTTCTGGCAGCCCATTCCTCTGCGGATGCGACTTTCCCACTGGCATACTCGGATGGGGACTGTTCTCCCATATCATTATCTCTGGCATTTGCGATGGTCTGAGATTTTTCCTTGCTCTCCAGTATGGCCGTCCGCATCAGCTCCTTGGGGATTCTGGAGGCAGGATTTTTGACCTTTGGTTTTGTTGTGACTTCTTTGGTTTTGATATCCTTCATCTCTCACCTCCAGTCCCGGCCTGTACTGCTCTTACGCTTCGCCCGGCTTGGTCGTCATCAGACGGTACAGCTTCGTATTTCTTGGAAACGAATTTTCAAACGGCACTAGGTTCCCGGAGCAGCGGATCAGACCGTGGCCGGCACCAACATTTGTGATGTAGGATAACTGGTTGTCTGAAATGTTCAGAAGTGCCGCAAGCTCATCCCGATCGGTGGTGGCCTGATTCAAAAGGATCAGGAACTCACTGTTTGCTAGCATCAGGCGGGCGGTATCGGATTTCAGAAGTTCCTCTACATTCTGGGTAAGTCCGGTCACAAATCCCGAATACTTACGGATACGCTTGTACAGGCGGTAGAAAAAGTCCGCACTGTATTCATACCGGAACAGCAGATAAAACTCATCCGCAAAGATCCATGTCGTTTTTCCCTTCTTCCAGTTTTGGATCACACGGTTAAAAATGGAATCCAGTGTGACCAGCATTCCAAGGGGCATGAGCTGTTCGCCCAGCTCCCGGATATCATAGTCAATGATACGGCTCTTTGTATTGACATTGGTTTCCTGAGCAAAGGTGTTCAGGCTTCCGTTGATAAACAGTTCCGAGGACAATGCCAGCCCTCTGGCTTCTTCCTCCGGCTGGAGCATGAGCTGTCGGTACAGATCTTTTAAGGTCGGCACCTGCCCCTGGTATCCGCCCCTCATATAATCCCGGTACACATCTGCGGTGCATCGGTCAAGGATGGATTTTTCCTTTGCCGAAAGGTTTCCGGCTCCTACGAGCTGCTCAAACAGGGACAGGATAAATTCTGACTTTTCAATCAGAGGGTTGCGGTCATTGCCATAGGCAGAGTCCATATCCAGTGCATTCAGATGGGTATCGGAAGTTGCTGAGATCCGGATGACCTCGCCGTTTAAGGCTTCCACCAGAGAAGCAAACTCCGACTCTGGATCGAGAATAAGGATGTCATCCTCCGTGGAAAGGGCAAGGTCTACGATTTCTTCTTTTGCCGAGAAACTCTTTCCAGAACCGCTGACTCCCAGTCGGAACGAATTGCCATTTAGCAGCTTCCTTCGGTCTGCCACCAGCATATTTTTGCTGACGGCATTCTGCCCATAGTAGATGCCGCCCGGCTGCATGATCTCCTGCGTATGAAACGGGATCAGGACGGCGGTGGACTCTGTAGTAAGGGTACGCACGGCATCGATCTTCCGCAGACCATACGGCAGGACGGTATTCAGTCCATCGACCTGTTGCCATTTCAGGGTTGCCATCTGACAGAGGTGCTTTCTTGCAATGGAATACAGGGTTTCCGTATCAGAATCCAACTGTTTCTTGCTGTCTGCCATATGTACCATTGTCAGGATACCGAACATCATCCTCTGGTCCCTGGTAGTCAGATCGTCCAGCATCTCCTTGGTCTCTTTTCTCTGCAGCTCCATGTCATAAGGAACCACGGCAGAAAAGTTATTGTTTGCATTCTGGCGTCTCTGCCAGTTTGTCACGTTGGTCTCCACGCCCAGCAGTCGGTTCTGGATCTCACGCACCGCTTCATCTGTCGGCACCGGGATGATGTCTATGGACAGCATCAGGTTCCTGCCAAGGCTGCACAGTTCGGAGATCATCTCGTCTTTCACATAGCTGGCGTAATCTTCCATAAAAAGGACTCTGCCGTACTGCTCACCCAGCTTGAAATGGTCGTTGTGGAACTCCATCGTGTCCGGGCAGATCCAGTCCTTGAAGCTGTGTCCCTTTTTCGCAAAGGCTTTCATATCAAATGGAAAGCTCTGCGGAACGTCTGCCTTGAAAAAGTCCCGGAAGATCTGGAGCCTCTGTTCCGCATCCAACTCTTCCCCGATGGAGGACAGCTTGGCCAGATGGGTGATGATATCCGTTCCCACACGAGCGAAGTATGTCCTGGCTTCATCGATGTTCTTCTTGTGGACGCTGACAGTCAGATAGCGTTCCTGGTAGATGCTGTTGTTGGTACCGGAAATCTTGGAAAGTAGCATATCGTTGTATTCCTTCCGGTACTCGTCCAAACCATCCCCTTTCATTGGAATCAGCAGGGACTGTTCAAACTCTTCCTTGTTGATCTTGCGGTTGTTCAGGGTGATCTTCGCTGTACAGCCGGAATCCAGTGCATTTAAAAGTTCGGAGTAGTCCAGGAACATCTCTGTTTTGTCTGCTTTGCTGGCAATGGAGTAGTTGATGTCTGTAAACCGGAACGTCCGGGAATACTTGCTTTCCACCTGAAAAATTCCATCTGGCCAAATCTTGCGGATCGGGATGGCCTGCTGGACAGACTTCGGTACTTTGAATTTTTCTTTGTCTTGTTTCAGTGTCTGATTCAGGGTTTTAATCAAAGGCATCACCCCTTCCTCTTGGCTTCTTTGGTTTCTTCTGTTTCGTTTTCTGGCGCTTCTTCTCCAGAAGCTCCGCTCCGTTTCCCATCATCTTTTCACCCAGCTGCAGGCTCTCTTCCATGCAGGAAAAGTACAGGTTCTCCGATTTGAATACCAGCCGTTTCGGATACAGTAGTTCGGATTTGATGACCGCCCACACAAACTGTTCTGCAGTCATGCCGTGGTAACGGAAAAAGCCGCAGGCTGCAAAGGGAGCCGCCCCAAGCACACACAGCCATCCGGTCACCTGTTCTACGGCGTACTTCCGGGTAATAAAATAGATCCCAAGGGCTGCCAGAATCGCCAGCACTGAAAAAAGGCACTGCCGGAAACTCAAGCCCCAGAACATTGCCTCCTGATAGTCGCGGATTTCTTTATTCATTTTCACTTCCATGTCATTTTCTACCTTTCTCTTTGTGATCTCTGCTTTTTCTTTGGTTTCTGTTTTTGTGTATCCTCTACCTGGATACCGTGTCTTTCCATAAATGCTTTGGTTCCTTCCGGATCAAGCTCTGCCAGTTTTTTCAGGTCAAATGCCACTTTCTGGAAGATACAGTAACCAGAGGAGGCTGTATCCGGCAGTATCTTTCCAAGCTTATGCTGCCTTATAAAACGGAGCTTTTCTTTACTGAAATTGTGATCAATATAGGCTTCATTGATATTACTCAGTGGAGCAAAAGGCAGATTTACCGTAAGGTCTGCAAAACTTTCCGGGCATCCATCTTCCATGTGGTAGAGCCCAATATAGAGATTGTCGTCATTCCCATAACCGTCTATCTGGAGAAATAATTCCTCCCGGCCATATTGCCAGTCGTAGCTTAGTGTCTTTGGTTCTTCCATTTTCTTGCCTCCTATAATCCCATGATTTCTTTTACGATTCGGTCGGATGCCTTGACTGCCCCGACCAGTACCAACAGGTTAAATACCAGTTCCCCGACATAGTTCCATACAATGGTGACGGCAGACAGACTGGTGTCCCCGATGGCCGGCGGACTTGATGCAAACACCGAAAAGATGATGCAGGCCAGTGCGATAATAGCACCCTCCAGACATACCCCGGCGTAAGAGCGGATAAAGTTTTTCCCCACGGACTGAGTTGGCTCCCCGGCAAAGGTTGCCAGCGGAATCGGTGCAATGGCTGTGTACATGTACAGCTTGAACATTCTCCCGTATACAGTCAGAATCATGACAAATGACAATACCGTAATCAGCAGGCTGCCCAACAGGGTTACGATCCATAAAGGGATAGATTCCAGCATCCCCACCGCTTCGATCTTATCCACGATCTCCGAGGGCAGTTCCGTTACGGTTCCACCTGCCATCCCGGAGTGGGACATGATGTTTGTCACGATGCCCTGCACAATGGAAAAGATCGCAGTCAGAAGCTCCATGCCGGACATGACGGCTCCCTGTGCCAGTGCAAAACGGATAAAGGCTTTCACTACGTGTTCCGGCTTTTTCATATCCGTAAAGCTCCCACAGGTTTTTACCAGCCCTGCCGCAAAAAATAAAACCAAAAGGCCGTACCCGATGGCTTTCAGTCCACCGTTGATATTCGTCATCACGCTCCAGATCGCTCCACCCTTGAAACTCTCTGGATTTTGCGTCAGCAGTGTCCAGATCTCAGCCAGCTTGTCACTCCAGGTCTGTAAGGCAGAATTTAGATTCTGTACGATCCAGTTATCACTCAAACAGTTTCACCTCCCATCCTGCAAAAGTGAGCAGGGAGCCAGCATTTCGCATGGCTCCCCTTCTGGTCTCTTCTCCTATCCCATGATCAGGTCCAGGATTTCTTTTGCAAAGGTAATGATGATACCGCCTGCCAGTGTCAAAAATCCGTTTGCCCTCTGGCTTGGATCGTGGCTCTTTAAGGACAGACCAACCTGCACGATACCAAATCCCAGCAGGATCAGGCCAATGGCCCGGATCAGGGAAAAGATAAAGGTGGACAGGTTATTGACTACGGTCAGCGGATCGCCCGCGGCGTAAACGCAGGTTGCCCCAATGCAGATCGACAGTACCATGACTGCATACAGGGCAAACAGCTTCTTCTGCCCTCTCTTCATCTTCAGCGGTGCGGTCTCTTTCTGGGTTTTTGTGTGTTTCTTATTTTTCAGTAAATTCATTGGCATTCCTCCCATCAAAAAAGCTCCCCGATGATGTCCTCATCCAGAAGCAGTTCGTAATCGTCATATCTTGTTTCGTCAAAGGTAAAATCGTCATGTGCCAGCGGTGCTTTCGCATAGTTGAACGGGCCGGCACCGCCGTCCTCGGTATACCGGATGTTGGGATGCTTCATCAGGTCATACTTGGCATCCAGTATGGGCCGCTCCCCACGGATAAACAAAAGGGCATTCTGGTTGTCCAGCATACGGACTTCGTCCGGCTGCAGTAGCTCTCTTCCGCTCTGCTGGAAGTTGGTGGAGTAACTGCCGGATTTGCCCTTGGTCTGCCCGTAGGTGTTGGTGTCTATGGTTTCTTTCCCCAGTAATTCTGATACATATTTGTGTGTCTCTTTTTCGTTGCCGCCCAGGTATAAAAACTCATCACAGTTGCCCACCAGACTCTCCCAGGAGTCTTTGAACAGAGCTTTTAACTGGCTCATGTTCTGGATGATGATACTGCAGTAAATGGAACGGGATCGGCAGGTTGCCAGGATCTTCTCAAACTCATTTGGCAGGGATACGTTTGGAAACTCATCCATGATGCAGTTGACCGGAACCGGGAGGGCACCGCCATGCACACGGTCTGCCATGTAATAAAGAGTCTGAAATAGCTGGCTGTAGATCATGCCTACCAGATAATTCAAAGACGTATCCGCATCCGGGATACAGCAGAAAAGGGCTACTTTCTTCTCGCCCATGCTAGAAAGATCCAGCTCATCGGTATTGGTCAGCTTGGCGATCTGCGGTAGGTTAAAGGCTGCCAGACGGACGCCGACACTGATCAGGATGGACTTGGCGGTCTTTCCTGCCGCCTGCTTGTAGATGTGGTACTGCTTAACGGCAATGCTGTCCGGATCCCGCATCTCCAGACGGTCAAACAAAATGTCCAGAGGGGACTCGTAGTCCTCATCCTCTTCTTTTACCTGGGCAGAACCTAACATCTCCATGATCATGGCGAAGTTCTGTTCTTCCGGCGGAGCTTCGTGGAGCAGGTACAGCATCAGTGCCTGAAGCAGTGCGGTCTCGCTCTTCTCCCAGAACGGGTCGGAGGACTGGGAACCTTTGGGTGTGGTGTTTTGTATCAGATTGGAAATGAGACGGAGTACGTCTTTGTCATCGTGGACATACTCGAATGGATTGTAGCAAAAAGATGTGTCAGGGTTGATGAGGTCAAAGACACGCACCTCATATCCCTTTTTCTCCAGCAGACCGCCTGTCTTTCGGAGCAGTTCGGCTTTCGGGTCGGTGATGACCATCGAACAGCAGCACTGCATGATGTTCGGCAGGGCAAAACCTCTGGATTTTCCTGCACCGGAACCACCCACCACAAGGATGTTGAGACATCTGCGGTGCTTGTGGGTGTCCAGGCTGATGCGGAAGTTCTGGGTTAACAGGATGTTCTGGGAGTACGGCTTCTGGCTGTATTTCTTACAGATCTGCCTGGCATCGCCCCATCGGGCAGAGCCATGCTCTTCCCCTCTGCGGTAGTTCTTCTGGCTGGAATAAAAAATGCCGATCCCGGCTGCATACAATAACGTGCAGACCAGCACCGACTTGATGGTATATTCCGTATAATGAAGCTGGAACGGATGATACAGTTTTTCCGTGAGAACTTCCATCAGCTCAAAAAGATTCCTGCCCGGCTGGATGGCATCCGCAATCAGGATTGCTGCCCACCAGTTGACAGGCAGTCCGGCAAGCCAGATCACCCAGTCTGACTTCCTGCTGTTTGTTACCGGGATGGCTGCTGTTTTGGTCTCTCTGCTCTTGGCAAATCCGTGATGTGGAAGCTATCCACTCCCGGAACGAGGGCAAGGCTGCTTCCGTTCTCCCAGTTTACGTGGATCTGCCCTGCATCATCCACCATATCCACTGTTCCCTTTAAACCGGGTGGCATATGGTTTTCCCCCTCCATGCTGTTAAGCGTGACCTCTGTTCCCGGCGGATATCTTCTCCGCATGGATTCTATTCTTTCTGGTGTCATATTTCTATATATTCGTACCACATCCTTTCTTCACCTTCCCCGTCCACGGCATGGGCGGCGGTATCTGGATTTCATGATCTTTAACAGGACGCTGTCGATCCCATCGGAATAGCGTCCGTTTTTCAGGTATGTGTCCCGGAGCTGATTTAAGGCTTCCACGGACTTGCTGTGTTCGGCTTCTGTCAGGTAGAGCTTTCCCTCTTCCTGCTCTGCCAGCTTCAGAACCAGATCCCGTGTGGTATCCACCGGAAGCCCCTGTTCTTTTTCCTGCCGGAACACTTCCCGGAGTGCATGGATCAGCATGTGGTTCATAATCCGGTCCATCTTTACATATCGCATTCTTGTCATAGGCGAGCCTCCTTTTTTTCCGCTTTTTTCTCAACCACAACATACCACACTTCCTCCTGGAAAGCTACTGCAAAAGAGCCGGAAAATGCCCTTTTTATCAGCGTTCCGGGGACTTTTTGTTCTTGGCTGGTTTCTCTGTTTTTTCC
>OCHN01003006.1_pt1 | contig 9951 bp, 10 predicted proteins | sample 1538911 | NCBI WGS metagenome assembly OCHN01 (sample SAMN04571736, study PRJEB22368) | human gut metagenome | biome: human gut; material: stool | host: Homo sapiens | place: Luxembourg | collected 2013-01-11 | reverse complement strand
AGCTGACCGGGGATTTGGATTTGTGGGCGAAAGAGATGACGTTTGAGATTAAAGGGTATACTGACGACTATCAAAAAAAATATAATGATTTCAATTATTTAATTCCAGATACCGTGACCGAAGTTATCTTTACCGATGAAGCAAAGCCAAAAACGAAAGAAGTCATTGATGTTGATGCGGACGGAGATAGCGGCGTTGTTGCATGGCTGGATGATGATGTTGGGACGGTCATGAAAGTGTCTGCACAGGTTCCAGGTGTAAAAGTACAGGCTGCAAAAGACAGTAGATATATGTTTTATAATAGAAATAAACTTCAAAAAATTGATTTAAAGATGCTGGATACGCAAAATGTGACGGATATGATGAGTATGTTATCCGACTGCTCAGGCCTCACCAGTCTGGATTTATCGCCACTGGATACGCAGAACGTGACGGATATGAGCTATATGTTTTCCAGCTGCTCTGGTCTGACAAACCTGGATTTGACGCCACTGGATACGCAGAAAGTGACAGATATGGGTGGAATGTTCTGGCATTGCTCTGGCCTAACCAACCTGGATTTGTCTCCTCTGGACACACAAAACGTGACGGATATGAGTGCCATGTTTTACGGTTGTTCCGACCTGAAAAGCCTGGATTTGACTCCGCTGGATACACAGGAAGTAACGAACATGTGGGGTATGTTCTCCGGTTGCTCTGGCCTAACCAGCCTGGATTTAACTCCACTGGATACGCAGAACGTGACAAATATGGGGAGCATGTTCTACTACTGCTCAGGCCTAAAAAGCCTGGATTTGACTCCACTGGATACGCAGAACGTAACTAGGATGGATTCCATGCTTTACTACTGCTCCGGTCTGAAAAGCCTGGATTTGTCTCCGCTGGACACACGGAAGGTGACGGATATGAGTGGCATGTTCAGCCTCTGCTGCGGCCTCACCGGATTGGATTTGACGCCGCTGGATACTCAAAACGTGACGAATATGAGTGACATGTTTAATAACTGTCGCAGACTCTCAAACCTGGATTTGACTCCGCTGGATACACAGAAGGTGACGGATATGAGTGGCATGTTCCATGACTGCTCCGGCCTGAAAAGCCTGGATTTGTCTCCACTGGATACGCAGAATGTAACAAATATGCAATGGATGTTTAACGGCTGTTTCAGCCTGAAAAGCCTGGATTTATCTCCACTGGATACACAGAATGTGACGTATATGAGAGGAATGTTCCAATACTGCTCCGGCCTGACTAGCCTGGATTTAACTCCGCTGGATACACAGAAAGTAACGAACATGTGGAGTATGTTCTACGGCTGCTCTGGCCTGACAAGTCTGGATTTGACTCCGCTGGATACGCAGAATGTGACGGATATGAGGGACATGTTCGCTGGCTGCTCTGGTCTCACCAGCCTCACCACTGGCACCACTTTCAAATTTATTGGCACGGGTTATTATCTCTCCGGCACCTGGCAGAACACCGCCGGTGAAACCTTCAACGGAAACTATAATACAGCGAATTTCCCCTCCAATGTTGCCGATACCTACACGAAGGTTTCAAGCTGACGTTTCCGGGACTTGGACTACAAAAACGAAAAAAGACTCGCAAAATTTGCGGAAAAAGAAAAAGTATGGCATACTGTACTTGTCAGGGAGGAACTCCACATACCTTCCGGACCACATAATAATTTTTTCATTTAAATTTTACAATGGGGGTATGGTATGGTGTACCTTAAGGCTTAGCAGCCTGACCGTAAGCTGTGCCTGTCAAGTGTCCCGAAGCCGCGGCAACCCTGAAGGATTTCCAGGTACTGTTGTGGGAGCAGAGATGGCATCTGGTCTGAATGCGGACGAACCACAATGCCAGCGGTAAGCCCAGCCTTGAGGGCTGTGTTGGTTTGAGATATTAACTCCGGTTGGTATTACAAGCCACATACCCTTGGATGTGTGGTATTTTGACATGTATATCTTGTATTAAGTTTTTGCACGATATGTGCCGGCGATTCTGGCGAATTTGGGTTATTTTTCGAACAGGTTCTACCCAAATGGCAGGTTCAATTCCTGCCGTCGCCTTCTTGGGTGCCTGGCATCCTGACTTAAATTTGTACCTTTCTTTGTTTGGCAGGACCGGTGGCTGTAATGGCTGCCGGTTTTGTTTTGTAAAAATCCGGCATATTGCATATGAAAAAGCGTTAAAAAAATGAGGTGAAAAAGATGGAAAGACTAACACTGAACGAATCAGCATACAAAGAAATTCCAAATGCAACAAGGTGCGAAAGAATGACTGCGCCGGAATACGATAATCTGGCTGAAGGAGCGACGAAACGCATACGCAAGCACAGACTGGAGCAGGCGCGGGCATATGCGGAAGCGGAAGGATATTTTTGTAAATAGGAAATTTGGCATATTAAATCTGCAAAATAAAAAAAAGAGAGGAAGGATAGTAATGGCTAATATCCAAGAAAAGCAAAACAGTGAAACAGCCGTATACAAAAAAGACCCGCAGACAATCGTTTTCGCAACACATAACGAAAACAAAATAAAGGAGATTAAAAAAATCGTTAAAAATTTTCCGAGTTTGGAAAATATTAACTTCATCTCCATGGCTGAAGCAGGAATCAGCGAAGACATTGTGGAAGATGGAAAAACATACGAAGAGAATGCTCTACTGAAAGCAAAGTATGTATGCGAAAAAACTGGTATGCTTGCATTGGCAGATGATTCAGGGGTGGAGATAGAAGCCCTGCATGGAATGCCTGGCATTTTTTCAGCCAGATTCCTTGGAGAGCAGACGCCACAAGAAGTTAAAAATGCTTACATTTTAGATAAACTGGAGGATGTCCCATACGACGAAAGAAATATCAAGTATGTGTGCTGTATTGCAGCCGCGTTTCCTGATGGAAGCACAAAAACTACGTTTGGAAAGTTGTACGGCAAGATTGCAGACAGGATTTCTGATGGTAAAAGCGGCTTTGCATATGACTCCATTGTATATCTTCCTGTATATCGAAAAACGATTTCCGAAATGTCCATGGAAGAAAAATGCAAAGTCAGCCATCGCGGGAAAGCATTGCGGAATATGCTGAAATTTTTGGACGAAAAACTGAAGTAGCACCAGGCACTACATCACTAGATGTGGTGCTTTTGTTTTCGCAAAAAAAACAAATCCTAAAAAATCCTGCATATTGTAGATACACACTGCTGGCCTGCGCGCGGGGCAGGAGAACAGACCTGCGGCTTGGCTGCTGAGAAAAAAAACAGCAACCCGTACGATACGGAAAGAATATATCGTTACCTGTTCCACAGACTTTGCGAGAACCGGCTCCGGCGGTGAAAAAAAAGAAGGTGGAAAAATGGGAGAAAAATTAAACCTGAGGCAGGCTTCTTACGAAGGACTCCAGAACGTGAAAAGAGTAGAGAAAATAACATCTCCGAAATATGACCGGCTGGCAGAAGAAGCGAACAAAAGAATACGGAAAAATCAGTTAAAACAGGCAAAAGCATATGCGGAAGCAGGAATGTATTTTTGCAAGAAATAGCCCTCCATGCAGTGGAATGCTGCATGGAGGGTTGTTTTTTACATAAATGACAGGAAGCCGAGACTTCTTAAATCTGTCAGTCTGGCAATACATCTTTCTCCTGATACCGTATTTTCAGCGAGGGCTGTTTTGTAATCCAAAGCGATTTCTCGGACTGAGTTCTTCAGGATTTTATAAACTTCATCGCTTGGATTGGTCTTGTAAGAAGAAATCAGGACATCATATCTTGCGAATTTGTCAACGTCCAGATGGCCGTCCAATGCAAAGAAGGCCGGATGCTTATCACAAAAATTGCCGGAATCCCATAAGAATGACAGCATCTCAATGTTGTAGTCGTGACAATCCGGATTCATAATTCTTGGAAGACAGAATGTCTTTCCGGTCATTTCGTCGTTAATCCGTAAAATCCATGGGTCGGAAAAATTGAAAAATTTAGCCGCCGCATTCTCGTGACTTCAGTCGTGGGTTAGAATATAAAGCGGGAATCCTCGGCAATTAAATTATCGAGATGAAAGCGCGAAATAAATAAAAGTATCGTTGACGATTTTTATCTTCGTGTCCAGATATGGATGCGAAGATTTTTTACTTCCATGCAGAAATTTTTCACAAAAAACGACCGGTCTTTAAATTTTTCGGCATATTAAATATGTAATGAAAAGACAAGGAGGTGAGACGAATGGCAAAGGCGAGAAGACGCAAAGATACGCAGTTTGAAACTTCTATGACGAAAAGTGTATTTCTGTATGGCAGCCCGAATAAAGACAAATCCAAAATCATCCGGGATATGCAGAATGAATTTACAAAAATGGTAAATGGATATATCAGACTCCTTGCGGGCAATGATAAATTTACACTTCAAATCGTAAAGAATGATAAGAAGAGCAGTGACATCCGCAAGTTTGAAAAATCCATCCGTCCGAAAAATGCAAATTCTGCATTCTCTCAGAATGCCTTTGACATGGCGGTGACCCATCTTTCTAACCGTATGGATAGCATCCGGCAGGATATGTATACAGAAGAACAGTCAGTCTTTACATCATCAAAAGTCCTGTTTGCAATGTCCATTGATTCCAAGACGAAGTCTGAGATGCTAAGCACTATGAAACAGATTGCGTCTAAAACAAAGAAAGACAAGGCTTTCTATGAAGACTGTATCAGTATTCTGAATGAAATGTCAGACGACGAGTTTACATTTAAACAGGTGGAATTCATGGATATGTATATCAGTTTATCAATGGAATACCGTGTCCCAGAATTAAGACGGGCGCATATGCCTCTTGACAGCAGGCTGATGAAGATTGAAGTATCAACAGATACCGTCATGCCATATGTGATTAAGATAAGCGACGCTTTACATAAAAACGCAGAAAGAATCGTAATACCGATTAACACAAGCAGACATTCTGCCAATAAAATCAAATCACATAAAATGGCCGGTACGGTCATGGCGTCAATTGATGAAAACGGAATCCTGCAGGTCGGATGGAGTTATGAGTCAAAAATGAAACAGCCAAAGACTTCAAATGTGGTAGGCATTGATGTCGGTATCTCTGACACACTGCATACATCTGAAGATAAAGCAATCGGCAGCATGAAGCCGGTGATTGATTTTTACCACGATACAGTGGAAAAGTCATTCGCTTCGCTGTCTGACATGAGAAATAAAAAACGCAGTATCAGCCATTACCTGCGAAGACATAAGGACCTTCCGGAAGATGTGAGACGTTCTCTCATCAAAAAGATGGACCGGCTTGACCAGATGATTCAAAAGGCTGATGCCCCATACCGCAAGAAGCGCTGCTATTATGAAACACTTGACCATGAGATTAAATCAAGCATAGACAGATATATAGAATCAATCTCACATGATACCCTGACAGTCCTAGAAAAACTGGATATCAGGGAATTTAACAAAAGCCGTAAGTCTAACGGTATGATGTCAACATTTGCGAGAGGAAAGCTGCAGAAGAAGCTTATGGAGACTTTAAACTGGTATGGCTATGACTTCAAGGAAGTCGTTCCTGATTACACAAGCCAGACATGTCCGGTATGCAGCCATCTTGAAAAGGAAAACCGTAATGGCAAGTCTTTTAAATGTAAGTGCTGCGGATATGAAGCAGATGCGGATTATGTCGGAAGCCTGAATATAAAGGCAAGAGTCGACGACCAGGAAATACAGGAGATATGCGAAAAGTATAAGTATAAACATAATGAGTTACAGAAGAATCTTAAGATGATATACAAATCACGTAACGACCAATACAAAGCAGCGGCCTGAAACGAGTATGCAGAAAAGAAATAGTCTCTGACTATTACACCTTCTGTCGAAAGCTTCAGGCCCATAGGAGCCTCGTCGTGTCCTGCTGTGGCATATCTGCAGCCGGGCCTCTGTCCAGGGATATTTCTAGTACATATGCTTGCATATGTGTCGGTTATATTTCTCGCAGGTAAAAGTAGTTGTTTACCTGGTGTCTTTGGATACTCGGTAATTCATATTTATTCTGGTAACGACTCCGGCAAAGCCGGGGAGTTATCAATTTCCGAGAGGTTCACATAAGATATAATTTGGTGATGTGTCTATATTTTTCTGCATATTTTATTCTCCTTTTTAAGTTTTTCTTTCCGTAATATGCAGAATTTCTGGCATCCTGCACTGAAAAAATTTTCTTTCGCAAAAAATTCCCATTCTGGTAAAAATCCTGCATATTGTAAGCACAACAAAAACAGGAGGAAAGCAGAAAAAAATCTGCATAAAAAAATAATGAAAAATAGAATTTTAGCAATCGTTTGCTCGGCCGTGATGACCGCTGCCGCATTACCGGCAATGGCCTTGCAGCCGGTTTTCGCCGATGCGTCAAAAGTCGTTTCCATCGGAAATGACCTGACGGCAGAGCAGAAAAAGACAATGATGAAATATTTCGGGATTTCCGGCGATAAGAGTGTCCAGCAGATTACCGTAACCAATAAAGATGAGGTCTCACACCTCTCCGGGTACATCCCGCTTGAACAGATTGGGACAAGGACGGTAAGCTGTGCTTACATTAAACCAACCGAATCCGGTGGAATCAAGGTAAGGACCGCAAATCTGCAGTATGTCACTGCAAACATGATTGCTTCTACACTGGCAGACCTTGGAATCAAGAACTGCGAAGTTGTTTCCGCATGTCCATTCCAGGTATCCGGGACCGGAGCACTCACGGGCGTTATGATGGCTTATGAAAAGGCAACCGGAACGGTCATCAATAAAGATAAAAAAGATATCGCCACGCAGGAAGTCGTTATTACGAAAGATATTGCAAAAGACATTGGCACCGCACAGGCCGAGAACATCGTAAACCAGGCGAAAACCGAAGTCGTGCAGAACAATGTTACAAACAAAACCGACATCCAGAATACCGTAACGAACATCATCAACAATAACAACGTCAATATCACAGAACAGCAGATTGACAATATCGTGGACCTGGTTGAAGATGTTGCTAACCAGGATTACGATGATTCTTATGTAAAGAACCTGGAGGAGATTGGCGACAATATCAAACAGGAACTGGAAGCAATAAAGAACGACAAAAAAGAAGACACGGATAAATCAGACAAGCAGGAAGAAAAGAAAGAAACAAAAGACAGCGACAGCATTACGGACCAGGTGGACGACAGTGCGCTTGGAGATAATGTCATCTCTTCCTCAACAGATGACCCTGAAATGATTGTCAACACAACAGAGGACGATATGAGCGACATTGATAACGCTGCAGTGATTGAAGATGACATGGACGAAGGCTCAAGCGGCACTGGCACGGACGACAGTTCATCCGATGATTCACTTTCTTCCACAGATGTCAGCGACGAACAGGGTGACGACGAAATGACCCCGGTGACAGAAGATACATACGAAGAGCAGACAGAAGGCTCTGAAGATATCAGTAAAGAAGACCCTACACAGGAAGATGCCGATAATGCGGATACAACTGACGAGACAATCAATACCGAGAAAGACAAAAAAGATAAATCCGTGTCTATTTTTGGGTATGATTTATCTGAAATCACAAAAAACGCTGGTGAAGAAGCCTCAAAAGGATTTTCAAAGATTGAAAAATATTTAAAAGAGCATTTTGCCTTTAATGAAGAAAGCAATGACGACAAGGACGCAAATGTCGAAAATCCAAATACGGACGAAAAGATTTCAAATGTAGCAAAAACGCTTTTAGATGCATATTATGATGCGCTGGCTACTGAGAAGGATAGCGCAGCCAGTGGGAATGAAGATGCAAGCGAAAGCACAGGTGAAGATGCGGAGGCTGAAAAAACAGAACAGGCGTCCGAGGCCTTTCTGAATAAGGTAAAAGAACTCCTGAATGACGGTAAGATTTCTGAAGACGATGCAAAAAAACTGGAAAAAGAATTTGCAAAAACAGATACTGAAGATGGTGATATCGAAGACGAAATGACAGAAAGCGATGCCGGAAATGGCAGCAGCAAAGGCGACGACACAGAGGCTGTAGCTGCGGAGTAATGCGTTAGCCGAAAAACAAAAGAACCGAAAACAGGAAGACAAGAAAAAAAGGAGAAGACCAAAAGTCTTCTCCTTAAATTTGTTTAAAATTCAGGAAGCCATTTTCCGTCGTTAGAAAACTGGCATTTCTCGAAGCGGAATTCCTGTTTTGCGTCCGGGTATTTCTCTTTATCGACTGGGCTGAGAAACATAGCCATTGGGCGGGCGTAGGTCTGAAAATCGCCATACATCGCTTGATAAACGACCATATATTCGTTTGTCTCTGTATGCTTGGCTTCGGCGATGATTCGGTAAAGATATTCGTTTGCCTGCATATCGTCAGTACGCTTAAAATGCTGGACAATGTCGCCTGGCTTGATTTCCTCTGCAATATTTTTTTTGTTTACTTTTCTGATTCTGAACATGTTTTTTCTCCTCTCTTAATGAAAAATCAATCGCAATACACATACGCACAACTGTTTGGCCGAATTTCCAGATATGGGACTTTTGCATATAAATCTCTCATCGGTAACGGTTTTCCATTAATTTCAATACTGTCAATGATTATGTATTTTTTCTTGATTTTTCGGATAGTCCCGATACATTTGTCTCCAGTATCTGCCAGGACGAAAGAGATATCTGTTCCAACTGAGAAACGCTTTCCATTATCTGCGCAAAACGTTTTTTCAACTTTCTTCTTAATTTCTTTAACTTCCATTTTACTTTACGGTTCCTTTCTTTTTTAAAGATTTTTTTACATACTTAATATGCTGAATTTTGCATCGTAGAAAATCATGCATATTATTCTTGACGCAAAAAAATATCTACAAAGAAAGAAAGGAAGAAAAGAAATGAAAATGACAGAGGAGAAATACCATGAATTAACAAAAGCGGGAAATGTTCTCTGCAATTGGTGCGAAAACGACGAATGCGAAAAATGCCAGGTGCAGATACTGCTGGATGAAGCGTACACTGAAGCATTAGAGGAAGGAGTTGTTGAAGAATGAGAGAATACGAAGTTGTTTTTAACGTCTACGGCTATACTCAGTTGTGGTATCACAGTGTCGGAAGTGTATCTTATAGTAGAAAGATAGAACATAAAGATGGCGATGGAAACATTGTTTATATGCTTGAAAATGGCCATATCTCATTCACAGTTGAAGCAAATTCGCCTGAAGCCGCATACGAAAAGGCTATCATCCTATGGATGAAAACTGACACAGGACTTCTTACAATCAATGGTTGGAATCTCCGATGGGTATGCAATGGTGAAAATCGCTGGACGAAGGATGACATGGACGAAGACGGAAATGTTGCACTTGCAGTTGCATGCGAATACGTTAGAGATTTGTCAAAGCCAAAATATAAAGGCAACTACCGGATTGAGGTCACTTTTTCCTGGAACGAAAAAGATGATGCAGTATATGATGGATTTTCTACAAAACAGGAAGCATTCAAAGAGGCATGTACTCTGGCCTGTAAAGAAGCATATACACAGAACGAAGAAGCCGCACACGAAAGGACCTGTATGGTCTATTTCGATGCAGCAAATGGAGTTATCCGGCTTCATTACACTTATGACGGAACGTTTTGCCAATACGAAGTCATTCCAGTCAACGAGGAAGAAAAAGAAATCTAAAATATACAATCCGAAATACTCTCTATTTTCTTAACGGCAGCAGTAATACTGCCGTTTTTTGTAACACAAAATTAAATAATACTTAAAAATTTTTGCCAAAAAATTCCGCATATTGTATAAAAACAAAAAGGAACGGCAAAAGAAATGACACAAAATACAACATACAGAATCAGGCATTCCGCAAGTCCATATCGTCAGGGAGCGGGAAGACCGCAGTTAGGTCATCAGCCGTATATTTACGGAAATGCGGCAAGAAAATTGGAAATGCTTCCGGACAGTAAA
>OCHN01002995.1_pt1 | contig 9986 bp, 7 predicted proteins | sample 1538911 | NCBI WGS metagenome assembly OCHN01 (sample SAMN04571736, study PRJEB22368) | human gut metagenome | biome: human gut; material: stool | host: Homo sapiens | place: Luxembourg | collected 2013-01-11 | reverse complement strand
AGAATTGTGTTCATGATCAAGTGTCGGAGCGGATTGCGAATGTCCGATTTACTTAATATACGATTATTTTTGCAAGTGAATCTCGTTTTGCTTCGGTCAACTGATAAAAGGAATCTAATATCTGAACCTGAAAAGACCCAGGGGCTGTTGTCTTTTTCGCAGCGAGTTCTCCGGCAATGCCAAATTCAACAGTCGAAGTCAGAGCAGCGTTAAAAGCATTTGAGGCAGAAGCAAGATAGGAAGCACAGACCATCCCAAGCATACAGCCGGTTCCGGTAATATTTGCCATAGCGGGTGAACCATTTTGGACAAAGAAACACTCATCTTTTGATACAATCATGTCTTCTTTTCCGGTGATGAGAAAAACCGTATTCCATTCATCGGCCTTTTTCTGAAAGAGTCTGGTCAGTCTATTTCGATTTTCGTCGGTGATGGAATCTTTTTCTCCGGCGTCGATTCCGACAGCGTGGGATTCTTCCTCTATCATGGCAAGCAGTTCTGACATATTTCCCTTTAAAACCGAAGGAACATGAATTTTCAGTAATTCTTTTGCGAAATTTTTCCGAAGTGCACTGCAGGCAGTACCGACAAGGTCAAGAAGCACCGGAATTTCTTTTTGAACCGCAGTCTTTAAGGCAATCGGCATGGCTTCCATTCTTGCATCGGTAATATTTCCAAGATTTAAAGCGAGAACCTGTGCGGTGCTTGTAATTTCAGCGACTTCAAGCGGGTGTTCTGCCATAATCGGGCGTGCGCCGGAGGCAAGGACAATATTTGCACAGTCATGGATGGAAATTGGATTGGTAATGCAGTGAATCAGCGGTTTAGTGAGTCGATTTTGTTCTTTTAGATTTTCTAACTTTTTTATCATAAACTTTTGCTCCAAGATTTCTTTGAAACTCGGCAAGGACACCTGCCTGACTTAAGGTTTTTAAGAAGAACCAGGCAACTGTTCCGCCCATTGTCGTAGCAGCTAAAAACATTGGGGTATAGTAAAATGCGGTTAAACCGCCTCTTCCCATAAGAATTGCCATAACAGGGTAAGAAACCAGAGAACCGATAATTCCGGTTCCAAAGATTTCACCTAAGACAGCGCAGATGATTTTACCACCGGAAGCCCGATAAAAGACACCGGATAAAAATGCTCCAAATACGGCTCCGGTTAAGGCAAGCGGAGGGATTCCCATCATCATCATACGGATGATTCCGATTAAAGTTGCGCATAGAAGGGAATACCAAGGTCCAAGAAGCACGGAGCAGACAATGTTAATAAAATGTGCAGTCGGACACATTCCTTCGATTCTTAGAATCGGAGAGATGACAACACCGATGGCAACTAACATGGCAAGCATGACCATGCGAAGTAAGTGAGAATGTTCTGTTTTCATAAGTGTAATCCTTTCTTTTTACAATAAAATAGCTGTTAAACTGTAAGAAGAGTATCATAACGAAAATAGAAAGTCAACTTGTATTCTGAAAACACAGGTATTATACTTATAACAACTCAAAAAGTAAGAAAATGACAGGAGGATTAGAGGATGTTTCACTTTAATTATTATGCACCCACACAGGTAGTATTTGGAAAAGACACAGAAGAAAAGACAGGAGAACTTGTAAAGGCACAAAACTGTAAAAAAGTTTTGATTCATTACGGAAGTGGAAGTGTAAAACGGACGGGATTGTTAGACCGCGTAAAACAGGCATTGGAAAAAGAAAACCTTGCATATACAGAACTGGGCGGAGTGGTTCCGAATCCAAGACTTTCGCTTGTAAAGGAAGGAATTGAACTTTGCAAAAAAGAAGATGTTGATTTTATTCTGGCAGTCGGCGGAGGAAGTGTCATTGACTCTGCAAAGGCAATCGGATATGGAGTTGCAAATGGTGGTGATGTATGGGATTTTTATTCTCATAAAAGAAGTGCGGCAGGCTGTCTGCCAATCGGTGTTATTTTAACCATTTCAGCAACAGGAAGTGAGATGAGTGATTCTTCTGTTATCACAAATGAAGATGGATGGATTAAAACCGGATATCATAGTGAATACTGTCGTCCGAAGTTTGCGATTATGAATCCGGAACTGACTATGACGCTGCCGGATTATCAGACTGCATGCGGATGCACCGACATTTTAATGCATACAATGGAGCGTTATTTTACCAAAGGGGAAAATATGGAGCTGACAGACAGCATTGCCGAAGCATTGATGCGTACAGTGATTGAAAATACAAAGATCTTAAAAGAAAATCCAAAAGATTACAATGCCAGAGCTGAAGTAATGTGGGCAGGAAGTCTTTCTCATAACGGCTTAACCGGATGTGGAAACGGTGGAAATGATTTTGCAACACATGCACTGGAACATGAACTTGGCGGTATGTATGATGTGGCACATGGAGCAGGACTTGCAGCACTTTGGGGAAGCTGGGCCAGATATGTCTATAGAGAAATTCCAGAGCGTTTCCACAAATTTGCAGTGCGGGTAATGGGACTTGAAGATACCGGAGATGCAGAAGAGATGGCGGTGCGTGGAATTGAAGCAATGGAGGCATTTTTCCGTGAAATAAAGATGCCGACCAATCTTCGTGAGCTGGGGCTGACTCCGAGTGAAGAAGAATTAAAAGAACTGGCACATAAATGCAGTTTAAATACAGGCGGACATAAGGGCTCTGCAAAAGTATTATATGAGGCAGATATGCTGGCAATTTATGAAATGGCAAAATAATAAGGAATGAAACGTATGAAGGGTTTATTATTTCCGACATTAAAAAATTATAAAAAAGAATACTTAAAAAAAGATATTTTTTCAGGAATTATTATGGCAGCGGTGTCGATTCCGATTTCGATGGGATATGCACAGATTGCAGGACTTCCGGCAGTCTATGGACTTTATGGTTCGGTCTTTCCGATTTTATTCTTTGCACTGTTTTCTACTTCAAAACAGTTTATCTTTGGTGTAGATGCTGCACCGGCAGCGATTGTGGGAGCAGCACTTGTTTCACTTGGGATTGAGAGTGGAAGTAAAGAGGCAATGCAGTATGTGCCTGTGATTGCTGTTTTATTTTCTAAAAGCCGGCAGGATTGTAGATTTTATTTCAACACCGGTTATGGGGGGATTTATCAGCGGAATTGCGCTTACGATTATTTTAATGCAGATACCAAAGATATTAGGAGGTAAGGCGGGTTCAGGAGAATTACCGGAACTTGCTCACCATATTTTTGGAACCTGTAAGGAAATTAACTGGTTGTCAGTTGTACTTGGAGTCGGAGCGTTGGTTATTCTTCGGCTGGCTGGGAAACTGATTCCGAAATTTCCGATGGCAATTGTGATTATGGCGGTTGGAGTAGTAGCAACGTTGCTGTTTCGTGTGGATGAACAGGGAGTAATTCTTTTAGATGCAGTAGAGAGTGGTCTTCCAAGTTTTCATTATTTTAAATTTGCGGGAATAGACTGGCAGCAGGCTGCCGGACGAAGTTTGATGATTGCAGCGGTCATTATGTCAGAGACATTATTGTCAGAAAATAATTTTGCTTTAAAAAATGGATATAAGATTGATGAGAATAAAGAAATTTTGGCCTGCGCAATGGGAAATCTTGCGGCTGCGTGTGTGGGTTGCTGCCCGGTAAATGGAAGTATTTCAAGAACTTCAATGAATGAGCAGTATGAAGGAAAAACACAGGCAGTTTCGATTACAGCAGGTGCAGTGATGGCAGTTGTTTTAGTCTGTGCAACCGGTTTTATCGGTTATCTTCCGGTGCCGGTGTTAACTGCGATTGTAATTTCAGCACTTATGAATGTGGTGGAATTGCATCTGGCAGTGCGGTTATTTAAGGTCAGCCGAAATGAATTTTATATTTTTGTAGCTGCCTGTGTCAGCGTTTTGTTTTTGGGAACAATCTACGGTGTTATAGTTGGGCTGTTGCTTTCATTTGTAGCGGTTGTACTGCGAGCAACCAATCCTCCACGTTCTTTTTTGGGGATGATACCCGGAAAAGAGACATATTACGATTTGAAACGGAATCGAAATGCCTATCCGATTCAGCATACGATTATCTACCGGTTTAGTGAGAACTTGTTTTTTGCCAATATCAAGATTTTTCAATCCGATATTGAAAATAGCATAAAGAAAGATACCAAAGTAGTAATTGTAGATGCAACAGCAATCAACAGCATTGACATTACTGCGGCAGACCGTCTGGAAATGATGGCGAAGAATTTAGAAAAGCAGGGAATTCGGTTCTATATAACGGAGCACTCTGAAAATGTGAACCAACAGATGCGTAGCCTTGGAATCGGACATTTAATTGAAGAAGGAAAAGTCCGCCGGACCATTCTTGCAGCTTTGCATGATGCCGGAATTCCTTCTCCATGTCCGCTGGAAATTCCGGAAAAGGTTCATGCAGTCCATGAGGCAATGATTCCGGCAGAAGAGGAAAATACCTTAGAAGAGTTTGCCTGGGCCTTTGGTGATGATGCAGTAGAAGAAATCGAAAAGAGAGTGCATCAGGTGATGGAACAGCTGCATAAGCTGCCGGATTTGGAACGCCTTGCAGAGCTTGGAATTGAAGAAAAGTTAAAAAACTGGCATTCGCTTGGAGCAATAGATGAGGATGAAATCTTAAGAAGAATGGAACTGCATTTAGATGAGCTTCCGGAAAACTTAAGAGGAGACCGCAAAGTAATTCTGCAGTTGATTGAGAAACGAAGACGTAAAATTGAGCAGCAGCTATTGGTTTATCACCCGGAGATTGTAGAGCACTTAAAGAAGAGTCGGGAAAGACTGGAAAAGAGACTGGAAAAGCAAAACCCGGAAGCAGCAAGAAAATTACATAAATGGGAAGAGGAGATTCGGGAGAAGAAAGAACCATGAAAAAGCGGGGTTTTTACAAAAACTTTTTCTCAATTTATATTTTATTAGTACTCCAAAATGTGTTAACGCTTAGTGTCAACTTGACAGATAATATTATGCTGGGCGCTTACAGTGAAATCTCATTATCCGGTGTCACAGCGGTTAATCAAATCCAGTTTATATTTCAGCAGATGTTATCCGCATTTGCTGAAGGTGCCGTCATTTTAGGTAGCCAGTATTTTGGCAAAAAGGATACCGGTTCAATTAAAAAAATCGGCAATGTTGCAATGCGTTTTGGGATTGGAATTGCCTTGATTTTGTTTGGAATTGTGATCTTTTTTCCGGTCCCGGTAATGCATATTTTTACAACAGAGACAGCAATTGTAAAGGAAGGCTGTGTGTATCTTTCTATCATTCGTTTTACGTATCTGTTTTTTGCAGTTACGACGATTTTGCTGGCTACGCTTCGTACAGTACAGGTAGTAAAAATTGCCTTGATGTTATCGATTGTTACGTTAGTGGTTAATTACGGAATTAACTATACCTTAATTTTTGGAAGGTTTGGCGCACCAAGGCTTGGCGTGACAGGCGCAGCAATCGGCACTTTGGCAGCCAGAATCTTAGAATGCGGAATTGTTATTTTTTATAGTCTAAAAAAAGAAAAGATTTTAGATTTAAAATTCCGGGATTATTTTAAGCAAATGGATCGGGAGATTCTTGCAGACTATGGAAAAGTAACACGACCAATGTTTTTGGTACAAAGCCTTTGGGGCATCAATACTGCACTTCAAACTGCAATTTTAGGTCATATGACTGCACGTGCAATTGCGGCCAACAGTGTTGCCTCCAACCTGTTTCTTTTAGTGAAATCAGCAGCAGTCGGTGCGTGCTCCACAGCTTCTGTTATCATTGGAAAAGCAGTTGGAGAGGGAGATGAAGTGCAAGTGATTCGGTATTCCAAGCAACTTCAAAAGCTGTTTTTAGCAATTGGAATTTGTTCCGGGGTTACCTTATATTTCTTGCGAATTCCAATTCTTGGAATTTATAATTTATCCGAAGAGACAAGAGCGATGGCGAACAGTTTTCTTATTATTTTAAGTGCCGTCTGTGTAGGAATGTCTTATCAGATGCCGACCAATAATGGAATTATAAGAGGCGGTGGAAGTCCTCAGATTGTAGCAAAGATTGATATTATCAGTATATGGGGGATTGTGCTTCCGATTTCTTTCCTTGCAGCGTTTGTATTTAAGGCGTCACCGCAAATTGTAGTGTGCTGTTTAAATGCGGATCAGTGGTTTAAATGTATCCCGGCATTTTTGATTGTGAATTATGGAACATGGATTCGTAAGTTGACGAGGTAGAAAAGATTTCTTGCAATAAAAAAAAACCTATGTTATACTAAAAAATACATGAATGCGAAAATTGTTTTCATGCAAATATTTGCCCACCAAGAAATTGGTTAAGCCCATACGGACAGGCGGGGCAGCTGCCGACTGCGGTGAAAGACCGCATTATTGATTGAGTTAGAAGCTCAAATTTTATAAGTTGTGTGCAGGAGAGTAACCTGCGACCCTCTCAGATAGAGATATCACTTGTGAAACGGTCAATAAGAGTAGTTTTAGCAAATATTTGCTGGCGGAAGCGTCAACGATAAGCTCTGAAAGAAAATGGTTTTTGCAGATATGCATAAGGATGCATAGTGTATAAACTTAAAATGACTTTTGTAGAATGATACTACAGGACAGGTGATGGAATTACCTGTCCTTTTTTTTGCTTACTTTACAGGAAATTGCGTTCTATTTTTGGAGAGGGAATGACACAACATCGGAGGAGAAATGAAATATAACAGAAGAAATAACAAAGAAGAGCATCGGCAGATGCGGGCACCGGTGTATGAAGCACTGGAAACTTTGAAAAGAAAAAGAGTCGTTCCATTTGATGTGCCGGGACATAAAAGAGGCAGAGGAAATCCGGAACTGGTAGAATTGTTAGGAGAAAAATGTGTCAGTCTTGATGTGAATTCCATGAAGCCGTTAGATAATCTCTGCCATCCTGTTTCTGTCATAAAAGAAGCGGAAGAACTTGCAGCGGAGGCGTTTCGTGCAGAGCATGCATTTTTTATGGTAGGAGGTACGACTTCTTCTGTTCAGGGAATGGTACTTTCTTGTTGCAAAGCAGGGGATAAAATCATTTTACCGAGGAATGTACATAAAAGTGTTATTAATGCATTGGTTCTATGTGGGGCAATTCCGGTTTACGTCAATCCGGAGCGGGATGTCCGGTTGGGGATTTCTCTTGGAATGGAACGTTTTGAAGTAGAAAAAGCGATAAAAGAAAATCCGGATGCAGTTGCGGTTTTAGTAAATAATCCGACTTATTATGGAATCTGTTCAGACTTGCGGGCGATTGTAAAGCTGGCGCATGCACATAATATGCTTGTTTTAGTAGATGAAGCACATGGAACGCATCTTTATTTTGGAGAGAATCTTCCGGTCTGTGCGATGGATGCAGGAGCGGATATGGCTTCTGTCTCGATGCACAAATCAGGGGGAAGCCTGACACAGAGTTCTCTTCTTTTGACCGGAAAAAATGTGAATTGGGAATATGTGAGTCAGGTAATTAACCTAACTCAGACAACGAGTGCGTCTTATCTTTTGATTTCGAGTCTTGATATTTCAAGAAGAAATCTTGCACTTCGAGGAAGGGAATCCTTTGCAAAGGTAAGTCAGATGGCAGAATATGCAAGAGAAGAAATTAATTCCATTGGTGGATATTATGCATATGGAAAAGATATGATAAATGGAAGCAGTGTGTATGATTTTGATGTGACAAAGCTATCAATCTATACAAGAGATATCGGACTTGCGGGAATTGAAGTATACGATTTGCTTCGTGATGAGTATGATATTCAAATTGAACTTGGAGATGTCGCAAATATTCTTGCTTATATTTCAATCGGAGACCGGATTCAGGATATCGAGCGCTTAGTCGGAGCACTTGCGGATATTAAGCGATTGTATTCCAAAAAGCCGGAAGAGATGCCAAGTATGGAATATATAGAGCCAACCGTTGTCATGTCTCCGCAGACTGCATTTTATTCTAAGAAAGAATCGCTTCCGATTCAGAAAACAGAAGGCAGAATCTGCAGTGAGTTTGTAATGTGCTATCCTCCGGGAATTCCGATTTTAGCTCCCGGAGAGCGCATTACAAAAGAAATTATCGAATATATTATGTATGCAAAGGAAAAAGGCTGTTCCATGCAAGGAACCATGGATTCAGAAGTAGAGTACTTAAATGTATTAGTCTAAATCGAACTGAAATGGAGAAAAAGAAGATGGAGCTTTGGTTTTCGGATTATCATACAGAAAAAGTAAAGTTGTCGGTTAAAGTACAGAAACAGTTATTTGAGCAGCAGACCGATTTTCAGCGAATTGATGTCTTTGAATCGGATGAGTTTGGAAGATTTTTAAGTGCTGATGGAAGCATTGTATTTACAGAGCAAGATGAGTTTATCTATGACGAAATGGTCGTACATGTGCCAATGGCCGTACATCCAAACGTAAAAAAAGTATTGGTGATCGGTGGAGGAGATGGCGGAGTAGCAAGAGAGTTAGGGCACTATCAGGAAATTGAAGAAATTGATGTGGTAGAGCCGGACAAGGTTTTTGTGGAAGTTTGTAAAAAATTTTTCCCGGATAATGCATGTGGACTTGAGGATAAGAGAGTACGCATCTTTTATGAAGACGGATTAAAATTTTTGCGTTTAAAGCAAAATGAATATGATTTGATTATTAATGATGCCATTGATCCGCTCGGGCATAATGCAGGACTATTTACTAAAGAATTTTATGGGAATTGTTATCGTGCCTTAAGAGAAGACGGTATTATGGTGTATCAGCACGGAAGCCCTTTTTATGATGAAGATGAGGAATCTTGTCGAGTAATGCATCGAAAGGCAAGTCATAGTTTTCCAATCAGTCGTGTCTATCAGGCACATATTCCGACGTGTTCTTCCGGATATTGGCTGTTTGGGTTTGCGTCTAAAATATACCATCCGTTGGAACATTTAGATGCAAAAAAATGGAAAGAACGAAAAATTCAGACCTGGTATTATACGACGAATCTGCATAAAGGAGCATTTATGCTTCCGAAATATGTGGAAGATATGTTAGAAGAGGAAGAAAAAAATTAATCAATAAAACACTCAGGAGGTAGAAAAATGGGAAAATTATTAATTATCGGATGTGGTGGAGTTGCACAGGTTGCGATTACAAAATGCTGCCAGAACAGCAAAACATTTTCTGAAATCTGTGTTGCAAGCCGTACAAAGTCAAAATGTGATGCTTTAAAAGAAAAACTTCAGAAAACAACAGAGACTGTGATTACAACTGCGCAGGTAGATGCGGATAAGACAGAAGAGGTAATTGCTTTAATAAAAGAATATCAGCCGGATGCTGTTTTAAATGTGGCACTTCCATATCAGGATTTAACAATTATGGATGCTTGTCTTGCATGTAAAGTAGACTATATTGATACTGCCAACTATGAGCCGGAAGATACGGATGACAAAGAATGGAGAGAGATTTATGAAAAACGCTGTAAAGAAGCAGGATTTACGGCATATTTCGATTATTCCTGGCAGTGGGCTTATCAGGAAAAATTTAAAGAAGCAAAGATCACTGCATTGCTAGGAAGTGGATTCGACCCGGGAGTAACCAGTGTATTTTCTGCTTATGCCCTGAAACATTATTTTGATGAAATTGAAACCATTGATATTTTAGACTGCAATGGCGGAGACCATGGATATCCGTTTGCAACGAATTTTAATCCGGAAATTAATTTAAGAGAAGTCTCTGCAAACGGTTCTTATTGGGAGAATGGTCATTGGGTAGAGACAAAACCGATGGAAATTAAAAGAGAATATAATTTCCCGCAGGTAGGAGAAAAAGATATGTATCTGCTTCATCATGAAGAAATTGAATCTCTGGCAAAAAATATTCCGGGAGTAAAAAGAATTCGTTTCTTTATGACATTTGGACAGAGTTACCTGACTCACATGAAATGTCTGGAAAATGTAGGAATGCTCTCTACTTCCCCGATTGAATTTGAAGGAAAAGAAATCGTACCGATTCAATTTTTAAAAG
>OCHN01002984.1_pt1 | contig 10029 bp, 7 predicted proteins | sample 1538911 | NCBI WGS metagenome assembly OCHN01 (sample SAMN04571736, study PRJEB22368) | human gut metagenome | biome: human gut; material: stool | host: Homo sapiens | place: Luxembourg | collected 2013-01-11 | reverse complement strand
ATCTTCCCCATTTAGGGAACTTTTGCAAATACTGTTTTATGGGAACTCTGCTCTGTGCAGCAGCCCCCTTTGTTTGGGGAACCTGCCGTGCATCTTGCGGTATGCACAGCAGGGGGAGATGGCTTTTATAAAAATGGTTTCTCAGTTCATGCGGCGGTTCTTGCGGTCCAGCACAAAGCCTGCGGCCAGCAGGAACAGGCCGCTGAGGGCAGTGCCCACCACTGCCAGCCAGTTTGCACCGGTCTGGGGCAGAGCGGCGGCAGGAGCAGCGGCTTCCGGCTCTGCATTCTGCGCCACGTTCTGTGCGGTTGCGGTGGTGTCTGTGGTGAGCGTGTCAGCCGGTGCAGTGCCGTCCTGTGCAGGGGCATCCGGGGTCACGGCGGGGTCTGCCGGGGTCACCTCCGGGGTGGACGGGACGTCCGGGGTGCTGGGCGTGTCCGGGGTGTCGGGCGTATCCGGCTTGTTGGGGGTGTCCGGCTTGTTGGGCGTATCCGGTTCACTGGGTTCCGGGGTCAGTTTGGGCAGCACCACATGCTTGGTCTGGCCGCACTTGTCAATGCTGCAGATGTAGTCGGCGTAGCCGTCCTTTTCCAGCGTAGGCTCCACGACCTTGCCCACCAGCTTCCAGTCGTGCAGGTCCTCGTCCTCCAGCTTTTTGGTGTCAATGTTGGGGTTCTCCTCCATGTACTTGCGGTTGTGGACGGTCTGGTAAAGGGTGCCGAGGTTGTAACCGGTCAAATCCCCCCCATATTTGCTGATAGAACCATGTTCCGTAGTATACGAACCGTGGTTATACATCCGGACAATGACGCTGCCGTCTTCGCCGAAGGGAGACTTTCCGTCTTTGTCATAGCCGATGATATCGGCAGCACCCTCACCGGTGCTGATGGCACTTTTCTGATCCAGCCAGCAGGACGCATTGACGGTGGTGTTGCCCGTGGTGCCGTTGATGGTAACGGTGACATCCTGCACTTTGTCGGGGTCGAAGGAGCTGGTGCCGCCGCCGATGGCAGATGCAAGCGTTTTGAAGCAGTAGCCATTCCCGTATTTAATGTCGGATTCTCCGCCAATAGCAGTTACCGTACCACCGGTAATGGTGACCGTTGTTTTCCCCTCTGGGCAAAAAAGTCCGGTTCCGATCGCTGCTGCTCCGTAGGAGCCGACAGCCGTCACCTCAGCGTTTTCGGAGATGGTGACGCTGGTATCCACTAATTCCGGATTGTTGCTACGGCATTTCTCGCCGGAGCCGATCCCGGCACCGCCGTTAGCGCCCATGGCGAAGACCTTCGCGTTGCCGGAAATTTCCACAGAGCCGCCGCGGGAACAACCACCGCCAATTCCGGCACCCTGATTTCCGCCGTAGGCGGTCACATCGGCATGGTCGGTAATGCGGATGTTTTTGCCTACGCCCTCGTCACCGCCGCCAATTCCAGCACCGCCGGAGTTTGAACCGGCTGCAGTGACCTTGGCGTTGCCGGAAATGGTGATGTTGGTGGCATTGCCGTATTCGCCGCCGCCGATCCCGGCTGCATAGTAGCCGCCCGCAGCAGATACATCAGCATTGCCGGTGATGGTGATATTGGTGGCATTGCCGTAATTGGAAGCGCCGCCGATGCCGGCACCGCCTTGTTCCGTCTGCGGATATTCCTTATTCGTCTCGTTGAGGGATCCCGCCTTGATCTGACCGCCTGTTATGGTGATATCGGAAGTGCTCATACAGGTCGTATTAGTTTCGCCAGCTTCATTCTTACGCCCGCCGATGCCAGCACCGTCATAGCCACTGGCAGCTATTAAGGTGCCGGTGTCGCCGCCGGTGGAATAGCCGGACTCGTCTTTTTCTTTTTCGGTGCGGTTGTCGTTGTTCAGATCATCCTTGATGGTCAGGGAACCATGACTTACATCATCGGCTTTTTCCAGACCCGCATGCCGGTTTCCGCTGATAAGAGTGTTGTCCCCGTTCAGCTCGATTTCGGTATCGCCCTCTCCTTTGATGGTCATTGCGGCAGATCTGCTGCTCCACTGGTCTTTTTGGATATTCACATCCTGCAGGGTCACATTGGTAGTCTGATCTTTCGCCGTATCCACCGTGATGGTATTTTCGGTCGGGTTGCCGTTGCTGGTGATGGTGACGCCGGTCGTGTCCTTATAGTCGTGCAGGATATCCTCATTGTCGTTCCGGGCGTAGCCGTCCGTCTGCGTATTGTCCAGCTGGGTCACATAAGTGAAGCCGTCCTCTTTGGTCTCTACCGTCACACTGCCCTTGTTCAAATCGTAAGTGTCCGCAAAGGCTGCTGTGGCGATGGACGAGACCATGGCCATCAGAGCCGCTGTGGACAGCACCCGCAAGGCAAGCTGGTTTTTCACATTTTTCCGCATTGCAAAACCCTCCAAACAAAAAAACTTACAGAGACGTGAACGTTACCGTGAACGTTGCCGGGAACGATGCCGAAAACCGGCAAAACCCGGAACTTCAGGGCAGAAAAACACATAGCTGTGCATTTTCATGCCCGGCGTCTCTTTGTAGCGCAAGTATAGTGCTGTGCTGCGGAAAATGTCAAGACAAAATGCTGAATTTTCGGGGGGGGGGTAGGCAATTTTGTGGAACGAGCACAAAATAAGCCGAAAATTTGCGACAGAATAACAGGGCAAACCTGCACAAAAATCCGGGAGATCTTTATACGGGGCAAAAAATAAAAAATGGGCTCGGGAAAGCCGCAGACTTTCCCGAACCCGTGGGTCGGAATTTTTCTTGGATGGAAGGTGCGCCGCCCGGAGCCCCGGTTATTCCAGATTGCCGGTCAGGGTCATCACGGCGGCCAGCACGGCCAGCGGGGCGGTCTCGCAGCGGAGGATGCGGGGGCCAAGGCCCACCGTTTTTGCCCCGGCTTTGGCGGCCATTTCGGCCTCCTCGGCGGCAAAGCCGCCCTCGGCACCGGTCACGATGGCGATCTTCCGCTTTTTGCCGTCGGCGGGTGCTGCCTCGGCCAGCAGCTGGCGCACCGGTGCGCCGCCGCACTCGTAGCAGAACAGCACCAGGTCGTACTGGTCAAAGGTGCGGCACACGGCCCCGAAGTTGGGCAGCGGCAGGGCCACGTCCGGCAGCACGCCCCGGCCGCACTGCTTGGCGGCTTCCAGCGCGATGCGGTTGTAGCGCTCATTCTTCTGCTCCTCTTTTTTGGGGGCGGCCACGCAATACCGGCTGAAGAAGGGTACCACATGGGCGGCACCCAGCTCCACGCCGTGCTTGATGATTTGTTCCAGCTTGTCCTGTTTGGGGTAACCGGCCAGCAGGGTGACCTCCACGCTGGGCTCGGCGGCGCTGGGGTAGCCCGGCTCTACCGAGAATTCCACGCAGTCATCCCCGAAGCCGGTGATGGTGGCGGTGTATTCCACGGCGCTGCCGTCGCATAGAATGACAGTATCGCCCATGCGGGCACGCATCACGCGGGCCAGATGATGGGCATCGGTGCCGCGCAGCACAGCCGTGCCGTCGGCGATCTCAGTGGTAAAATAACGGTGCGGCATAGTTCCTCCTTATGCCTTCTTGCAGACGATGCACTCCCAGCCGCGCTTCTCCTTCACTTCCACAACGGCAAGGCCGGCCTTTTCCAGCCCGGCGATCACCTCGTCCTTGCGACTGTCAATGATGCCGCTGGCAATGAAGGCGGCACCGTCGGCCATCAGGCCGGGCACGGCGGGGGCCAGGCTGAGGATGGCGTTGGCCACGATGTTGGCGGTGATGATGTCGTATTTGCCGCTGGCCTTGTCGGACAGGTCGCCCACCAGCACGGTCAGCTTATCCTGCACGCCGTTCAGGGCAGCGTTCTCCCCGGCGGTGCGCACGGCTACGGGGTCGATGTCCACGCCCTCGGCCACGGCGGCACCCAGCTTCAGGGCTGCAATGGCCAGGATGCCGCTGCCGGTGCCGATGTCCAGCACCCGTTCACCGCCCTGGACCCGCTCGTCCAGCGCTTCCATGCACAGGCTGGTGGTCTCGTGGCCGCCGGTGCCGAAGGCAAGGCCGGGGTCCAGCACCAGCTTGACGCGGTCGGTGTCGTACTCCTGCCAGGAGGGCACCACGGCCAGCCGCTTGCCGATCTCCAACGGGTGGTAATACTTGCGCCAGCCGTTCTGCCAGTCCTCCTGCTCTACCCCCTCGGTCTCCACGGTGTAGGCGATGCCGGCAGCCTCCATGCGGGCAGAGATCAGGGCCAGGGTCTCCACGGGGGAAGCGCCCGGCTCCAGATACATGTGGATGATGACCCGGTCGCGGGGCTTGTCCAGCAGCTCCTGCTCGATCAGGTCCACATGGGCGATCTCGGCCACCTGCTGCTCGATGTCGCTGTAATCTTCGATATAGATGCCGCCCTCGGCGATCATGGTGGCAACGGCTTCGGCGTTGTCGGCGTCGGACTTGGCCACGGTCAGGCGGATATCGGTCCATTCCATGGGGAAAACCTCCTTCAAAATTCTGTAGTTCCTTATAATAGTATAGTACCCGATTCCCGTCTGGGATGCAAGCCTTTGGGCAAAATGTCGGAGAAAAGAAAAGATTTTTCAACATAAAGCCGAGGATTGTACACGAAAACCAAAAAATGTTCACGCAAAATACGCAAATAAGGACTTTTGACGCAATTTGATAGATTTATCGCGGAAGGGACTTTCTTTTTTTGCAAAAGTATGTTAATATTCTATTACGGAATTATGGACGGCTTACAACCAGAGACTGTCTGTAAACACAAACATTTCTTAAGGAGGAATGTGCTTTATGATGAAGTATCTCCAGAAACTGGGCAAAGCACTGATGCTTCCCGTCGCCGTGCTGCCGATCTGCGGCATCCTGATGGGTCTTGGCTATGCCCTCGCTCCGGGCGTTATGGGCGTTCCCGGTGCACCGACTTCCGGTGCAGCATACACCGTTGGCTTCCTGCTGGTCAAGGCAGGCGGCGCTCTGATCGACAACATGGCATGGCTGTTCGCCATTGGTGCCGCTGTCGGCCTTGCTGACAACGATGGTACCGCAGGTCTGGCCGGTCTGGTCAGCTTCCTGATGATGCAGCAGCTGCTGAACCCCAGCGTGGTGGGCATGGTGCGCACTCTGGAAGAGGGCACCGCTACCTACATCGCCTTCCAGAAGGTGGCCGGCAACTCCTTCATCGGCATTCTGGCCGCTGTTGTGGGTGCTGCCTGCTACAACAAGTTCAAGAATATCCAGCTGCCTGACTGGCTGGCATTCTTCTCCGGCAAGCGCTTCGTTGCAATCGCTACCGGCCTGATCTCCATTCTGGTGTCCGTTGTTCTGCTGTTCGTCTGGCCCGTCATCTTCGACGCACTGGTCGCTCTGGGCAAGGGCATCGCTGGCATGGACGGCATCGGCGCCGGCATCTACGCCTTCCTGAACCGTCTGCTCATCCCCACCGGCCTGCACCACGCTCTGAACAACGTGTTCTGGTTCGATACCATCGGTCTGGGCGACCTGAGCCACTTCTGGGCTGGCGAGACCTCCGCTGATGTGGGCTGGAGCCTTGGTATGTACATGTCCGGCTTCTTCCCCTGCATGATGTTCGGTGTCCTGGGCGCTGCTCTGGCTATGGTCAAGACCGCTAAGAACAAGAAGGCTGCCATCGGCCTGGTTCTGTCTGCTGCAATCTGCGCCTTCGTCTGCGGCGTTACCGAGCCCTTCGAGTTCGGCTTCATGTTCCTGTGCTTCCCCCTGTACGTTGTGTACGCTGCTCTGTACGGCATCTTCACCATCATCACCTACTACTCCGGTTTCCGTGCTGGCTTCTGCTTCTCCGCAGGTGCTACCGACCTGGTGTTCTCCGCTTCTCTGCCCGCAGCTGCTAAGACTTGGATGATCATTCCTCTGGGCATCGCAGCCTTCGTGGTGTTCTACGCAGTGTTCTACTTCGCCATCACCAAGTTCGACCTGAAGACCCCCGGCCGTGAGGATGACGACGAAGAGACCGAGAAGAAGGTCGTTCTGGCCAACAACAACTACACTCAGGTTGCTTCTGCTGTCCTGGCTGCTGTCGGCGGCAAGGAGAACGTGAAGGACGTTGGCTACTGCGCAACCCGCCTGCGCTTTGAGGTGCTCGACAACGCTAAGGTTGACGAGAAGGCTGTCAAGGCTGCCGGTGCTGCCGGTGTCATCCGTCCCAGCAAGAACGCTTGCCAGGTCATCATCGGCACCAAGGTTCAGTTCGTGTACGACGAGCTGAAGAAGATGCTGTAACTGGCACTTCGGTAAAACAAAACAGGCGCGGAGGGCTGGTTGCCTCCGCATGACACCGCCGGGGGCGGGCGCAGAAAGCGCCCGTTCCCGGCGGCTTTTTGTTCACACAAACCGCTTTTCTTCCAAAAAGGAACGTGTTATACTCAGATCAAATAGATGCGGCTTCCCCGCAGGGAGGCGGCCGCTGAGAAGAACGAGGTGTTTTGCATGATCATTCAGAATGCACTGGTTTATACGCCGCGCCACACCTTTGCGCGCGGTACGCTGTTCATCCGCAACGGGCGCATCGTGCCCTTTGCCGCCCCGGAAGCGGGCGAAGAGGTGATCGACGCCGAGGGCCTGTATGCCCTGCCGGGTCTGGTGGACATCCACTTCCACGGGGCCATGGGCAAGGATTTCTGCGACGGCACCGAGGAGGCCATTCAGACGCTGGCCGACTTTGAGGCCAGCAAGGGCGTGCTGGCCATCTGTCCTGCCACCATGACCTACCCGGAAGAGTTTTTGAACCATGTGATGGACGCCGCCGCCGCCCACAAAAACGGCAAGGGCGCAGATCTGGTGGGCATCAACATGGAAGGCCCCTTCATCAGCCCCAAGAAGGTGGGTGCCCAGAACCCGGAGTATGTGCAGGGTGCTGACGCGGGAATGTTCCGCCGCCTGCAGAAGCGCGCGGGCGGCCTGATCAAGCTGGTGGACGTGGCCCCCGAAGAGCCGGGCAACCTGGATTTCATCAAGGAATGCCACAATGAGGTGCGCATCTCCATTGCCCACACCTGCACCGACTACGACACTGCCGTGCAGGCCTTTGAGGCCGGTGCCACCCACATGACCCATCTGTACAACGCCATGCCCGGCATCACCCACCGTGCTCCCGGCCCCATCATTGCGGCACTGGAGCACGGCGCAGAGGTGGAGCTCATCACCGACAACGTGCACATCCACCCGGCCATGGTGCGGTTCACCTTCAACACCTTCGGGGCCGACCATGTGTGCCTGATCGCCGACAGCATGATGGCCTGCGGCCTGCCGGACGGCCAGTACAGTCTGGGCGGACAGGCTGTGACCGTCCACGGCCCGCGCGCTACCCTGACCGAGCAGCCCGGTACCATTGCCGGCAGCAATACCTGCCTGTACGACTGCATGAAGCGTGCCGTGCTGGAGATGAACGTGCCGCTGGAGAGCGCCGTGCGCGCCGCCAGCGAGAACCCGGCCCGGAGCATCGGCGTGGACAACGACTACGGCAGCCTGGCCGCCGGTCGTTACGGCAACGTGATCCTGGCCGACAAGGAGCTGAACATCAAGGCCGTGATCCAGAAAGGGACCCGCATCGTATGAACAAGACCTTTACCTGGCGGCTGCTGACCCCCGGCGAGCTGACCGACGTGTATCTGCAGGAAATGCGCCGCGACTTTCCCGCCGGGGAGCTCAAGCCGCTGAGTATGATCCTGACCAGCGAGGCCGAGGGCCTTGCCCACACCTGGGGCGTGTTTGACGGGGAGACGCTGGCCGCCTACCTGCTCATGGTGCGCCCGGAGGGCAGTGCCATCAGCCAGCTGGACTATTTTGCCGTGGTGCCCGCCTACCGCGCGGGCGGCCTTGGCGCAAAGCTGCTGGCAGCCCTGCCGGAGTATGAAGCCGGGGCACAGGCCATCATCATTGAGGCCGAAATGCCCGAAAAGGCTGAGGACGAGGCCATGGCCGTGCGCCGCCTGGGCTTTTACGCCCGGTGCGGTGCCCGCGACACCGGTTACTATGAGCACCTGTTTGACGCGTGGTTCCGCATCCTGGTGCTGCCCTGCCCCGGTGCGCCGGAGCTGAGCAACAAGGACGCGCTGGACGCCCTGGTAAGCTGCTACAAGCGCACCATCAGCGAGAGCCAGTGGCGCAAGTATGTGCAGTTCTACGCCCCGGACGGGAGCCTGCGCCTGTAAGGGAGACCCCGACGCAGGGATGTAAAGGTGAAACAGCAATTGCTGAAAAGGAGGTTTTTCTTATGACAACAAAAATGACTCGGCGCACGTTTCTGAAGGGGGCTGCGGCTGCTGCGGCAGCAGTGTCCCTGTCTGGCCTGCTGACGGGCTGCGGCGACCAGGAGCTGCCGGACAACGAGATCCAGATCGGTGCATACACCGTAAAGGTGTATGACCTGGATGTGGACCAGGGCACGGAGATGAATAAGGCCGGTGCCATCCTGGGCAAGGTGAAGCTGCGGTTTGCAGACGGCGGCGGCAACTGGCAGACCATGAGATATGATGGGATGTTCAGCGCAACTGTCAATGGATGCAATCTGACCCAGGTGGCTCCCACCGGAAGGTTTACCGTGACCGATTCCATGGGCGGAAAGCTGCACAGCACGGTGGAGCAGGAGCTGCGGCTCAGCTTCCCCAACGAGGGCTGGCGTTACCAGTACCAGAACGGTGCAGTGGCAGTGCTGACCATTACCATCAACGGCATACCGGGTGTGCTGTATCTGGTAAAACGGGACGGCAGATACGTTGCCACCAAGATCAAACCCATGAACTGATAAAAAACCCTTTGCCCCGGGCACTCTGGAAAGAGTGCCCGGGGCTTTTTGTCGTTCTGCCCAGGGGCAGAAGGATGGTTTTGGGCAGTTTTTCCGGCAATGTAAAGAAAGGTGCTACGGTTTTCACCGCCAGTTTACAAGCTCTTTGCAAAGGCCCGGCCCGGCCCCCAAAAGATTTACCTGCATTTTGCCCTGCCATGGTCGAAGAAATGCTGCCGGAGGAATACAATAGAGCCGTTCCCAAGAAAAACACAAACACAACATAAATTGCTGCCGGGCGGGTGCCCGGCCCGATCTGGAGGAAAATATTATGAAAAAGATCACACGTCGTTCGTTCCTGGCCGTCTGCGGCACCGTGGCAGCCGCTGCTGCCCTCACCGCCTGCGGCGGCTCCGCTTCTTCTGCTACGGCATCCACCGCTTCTTCCGCTGCCGGGAGCACTGCTGCCGGCACCCTGAGCGGCAATGTGGCCACCGGCGGTTCCACTTCCATGAAGAACGTCATCGCTGCCCTGACCGAAGGCTTTGCCGAGGTGGAGCCGGGCGTTACCGTCAGCTATGACCCCACCGGTTCCGGCGCAGGCATCACCGGTGCCACCGACAAGACCCTGGACATCGGCCTGTCCTCCCGTGCCCTGAAGGACGACGAGAAGAACGATGTGGACGGCACCACCGTGGCGCTGGACGGCATCGCCATCATCGTGAATAAGGACAGCAAGGTGGCGGACCTGACCGTGGACCAGCTCAAGCAGATGTTCACCGGCGAGATCACCAACTGGTCTGAGGTCGGCGGCGACGACGGCGAGATCGTGCTGATCGGCCGTGAGGCCGGTTCCGGCACCCGCGACGGCTTCGAGAGCATCGTGGACGTGAAGGACAGCTGCAAGTACGCACAGGAGCTGACCGCTACCGGCGCCGTCATCAGCGCTGTGGAGGCCAACCCCCTGGCCATCGGCTACGCTTCTCTGTCTGCAGTAGGCGACACCGTGGCTATGGTCACCGTGGAGGGCGTGGAGTGCAGCGAGGACACCGTGAAGGACGGCAGCTACAAGATCCAGCGTCCCTTCGTGTTCGTCACCAACAAGAGCGTGGCCCTGTCGGAGCAGGCCCAGGCCTTTGTGGACTTTGCCACCAGCAAGGAGGCTGCCGACCTCATCCGCACCGCAGGCGCTGTGCCCGTGAACGAGTAAAAGGCGCTCAGAGTCAGCCCGGCCGGGAGTTCCCCCGCGAAATTCGGGGCTTCCAGCTCCCGCCCTATTGCCTGCGGCAAC
>OCHN01002983.1_pt1 | contig 10035 bp, 8 predicted proteins | sample 1538911 | NCBI WGS metagenome assembly OCHN01 (sample SAMN04571736, study PRJEB22368) | human gut metagenome | biome: human gut; material: stool | host: Homo sapiens | place: Luxembourg | collected 2013-01-11 | reverse complement strand
GAAGTACCGGAGGAAACAAGGCTGTGGAAACCGGAAACTGCACCGCAGGCTACGGTGACGAACAGGATGGGGAACATGGTGCCCAGCTTTTCGTTGGTAAAGCCGGTGAACACAGGCAGATTCATGGTGGGGTGTGCCACCAGCAGGCCAACCACAGCACCCACAATCATGGCCACGAACATAAAGGTGGTCATGTGGTCACGGGGCTGCTTGAGCAGCCACATGGGCAGCACAGCAGCAAAGAAGATGTACACAAAGGTGATGTAGCTCCAAGCGGCCTTGCCCAGGATCAGGGGCAGGTTTGCGCCGATGACAAAGGACAGCACGATGAACACGATGCTGATAACGCTTTCCTTCCAGCCGGAGAAGCTGAACTTTTTCTGCAGCAGGCCAAAGATAACGGCAAACACCATGAACATGATGGACACCATACCGGCAGCGCCGTTGGTCTTGGCAGCTTCAACCATTGCGCCGTCTGCGCCGAAGGCATTGAAGGTGCCGGCAACCATGTCCGCAAAAGCGGCAATCACGATGCCGCAGAACAGCCAGCAGAACAGCAGGAACAGCTTGCGGCCGGTCTTGCCGATATACTTCTCGATCAGCATGCCCATGCTCTTGCCGTCATTCTTGACGGAAGCGTACAGAGCGCCGAAGTCGGTGACGGCACCGAAGAAGATGCCGCCCAGCAGGACCCACAGCAGAACGGGCAGCCAGCCGAAAGCGGCAGCCTGGATGGCACCGGTGACAGGGCCTGCACCGGCAATGGAGCTGAACTGGTGGGCGAATACCGTCCAACCGTCGGTGGGAACATAGTCCCGGCCATCCTCATGGACAACAGCCGGGGTCTTGGCGGTGGGGTCGATGCCCCACTTGTTTGCCAGCCAGCGGCCGTAAAGCATATAAGCGCCAAACAGACACACGGCTGCGATCAATACGATGACCAGCGTATTCATTGTTTTTACCTCTTTCCTTTTTTTCATGCGGCAAACCGGCCAGGTGCACAGCGCCGTCCGGCAAGGCTGGCAGCACCGCAGGGCGTAAAAAAGCCCTCGTCCATCTGAAGGGCATCCCCGATAAGGGGGCCCGTTCCGAAGACGAAGGCTCACACATCCACTGCACAATGTGGATGATTTGCTCCGCGGTACCACTTCGCTTGCTGTCTGTGGACAGCCACTCCCACGCATGGCACATCTGCCATGCTGCCCGGTAACGGGGGCTGGACGGCGTTGCATTACTCAGGACGGTCAAGGTCCCGTTCACACACGCTGCTTGCAGGGGAGGGTCATTTGCTCCTGACTGCCGCCGTTGCATCAAAAAGGGCGGCTCGCTGAAAGAGGGTGCTGCAAATGATCATGTCCTGTTCGTCGCATTTGCCGAATGATTGCTCCTACTTTAGGGCAGAATTCATAATTTGTCAATATATTTCCGGGAAGTTCGGAGGATGCGCCAATTCGGCAAAGAAGTTCTAAGAGAATTTTAGGTGATTTTTGTTCATATATGAAAAGAGCTAAATTGAACAGTGCATTTCCTGAAAAGAGTTCACGCAGAATGCTTGACTTTCATACTTTGAAGTGCTAAAGTAATAACACGATGAACCGACCCGATGTGATCAGAAGAAGGAGAACTGTTATGGCCGAGAAAAATCCCAGAAGAAACGAAACCATCGACGCGCTGTTCGACGCGATCCTCAGCCTGGAAACGCGGGAAGAATGCTACGATTTCTTCGAGGATCTGTGTACCGTCAAGGAGATCTCGGACATGGCGCAGCGTCTGGAGGCAGCAAAGCTGCTGCTGGACGGCAGCACCTACGAGCAGATCGTAAAAACGGTGGAGATCAGCACTGCCACCATCAGCCGCATCAACCGCTGCATCCAGTACGGCACCGGCGGCTACCGGCAGACCATTGAAAAGGTGCGCGAAAAGCAGCAGTAACGCCGCCACACGGCAGGGCATAGGATGGGGCGTGCAAACCCTCTTGACCGGAAAGGATGGTATTCTATGTCTGCTGAAACTTGTACCCGCTCCCAGTGCCCGGAGATGCCCAAGGTCACGCTGGACCAGGCTGTGATCGACCTGATGGAGAGCATCGCCCTGCAGGAAACGGCCCTCAGCCACATTCTGTGCGCCGAAAGCCAGAAGATGAAGGTGGCCATGGGCCTGGATGGGCTGGACCTGTGCAAGCTGCTGGAGGTCAACGACTCGGCAACCAACATGGTGCACGCCGTGGCCAACCTGGAGCTCGTGCTCAAGGATAAGCTGGAGTTCATCTCCAACAACCTCTACTATCCGCCTTCCGGCAGCGGCTGTTCTGCTGACCAGTAAGGCCCTCTGCCTGCCCGGGTGCCGGGCGGGCATTTTTGTTTACCGTCTCTTCACGGAAAGTTTGCATAAAAACCGGAAAATGCATTTGTTGGAATTGCTGAGGCGGTCAATCTGTGCTATACTATAGACTGTATCACCATGAAAGTGAGGAAACCGCAATTGCTGCATTACGATGCCATCCTGTTTGACGTGGACGGGACCCTGATCGATTCCGCTCCCGGCATTCTCCATACATTGGAAGAGGTCTTTCAGAAAATGGGCGTGGACGTCACCGGCGTCAATCTGCGCCGCTATCTGGGCCCGCCGCTGCGCAAGAGCTTCGGCGAGCACTTCACCGAGCTGGACAAGATCGAGCAGGCCACCCGCCTCTACCGCGAAAGCTACGCGGTGAAGGGCAGCCACGAATGCGCCGCGTACCCCGGTGCAGCGGAAATGCTGCAGCGCCTGAAGGACGCCGGGCTGATCCTGTGCACCGCTACTTCCAAGCCCACCGAGGTGGTCACCCCGATCCTGGAAGAAAAGGGTCTTGCACCCTTCTTTGATTTCATCGGCGGCGCGTCCATGGACGAGAGCCGCGACACCAAGACCGACGTGGTGCACTATGTGCTCAGCCAGCCCATGCTGCAGGGCAAGCGGGTGCTGATGGTCGGTGACCGCAACGACGACATGCGCGGCGCGGCAGACTGCGGTCTGGACGCTGCCGGTGCACTGTACGGCTATGGCAGCCGCGAAGAGCTTGCGCCCTTCCACCCGGTGCTGCTGGCCGAGAGCTGCGCCGACCTTGCCGACCAGCTGCTGGAGCAGCGTGCCTGAAACAACGCGCAATAAAGGGAATGGTGAAAACTATGAGACAGAATACACAACCGGAAAAACAGTCGCTGACGCCCATGCAGAAGCAGGCAGTGCTGGTGTGCATTGTGTGTGCACTGGCGGCGCTGCTGACCATTGGCATCACCCTTGTCCTGATCCACCGTGGCAAGGAACCGGCTGCCTCTTCGGAGCAGCCGGGCACCGAGCAGCCTGCGGATGATGCAAACATCGCCGACCATTACCAGATCAACGAACAGTCCAGTGCACTGCTCCCCGAGACGGCGGACGCGGGTGACGCCTACCAGAGTGAGACGCTGTTCATCGGCGATTCCAACACGGTGCGTCTGTATGCCAACGGCCTGATCAGCCTGCAGCAGTTCTGCGCCAAGGAGGGCATTGGCACAAGCGCTGCCCTGAACGAGGGCATCGTTACCTTTAAAAAGGACAGCAGCCGCTACACCATCGCGGAAGCTGTGGCCAAGATGAAGCCCCGCCGTGTGGTCATCATGCTGGGCACCAACGACACCGGCATGGCCGTGGAGGATTTCATCAGCAATTACAAGCAGCTGGTGCAGGCCATCCAGACCAGCTACCCCTACACCGACATCATCGTCAACACGGTGCCGCCGGTGCCTGCCGACCACTCCAACTATCCCAACATGGACCAGACCAGGATCGACGACTTCAATATGGCATTGCTGTCCATGTGTGAGGAAATGGGCCTGAAGTTCCTCAACACGGCCGAAGCCCTCAAGGATTCCACCGGCTACGGCAACGCCGACTATTACCAGAGCGGCGACATCCACCTCAAGACCTCCGGCCTGAAGGTGCTGCTGAACTACCTGCGCACCCATGCCTACGAGACCGAGGACCGCCGCCCGGACACCAACAACATTCCCAGCCGCGCCGAATATGTGCCCGACCCCAGTTCTGCTGTGGCTTCGTCCAGCAGTGAGGTGACCTCCTCTTCTTCCGAAGTGCAGGAGGACACCACCCAGTATCAGGCATCCTACCGCGTGGATAAGACCGGCGGCGGTACCCTGAGCGCCGGCAATGACAACGGCAAGACCACACTGACCTACAGCGTCGGTGCAAGCCAGTCGGTCAGCGTCACGGCGGTCCCGGCATCGGGCTATGTGTTCGTCAAGTGGAGCGACGGCGTGACCAACAAGACCCGCACAGATGCCAACTTCAAGCAGAATCTGGATGTGACCGCCGTGTTTGCTGCCGCCTCGGTGAAGATCAGCAGCAGCGGCAAGGCTGCAGTGGGCGGCAGCTGCACCTTCCACGCGAAGATCAGCGGCAAGTATCTGGAGGCAGATTCCATCCGCTGGTATGCCAACGGTGTGGAGGCTGCTTCTGCCGCAGGCCAGACCAGCGTGACGGTGCCCATTACGGCTGAGATGCAGGGCACTACCTTCAAGGTCTACGCAGTGGTGAGTTACAACGGCAGCACCGTCACCAGCAACACGCTGGAGATCACGGTGCCCGGTGCCCCGGCAGCTTCTTCGGGCTCTTCCAGCAGTTCTTCCGGCAGCTCCGGCTCTTCTTCGTCCGGCGGTACTGCTTCGTCTGGTTCTTCCAGCACTTCTTCCGGGGCTTCCTCCGGAAGTACATCCGGTTCTTCCTCCTCTTCTTCGTCGGAAAAGGAATCCGTCAGCAGCTCCAACGGGGCCGAGAGCACCAGTTCCTCCCACAGCGGCAGCTCGTCTCACAGCGGTTCCTCGTCGGAAGCCGGAAGCGGCAGCACCTCGCACAGCAGCAGTGCGGCCGCCAGTTCCTCCCACAGCAGTTCCGAGAGCAGCTCTCACAGCAGTGCTTCCTCTGAGAGCCCGGCTCCCAAGGCAGAAGCCGAAAATGACACGGCCGAAGAACCGGCAGCCCGCTCCTGAGCGCAGAACCCTTTGCCCCTGCGCCGCATAGGCTGAGGGGAAGGGAGGCGGTTCGATGTTCTGGGAAGAGCCGCGGGTGCCGGGCCTGCCCGGTGCAGAAGATGTGACCGACGGCAGCGTGGATTACTACGATACCGATTGGGAAACTGTAGAAAACGGTGCACTGGAGGAGGAAATGCAGAAATGCAATGCCACTCCCTGCACCGCCCAAACAACCTGTTCAGAAAACAAACCGGAACAAACCGACGTACAGGCGTATGAAATGATTTCGGAATGAACAGAAGCCAGCTCTGCCCACCGCAGGGCTGGCTTCTCCCTGTTGTAATGCCCGCCCTGCAAAGCGGGCCGGAAAAGGAAATGAGGGGATATTATGGCAAAATACTATTGCATCCTGTTTGATGCGGACAATACGCTGCTCAACTTTGACGCCGCCGAGAGCAAGGCACTGGCCGAAACGCTGGTGAACTACGGCATCGAGCCGGACGCCGAAACAGTGCAGACCTACCGCACCATCAATGAGGAACTGTGGCGTCAGCTGGAAAAAGGCCAGATCCGCCGGGAAAAGCTCATGGCAGAGCGGTTTACCCGGTTTTTGAAGGCCATTGACGCCGCCGGGGACGGCGCAGAGATGAACCGCTATTATCTGGAGCAGCTGTCCACCCACCCGGACCTGATGAACGCCGAGGTGCTGGACGTGCTGCGGGAGCTGTCGGAGGTGGCCACACTGGCCGTGGTGAGCAACGGCGTCCACAAGGTGCAGACCCGGCGGTTGGCCGAGAGCGGCGTGTCCAACTTCATGGAGGATGTGTTCATCTCCGAGAAACTGGGCTGCGAGAAGCCCGGTGCACGCATCTTTGACGCCGCCCTGCGGGCACTGGGCGTGGAGAACCGCGAGCATGTGCTGATGGTGGGCGACAGCCTGACCGGCGACATCCAGGGCGGTGCAAACGCCGGGCTGGACACCTGCTGGTTCAACCCCAACCACACCGAGAACCCGGGCAAGGTGATCCCCACCTACGAGATCGCCAGCCTGGAAGAACTTTATCCGCTGGTCATGGAGCAGGACGAGCTGGCCAATGTGGGGCAGAAGAACCGCCGCCACCAGTGCTGAGCCCCTGCGGGACCGCAGCAGAACAGAATGGATTGAAACAATGCTGATACATTTAGAAAAACTTGGAAAGAGCTTTGGCGAAAAAGTCGTGCTGCACGATGTGACGGCCAGTGTCGAGCGGGAGGACCGTATCGGCATTGTGGGCCAGAACGGCGCGGGCAAGACCACGCTCCTCAAGATCCTGACTGGAGAATACCAGGACTATGACGGGGAATTCAGCGTGACCCATGGCGTGACGCTGGGCTACCTGGAACAGAACGCCAAACTGGACCCCACGCTGGACATCTACGGCGAAATGCGCGCCACCTTTGCGCCGGTGCTGGACGCCATGGCCCAGATGCAGGTTTTGGAGCGCAAGATGGCAGCCCAGCCCGACAACACCGACCTGCTGGCCCAGCACGACGCACTGCAGAACATCGTGGATGCCGCCGACGGCTACAACATGGATGTCAACATCAAAAAAGTGCTGTCCGGTATGGGCTTTGCGCAGGACACCTGGGAAAAGAACATTGCCGTGCTTTCCGGCGGTGAGCTGACCCGGCTGCGTCTGGCAAAGCTGCTGCTGGAAAAACCGGATGTGCTGATCCTGGACGAGCCCACGAACCACCTGGACTTTGCCACCATGGAATGGCTGGAAAATTACCTCAAGGGCTATTCCGGTGCGGTGCTGGTGGTCAGCCACGACCGCTATTTCCTGGACAATGTGTGTACCAAGATCTGGGAGGTTTCCTTCCAGACCATGACCACCTACAAGGGCAACTTCTCGACTTACCTGCCGCAGAAGGAGGCCGCTGACGCCCTGCGCCAGAAGCAGCACGATGCCGACGTAGCACTGGCCGAAAAGCTGCAGGACTATGTGGACCGCAACCTTGTGCGTGCTTCCACCACCAAAATGGCCCAGAGCCGCCGCCGCCAGCTGGAAAAGCTGGAGATCACTGAGGCACCCAAGGACGAGACGAACCAGCTCAAATTCCGCTTTGAATACGATGTGGAACCCTGGAACGAGCTGGTGATGCTCAAGAACCTGACCATCAAGATCGGGGACCGCACCCTGCTGGAGCCCTTTACCTATACGGTGTGCCGCGGCCAGCGGCTGATCATCGCCGGTCCCAACGGCGCGGGCAAATCCACCCTGATGCAGGTGCTGGACGGCAAACGCCGCCCCTCCGGCGGCATGGTGCGTCTGGGCACCGGTGCACGGCCCAGCATTTTTGCCCAGCAGCAGAACCGTCTGGGACAGGGCAGGGTCATCGACGTGATCTGGAACAAGTACCCCCGTATGACTGAGCTGGAGGTGCGCAGCCATCTGGCCAAGCTGGGCTTCCGGGGCGATACGGTGTTCAAGCCCTGCGAGGCACTGTCCGGCGGCGAGCTGGCCCGCCTGCGCTTTGCGGAGATCGTGTTGGAGCGGCCGAACCTGCTGTTCCTGGACGAGCCCACGAACCATCTGGATATCTACACCCGCGAGAACCTGACCGAGGCCCTCATGGCCTACACCGGCACGCTGCTGCTGGTCACCCATGACCGTCACCTGATGAACAGTCTGGCCTGCCCGATTTTGTATCTGGAAAACGGCAAGGCCACCCTTTACCCCAGCTACGACGCCCTGATGGGCCGTGGCACCCCGGCCCCGGCGGTCCAGAAGGACGCCGGCCCTGCCAAGGCCGGGTACGGCAAGGAGCAGCGCCGCCGCCGTGCGGAGCTGCGGGCCAAGATCAAGGCCTGCGAGGATGAAATGGAGGCCTGCGGTGCCCGCGAGGTGGAGCTGGACAACGAGATCAACTCCCCGGAGGTGTACAACGACCCGGACCTGCTGCGCCAGAAGAGCGACGAGCTCAGCGACCTGCGTTTCCATCAGGAAGAGCTGTTTGCCGCATGGGAGGCCGCCATGGAAGAGCAGGAATGCTACGAACAGTCCCAGACCGAAGAGTAAAGGAGCACACGCATGCCAAAAAATCCACGCAGCTATGAAAAGACGCGGCACATCGCCCTGTCGGGCCTGTTGTTCGCGCTGGCCATGGCGCTTTCGTTCATTGAAGGCTCGCTGGTCATTCCGGGCCTTCTGCCCGGCATGAAGCTGGGCCTTGCCAACATCGTGGTAATGTACGCTCTGTTCTTCATGGGTGTCAAGCAGGCGCTGGTGCTGGACGTGCTCAAGGCACTGTTCGTTTTTCTGGTGTCCGGCTTCACGGCGGGGTTCCTCTCGCTGTGCGGCGGCCTGTTGTCGCTGCTGGTCATGGCCGTGCTGTACTATGTGGTGCCGGTGCGGCCCACCTGGTTCATCCTTTCGGTTTGCGGTGCACTGGCCCACAATGTGGGGCAGCTGCTGGGGGCCGGCGTTATCATCTCGTCGTCGCTGTCACTGTACTATGCGCCGATCATGCTGGTGCTGGGCCTGGTAATGGGCGCACTGACGTCCATTACCCTCAAGGCACTGCTGCCGGCACTGGGGCGGCTGGGGTTCAGCACCCGCGAAAAGCGGGGCGAATAACCGACGCCACTGCGGCAGCGGTTGCATTTTGACCGGAAATCAGTATAATAAAGAAACAAACGATTTTGATTTTATGAGAAAACCCCAGACTGACAGGGCTGCCGGACAGAACCATCCATCGGCAGCCGGGAGGTGTTTGCATCATGTCTGAAAAAGTAACGATCAAGGCAGAGCGCCGGGAACTGCATCTGCCTGCCATCGCCCTGCGCGGGCTGGTCGTATTCCCGAATAATCTGGTCCACTTTGAGGTGGGCCGCGAAAAGAGCATTGCCGCCGTGGAATGGGCCATGGCCAACAACTCCAATGTGTTCCTTGTGGCGCAGAAGGAAATGGAGCTCAGTGACCCCACCCAGGAGGATCTGTTTGCTTACGGCGTCGTGGCCGAGGTCAAGCAGGTGCTGCGCGTCTCGGATGATCTGGTCAAGGTTCTGGTGGAGGGCAAGTACCGCGCCAAGCTCACCGATCTGGACACCACCGGCGATTTCCTGCTGGCTTCCGTGCGCCCGGCCCCGGTGCGTGTCGGCAAGACCGAGGACGCCGTGGAGACCGAAGCCCTGCTGCGCGCTCTGAAGAGCAGCTTTGACGAGTATCTGGGCATGAACCCGCGTCTGGCCAAGGACGTGGTGTTTACCATCGTGTCCAGCACCGACCCGGAGTTCCTCAGCGAGTACATGCCCGCAAACCTGCTGTTCCGCTACGAGGACAAGCAGGCTGTGATGAACGAGAACACCCTCGCGGGCCGTCTGCAGCGTCTTGTGGAGATGCTGCGCCGCGAGTGCCAGGTGATGAAGATCGAGAAGGAGATCGCGGACAAGGTCAACGAGTCCATGGACAAGAACCAGCGCGACTACTACCTGCACGAGCAGCTGCACGTCATCAGCGATGAGCTGGGCGAGGGGGACGATACCCACGCCGAGGCCGACGAGTACCGCCGCAAGATCACGGCACTGCATCTGGCCGAGGACAGCGAGAAAAAGCTGCTCAAGGAAGTGGACCGCCTGTCCAAGATGCAGGGCTCCAATCAGGAAGCCACCGTTATCCGCACCTATCTGGACACCTGCCTGGACCTGCCGTGGAACAGCTATACCGAGGATGATCTGGACATCAACCGTGCCCAGCAGATCCTGGACCGCGACCACTACGGCCTGAAAAAGGTCAAGGACCGCATTCTGGAAACGCTGGCCGTGCGCAAGCTGGCTCCGGACGTCAAGGCGCAGATCATCTGCCTGGTCGGCCCTCCGGGCGTCGGCAAGACCAGTATTGCACGTTCCATCGCCGAAAGTCTGGGCCGCAAGTATGTGCGCATCAGTCTGGGCGGCGTGCGGGATGAAGCCGAGATCCGCGGCCACCGCCGCACCTACATCGGCGCGATGCCCGGCAAGATCATCACTGCCATGATCTCTGCCAAG
>OCHN01002977.1_pt1 | contig 10048 bp, 11 predicted proteins | sample 1538911 | NCBI WGS metagenome assembly OCHN01 (sample SAMN04571736, study PRJEB22368) | human gut metagenome | biome: human gut; material: stool | host: Homo sapiens | place: Luxembourg | collected 2013-01-11 | reverse complement strand
ACGGCGAATTGAAGTCAGAATCAGGCGGTTTTAAGTATTTCACAAGTGCGGATATTGGCTCTTATTGGAACAATTTGAATAAGGAGCTTGAAGCAACTCCCGTCAATGAAAGTGAGCTGCCGGGATCAGAAAGCATTTCTCAAAATGATATTGTACTTATTACAGCGAAGTCAAAACTGGTGAAGGCATACGAAGATGATTTTGAAAAAAGCAGAAATCTCATCTTCACAGGAAATCGGAGGTTTTACAAATATGAATGAATAGCAGAACAACGGTTTATCCGTATCTTTCAGAATTGACGATGGTATAATCGAACACAATAACCGCAGTTTCATTGCGAAGAACGTAGTCCGTGAACGGATACCGGACAATATAACCTACAAAAAGCAGAATATCCGTGAATTTTATTCCGAGCTGTTCGGAGAAGCTCTCGCCGAATACAATTCCAGAATGAAAAGGCGTGACAGGATCATTCCCGACTACTATGAACATATCAGAAAAGGAAAGCAGGAGAAAACCTTTGAGGAGATCGTCGTGCAGTTCGGCGATATTAACGACTGCTCCGTCGGATCCGAAAACGGCGAACTTGCAAAGCAAATGCTAGACCAGTATATGCGTGGATTTGAAGCACGCAACCCGAACCTCAAAGTGTTCAACGCCGTCATGCACCTTGATGAGGCGACGCCGCACCTGCATATAGACTTTGTCCCGATAACGCATACCGGCAGTCGTGGGCTATCTACAAGAGTGTCCATGAGTGGCGCTCTGCGTGAAATGGGCTTTGCTCCGGAAAACAAGTTCCTGACGGAATGGGTCGCATGGTCTGACAGCGAACGTGCAGTCATGGAGGAAATACTCTGTGAGCATGGTTTGTACCGTGACGATAAAAATGTTCATCGTGAGCATTGGTCGGTTGATGAGTACAAGCGGAAAAAGCAGGCGGCGCAGGAGATACGTTCCATGAACGACCACATAAATGCTCTGAGAAAGAAAAGCGATGATTCCTACACTTCCGCGGAAATCGCTGCTATCAAAAATCAGAACGATTATATGCGCAGCGAAATCACAAAGCGTGACGAGAAGTTAGCGGCGCTGAACAGGCAGGTCAACGCCGCTTTCGTTCCATACGAGATTTACTCGGACGATAAGCTGCAATACGTTGCTGACGGACTGACCCGTGCAAAAATTCCGTTCATCGAAGAAAGCCATATGCTCTACATTCCCGATTATGCAGTAAAGACCGCAAACGTAATAGCTGCTCATTATCAGTCTGCGAATATGGGGACGATCCGTGACAGAATTACCCTCGACATAGACCGTTTGATTTACTCCTCTACATCTGTGGAAAATCTGTTGAGCAAGTTGATAGAGCATGGATACGAAATCAAGCACGGCAAGTATATTGCTGTGAAAGCTCCTTTTTCGGAAAGGTATGTGCGGCTGAAATCTCTCGGAGATGAGTATCTGCCGAAAATGCTTGAACGGCGGATTTCTCTCAACGGCACCTATGCGAGAAATGTCAGGGAGCGCATGAGCCGCAGCAGCGAAATGGAGAAGAAAATCTGCTCCGTCATTCTTGATACAACGGTCGCTGTTCAGCAATTCAGAATTGTTCCGAAAAAGACAAAGCCACAGAAGATTTACACGTTCAGTAACGATGAGAGCTTGAACCTGCTCGTTGAGCAGCTTTCTACGATTGGTGAGTTCGGAATTACGTCCCGTGACGTAATTTACGCAAAAGCCGAGGAACTGAAAAATAGCGTTGATGAGAAAACCGAAGAATTAAAGGCGCTGTCGAATGAAGCTCCTACTTTGAAATCCGAAATTGCACAGATCCGGTTCTACTTTGAAAACGTCCAGAACAGGCGCAGGCTGGATTCTATGGGACAAATCAGACTAGCTGCGGCGAAAGAAGTCGTTGACAAGCATGGTATTCGTTCCGTGAGCGAAATTGCGGAGCTGGAGGAAAGGCTGAAATTACTTCCGACCTATATTCGGACAGTCCAGAACAAACTCGCAGAGGAACAGGCAAGGCTGAAAAGGGTCAATCGTCTTGCGGACGTTTATGAGAGTGTGATTGAGGGGAACTATATTGACAAGCTGGTTAAGGAACAAAAAGAAACTGAACTGAAAAATTCCAGGAAAAAATAAATACGGTGGGCTTCGGCTCACCGTATTGTTTATAGGGTTTTCAAAAACGCAAGCAATGCGTCGGCTTTATCATCTGTCAAATTACGAAAACACTTAATGAGTTCCTGTTCCTTAACGCTGAGATAAGAAATGTTGTCTGATTCATTGAGAAGTTCCGGAAGCGTTATCCCAAGCGGAACGGACAATCTGGACAATGTATCAATGGACGGGTTCCTGTCACCACGCTCCAGATCTCTGATATGAGTTTCAGATACTCCGGAAAGCTTGGAGAGCTTATAGACGCTTATATTTTTTGCTTTTCTTATTTCTTTTAATCTCTTTGAAATATCCAAAAAGCCCACCCCTTTCAAACTATATTTATTATAGTATAAATCAACGCAAAAATTAAGACAATAAAAGCGTTGACAAAACACAGATATTGCGTTATAATAGCAGGTGTAGTATTTCCAGTAAATATAAATACATTCTTATCTTGATTTTTTTGAGCATTAGTGTTATACTTGAAACAAATATTTACAAGAAATGAGGGTAAGAAATGATTTCTGCTGCTTTAGCGATTCTTGAAACCAAGGAAGAACGCAGCGAGTTATCGCAAATTTATGAGCACAATATAAAAATATTTTATTCTATTGCATTTTCAAAATTACACAATCAGCAGGATACAGAGGATGCTATACAGGACGCCTTTTTAGCAATAGCCAAAAACCCCAAGCCGTTTTTTAGCGTTTCTGCCGATAAGCGCGTGTCATATATAAATGTTGTAATAAGAAACTCTGCAATTAAAATATGGAATAAAAAACATAAAATTGCTGAAAATGAAATCGAACTCGATGAAAGTATTCTGGATGAGCAGATTTCAAATGAGGAAAAAGTGCTAAGCGATTTTTCCTGTAAACAAATATTGAAGTTCATTGGAACAATGCCGGAAGGCGTCAGAGCAGCAGTATATCTAAAACTGGATCTCGGATTAGCGAATAGTGATATAGCGAACACTCTTGGTATATCCGAGGAAGCGACCAGGAAAAGGATAGCAAGAGCAATAAACCAAATAAAGCGATACATGGAGGATTTGAGAGATGAATAATAGCTACACTATCAGCGACTTATTTTCAATGTATTATGAAAAAGAATTTTCCAAAACAGATGATATTGAACTTCCGGCTTTCTCTGGCAAGCATAAAAGAAAAATGAATAGGATATTTCAAGTCTTTGATAGAAATAGAGCCATGTATTGTAATGCCTGTTCATCATCAAAAATTCAAAGACCGTTGAATATTCGGAAAAGAATCTTAATAGCTGTTATGATAGTTGTTTTCTTGGCTGTTGCTACAGGATGTGTTATTGCATTTGTGACTAATAGCTTTAGAGGTACAGTTTATAGCGATAATACTCATGTTTTTGCATTTAATTCGGAGGATGGCCCCGGTTCAATCGAGCAGGTATATCAACTAAAGTTCGTACCTAATAATTATACAATTTATAGTACGGATCATAGTGATAAATATTCATTTACAATTTATAAAAACGATAATAAAGAGCTTGTTTTTACTCAAACCGTTAAATCTGAATTTAATCCACATATAAACACTCAAGACTATACTTTTGAAGAAATCAAGATCAATGGCTGCGATGGAATTTGCTTTGAATATATTCACAATGATGTAGTTGACTCTTTGGTTATATGGAATAATCAATCTTATATTCTTGAGCTTGAAGGCAATTTCACCAAAAAAGAGTTGATTAAGTTGGCGAATATTAACGAAATTGAGGGATTTTAAATATTTTTCAGATTTTTTTGTCCGTTTATCACCTCTTTTTTGAATGTAATAAATAGAAGGGAAAAACTTCGAATACATACGAAAGGAGTGAAACCAATGCAGATTAGAAAAAAGCTTGCGTTTATACTAACGGCATTAATAATTTGCTCAGCGACAAGTGTTCCCACTTCTGCAAAATCGATTAGTTCAGCAGCAGTTGATGAAATTGCACTGTTTTATGAAAATGCGCGTCGTGTGGAAAATAGTGTGAGCATTTCAGCAAGAACAGCTGAATGTACTAGTATATGTACAGGAATGAGCAATGTTAAAAAGGTTTCTATTAAACACACCTTGCAAAAGCACAAAGGACTGTGGATATGGAATGATGTTGACGGCGCTTCATGGTCTGAAACCGAAAACGGTAGTTCCTTATGCTTGATATCAAGCATAAGCGGACTTTCCAGCGGTACATACCGATTAAAATCTGTATTTGTACTGACAAACGCAGACGGCAAAACGGAAACTATCGAAATTAACAGCTCAGAAAAAACCATCGGATAATATCCGGACAAGTCTAAAGTGATACTTTCGCGTATCATAACACAAGGAGGATTATTATAATGACCAAGTTCAAAAGAATGTCGGCTTTAATCACAGCCGCAATAATTTCAGCAACAGCTCTAGTTTCAACAGCAGGTGCGTATTATGACAGTTGCTCTTATGCTTCGTTCACCTGGAATAACAATGGCTGCACAATAAAAAACACAACGAATACCAGCCGGTATTTGACAGCTTACATGTATGTCTACGAAAAAAATACAGGTGTTGAGATTGATTATGATTATTCGGATGCAACCGGCGCATACGGAACAACAGCTACTGCCACCAACCCCACAACGCATTCTTCTATGAATGTTTATAAATGGGGTGGTGCAATATATAATAGTGCATACCCTGCTTCTGGATCCGCACACACTTTCTCTAAGGCATAATTATTATTTCAACGGCTTCCACGAGCATTTTAGATTTGCTCGTGGAAGCAATATGTGAGGATTTTTATGAAATATATTTTCAGAAATATAGCGATTTTTGCAAAACGTGAAACAATGATTTTTACAATACTAATATTCTGTGTTTTAACGTCTGCATTTGTAATGAATTTTTCGTATGGCCTTTATATTAACTATAACACTGCAATAAATGAGTCAAGCGAAGAATTAAAAACAATTGTGCCATTAGTTAATGAAAATGAGATTCTTACAAAAGGCGAATTCCGGACTTTTATTGAATCACTTGATGAAGAAATGCAGGAGAAAATTTCCTTGATATTTGCTTCATCTGACCTAACTGAAATTGGTTATGACGATCATTATTCTTTTTTTCCTATGCGTTTTAATATAAGTGAAAACACATACAGTGTACCGGATGTAATAAGAGAAAAATGGACAAGTTCTAAGATGATAACCAGCGGAGAATATATAAGTAATGAAGATGAAAAAGCAGGATCATATTCTGCAATAGTTTCTCAGGAGATCTGCGATAAAAAGGAAGGAGATAAAATAGATTTTCTCGGCAATTCATATACTGTTGTGGGCACGTATAAAGGGGGAAGTTATACTCCTATCGTTCCCTTTTTAACAGTTCCCGATGATATAATAATTAAGGAGTGCTCCTTTACCTTTTCAAATGCACTAACGCGCCCAACATATGAAAATCTTAAGAGCGCTGCGAAGAAAACGTTATACAATAAGCTTATTTTCCCGGACCTTCTTCTCCCCGATGACGATTCCATAGCATTATATAGAAACATTATTTTGATTTCCGTGCTTATTGCCGCTCTGTCGGTGATGAATTTTGCTATGCTTTATTTGTTTATAATTCGTAAACGTAAAAATACATTGGCGGTAATGCAGCTCTGCGGGGCTCGTAAATGGCAAACAGTGTTAATATATTTGGGAGAATGCATGATCATTACAATTCCCGCTTTTGGAATGGGAACCCTGTTGTTTGACATATTGCTAAAGACTTGCTTTATAAAGCACTTTTTATATATTGAGGAGGCGTTCAGCTTACTCGTGTATATCGTGATATTCGGAATATACTCTGTTGTAATGATCGTTGTCTTGGGTTGTATAATTTCACGCAGTACTCATTCCGATATAAAGGAATGCCTTTCGGAGGGGAAAATATGACATTGCTTATTTATGCCTTAAAAAGCTTGAAAAAAGAGATCGTTGTAAATATGCTGAATGTTATACAGCTTGCTGCGGTGATTGTGACAACAACGATAATGATTTCCTCTGTATTGATGCGTTATCAATATTACATTCCCTTTAGTGATGTTCTCCAATCAAACGGAATACTCTGCAATTTTTCGCCGCCGGCAAATTATGATCCGGAAAAGAATCAAGATCCCCTTAAGTACATAGCCGACGAAGAAATAAAGCATTTTTTACCTGACGCTGAAACTGTAATTTCCTGCAATTATGGTCCCTGTTGGTTTGTAGATCAGCTTGGCGAAGCCCTTGAAACGAACAGCGCAATTATAATGTACGACGATGATATTATAGAGCGTTTTGAGCCGGAAATCAAAAATGGACGGTGGCTGAATAAAAGTAAAGACGCCAATTGCATTGAGGGCGTGATTTCTGAGAATGATCTTGGCATAGAAGTCGGCGACACTATAAGAATAGCTTGTTTTTCACTTGAAGAAAGCGATTCTTTTCAAGATGTACTCATCATCGGGAAATTGCCCGAAAACGCCAAGATAGTTGGATATTGGCGCGGCGATTCGTCAAAAAAAGATGTAAATATTTCATCCCTTTATGGAACCGCGAGCTTTGCGACTGAGCAGCAGACAGTGCTTCTTCTTTCATCGGGCTATTTATCCGAGAATACTACTGTACTTCAAGGAATATTCGGGCCTGCACTGATAACCTTTCCCCAAGACTATCCACAGGAAAAAGTAGAGCAGGCGAGGCAGTTACTTGTTGATTACAATTGTCGCAATTCGTATATGCTTTCTGAAATAAAATCAAACAGTCTGTCATATATCTTTGAGCATATCAACAACTTGCTGCCAATAATAATTGTATTGCTGATAATGGTTATAGTAAGCAGTATAAGCAGTTCAGCGTTATCAACACGCCGCGGAATAAAAAGCTACGCTATTTTTTATATTGTGGGTCTTGAATGGAAAAAGTGCATATTAATAAATCTGATACAGTCAGTTATCATTTTATTATGTTCCGTAACGATTTCGGCTATATCGCTTCTTATACTGTCCGGTGCAGGAATAGGATTAAAGCTGTTCATAAATAGCGGAACCATTCTTGGCGCTGCTCTGATCTCCATTTTTTATATAATAATATCCATGATAATGCCTATTGTTATGCTCTCGGGAACAACTCCGAAACAGATATTTACGAGGTGAAACATGATCAGATTGAATAGTATCCACAAAACATATAATTTCGGAAAGGTCAATGAATTTGAAGCGCTTAAAGGTATTTCACTTGAAATAGAAACCGGTGAAATGGTGGCTATAATCGGAAAATCAGGCGCCGGTAAGACGACTTTGCTTCACATATTGGCTTGTATTGACAGCTATGAAAGCGGTGAATATTATATTGATGGAAAGCTTGTAAGAAGTCTTACCGAGAAGCAGCGTGCTGAAATACGAAACGAAAAAATAGGCATTGTTATGCAAGATTTCGCACTTGTTGATGACTTTTCCGTTATTGATAATGTTATGATCCCGCTGGATTTTTCTTTAACAAAAAAGAAGAATAAGCGAAAAACAGCATTAAATGCTTTGAAACTGGTGGGCATAGAGCATTTATCGGAAAAGTCTGTAAATCAACTTTCGGGCGGGCAGAAGCAGCGTACCGCTATCGCCCGCGCGATCGTTAATGACCCGCAAATAATACTTGCCGACGAACCGACAGGTGCCCTTGACAGTAAGACGGCGTCTGGTATCATGGATATATTACGAAAATTACATACAGAAGGTAAGACAGTTATTATCGTAACTCACGATAGCGGTATAGCTGCTCAATGCCAAAGAATAATCGAGATTTCTGATGGTAGAGTTATTAATGCTTGATTCTTAAATTTACTTTTGCGGCAGTTTTTCGGCTGCCGCATTTTTCTTACATAAAATTCCCGAATAACGAAAATCCATTTCCCGAAAAACGGGAACTTAGTCTGTTAAACCCTGCTATAATATAACCATAGGGGGTGATGTTTTGAAAGAGAGGGCTAACAGGCTTTATGAATTGCGTAAGAGCCGCAATCTGACGCAAACAGCGGTAGCTTATAGGCTGAACCTTTCTCTTTCGAGGATATCAGCCTATGAGAACGGCGAGAATATTCCCTGCGATGTGTTGAGGGTATTTGCCAACTTTTATAGTGTATCCATAGATTACATACTGCGCTTTTCGGACAGGACAGTCGGCGGCTCCGGCGTTAATCTTCACATTTCTGAACAAAAGCTGCTGGATCTGTACAGAGATCTTCCGCCTGATGGGAAAGCCGTCATTGACGGTATGGTAAATGGCTATGTTCCTCTCAAATAATGAGAATAATCGCCTGCAAGCATGAGAATGCTATATACACAGCCCTTTCGCAAATTATTCCCTTTTGCGATAATAAGACCGTATTCCGCATAATCAAGCGGAATTTTTTGTTTTCCTGACGAGAAAAATGACGGCAAATAATCTTTTAAGCCACCGAGAACAGCTCCGAAACCGACTTCATATACTCGGCTTTTCGCTCCATTGACGAATGAACATAGCGATTGAGCGTGATTTGTACGTTGCTGTGTCCTAATATTTCAGACAGCGACTTTACGTCAACTCCTATTGCTATGCAGTTCGTGGCGAACAGGTGACGCAGCGAATGAAAAGATACGTCCGACAGGTGAAGTTCAGCAAGGATCCGCTTAAAGCGATACTGCATTACTCTTGGCTCTACAATTCCTTGCGTTCCCGAAAGAAGATAACAGCTGTTACCTGTTCTATGATTACTCAAATAAGGTATAATGAACTCCGGCAGCGGGATTTCCCGAACAGACGAGCTGCTCTTAGGCGAAGTCACTACCAGTTTCGTGGCTGTATTTCCGTCAATATTCTTAATTCTCTGAACCGTTTTCCTGACGGTCAGAATTCTTTTTTCAAGGTTGATGTTTTCCCATTTCAGCGCACAAAGCTCACCTATACGGATACCAGTTGCCGCAGATAGTAAAATACCGACATTTGATGATGTCGGGTTAGAAATGAGATAATTGTTAAGTCGAGCCTGCTCCGTTTTATCAAGCAGCTCTTTTTCTTTTGCCTTGCCTTTGGGAGTTGCCATAAATGCTGATTTATCCTCATAACTAAAACGCTTTCTGGCAAAGCGGCACGCTGATTTGATTACCGCTGCAATATCAGCGGTATATTTGGGAGAAAGTCCGCTTGCCAGCTTTGAATGCACGAAGTCATTAAGTTTTTCGACCGTCAGCTTTTCATAAAGTGTTTTTCCGAGCGATGAGCTGATGTGTTTTTCATATTTCATCTGATAGTTCATATAAGTGGATTCTTTTACTTTTAGCCGAATGTCCGCAAACCACAACGAAAAAAGATTGTTAACCGTCAGCTTCTTCGGAATAGACGAAACATCGGTTTTAGAACGTTTCTCCGATAATTTGCCCTTGACCTCGGCATAGGTTTTCCCGTATATTGATGAGTATCTTGCTGTTCCGTCAGCCCTAACTCCGCTTTTATAACGTCCTTCCCAGCGACCGTCTTTTCTTTTGTAGATATTCTCACCGCGTCTAGCCATTGTATAACCCCCGATTCTGACAACATTTTTGACGGTAAATACGGCTTTAAGGTGGATTTTTCTTTTCAGTTCTGCCCATTTTACGGTTCAAATTTGCTGTCTGTAATAGTAATTGAGTGAATTTTGGCTTTAGAATTGCGTTTTTCAGCCGATTTGCCCTTTCGCAAAAGGGAATAATTTGCGAAAGAGAGTTGTTATTATGTAAGAAGCATTTTGTCTTATCTCCAAATCGCCCTTTATTTTGTATTTCATTATATATTAAGGCAACACCGCACAAAGTCCACAAATTAGAAATTAAGCACGATTAGTAAACAAAC
>OCHN01002976.1_pt1 | contig 10049 bp, 10 predicted proteins | sample 1538911 | NCBI WGS metagenome assembly OCHN01 (sample SAMN04571736, study PRJEB22368) | human gut metagenome | biome: human gut; material: stool | host: Homo sapiens | place: Luxembourg | collected 2013-01-11 | reverse complement strand
CTCACCAATAGACTGAAAGAAAGTTTGTCTTGGCATCAAAACTTCATTGGCAAATATATTGCAGTATTGTTCTTCCATCTTTTCATCCATGTCTTCTGGAAAATGAAGCAATGCATGACCTAATTCATGGAGCGCAGTGAAACGCTTACGTTCGGTGCTCATCTGTTTGTTGACAACTATGACTGGGGGCCATTTCCCAATGTGCCATTGAGACCAGAGAAAGCGTCAGAAGCTTCTACTTCTACCACAATGATACCATTGGTCTCTAATATGTTGATGACATTTGTAATGGCTGCGTTGCCAATATTCCAATCGGTGCGGAGTTTGGTTGCTGCGCTGAAAACATAAACCGAGTAAACACCATTGTTAAGTGAAGAGTGAAGAACGAAGAGTGAAGAATTTAAGTAAAAGTAAAAAGGTAAAAGGGTAAAAAACTATATTCTTTGTACAATTATTATGATTAATATATCTACATTTTTTGATTTCCTGAAGTATTGCCTTGGGGATAAGGTTGATATGAGCAGGGTGGTTGCTGGTATGGACTGGCAGCTGCTGTATGAGTTTGCTTCGAAGCAGGCATTGCTTGGATTTTGTTTTGATGGTATTGAACGACTGGGGAAGGAGTTTCCTGAGGAGTTGAAGCAGAATCCGATAAGAAGGGATGTGCTGATGGTATGGATGGCTAAGGCGCAGCAGATTCGCAGGATGAATATGAATGTGAATGGGGTGGCTGCTAAGGTGTATAGACAACTGACGCAGGATGGTATGGCTTGCTGCATACTGAAGGGGCAGGGAAATGCACTGATGTATGGGAATCCTTATTCTCGTAATCCTGGGGATGTGGATGTATGGCTGAATGCTCCTCGAGAGGTGATAATGGAGTATGGCAGAAGGAATTTCGACTTGGAGGATGATATTAGGTATCAGCATCTGGAGACTACGGTGGATGGGGTACCTGTGGAGTTGCATTTTACTCCTGCGGTGATGAATTGTCTGGTGTATAGTGGAAGACTACAGAAGTGGTTTAGGAGGAATGCGGACTTGCAGTGCTCGAATGTGGTTAGCTTGCCTGATGGGGCAGGCGAGATTGCTGTGCCTACAACGGCGTTTAATGTGGTTTATCAGCTGACGCATTTGTATCATCATTTCTTTGATGAGGGTATTGGATTGAGGCAGATGGTGGACTACTACTATGTTTTAGTGAAGAGTGAAGAGGGACGAGTGAAGAATCTAACGGCATTGCAGCGAGACCTGAAGCATTTGGGTTTGTGGAAGTTTGCTGGGGCTGTGATGTATGTGATGCATGTGGCTCTGGGTTTGCCTGAGGAGAGGATGATAAGGCCGATGGATGTGAAGCGTGGAGAGTTGCTGCTGTCTGAGATTATGAATGGTGGCAACTTTGGTAGGCACTATACTAAATATGGGGAGTTTACTAAGCAGAGCATGGGTAAGAAGTATTTCTTGAAGATATGGAGGAATATGCATTTCGTGAGGTATTATCCTGCTGAGGCTCTGAGTGAACCGATATTTAGAACTTGGCACTTTTTCTGGAGGAAGAAGAATATGAAATAATAGATTATCTCGGTCTTCTCCCCTCAGTGAAGAAGAGGTAACCGTTTATTTTTAGTCTCACAGATTTCTTTTGATTTTCTTGATGGTTCCAAGAAAAAAGCGTATTTTTGTTGCAAAAAAAGATTATGTATTATATTTGGTTCGATGAAAGTGATAAAGAGGGAGCGTATTACTCCAATTTCTATGGCGGCATTCTCGTAGATTCTAAAAACTACGAGAATGTGTTAGCGATGTCTAAAACTTTTGTTGAAGAGTTAGGTATAACTGAGGAAATCAAATGGCAAAAAGTAAACGAATTTTGGTATGAGAAGTATTTGACTCTTGTTGATTTCATCTTTGATTTGTTGGCTCAAGGTTATATCAAAATACGAATTTTTTTCGTAATAACCAGTATACGGCTCCCTATTTAACAAGAGAACAAAGACATAAGGCTTATCCTTTGTTATACTATCAATTTATCAAGCATGCTTTTGGTTTCCAATATTCTAATCCTGAGAACAAACCTCAGTACTTAAAAATAATGTTGGATGATATTCCTTTGAAGGGTGAGGATAAGAAGGAGTTTAAGAACTTTATCTATGGACTCAACAATGATAAGGGGTTTCAAAAGGCTAATATACATAATTCGTGAGTCTGATATTTGTGAAATTGATTCTTCAGAACATCTTATGTTGCAATTTATGGACTTAATCTTGGGATCGATTTGCTTTCGTCTCAATAATAAGCATAAAATCAAGGATGGTACTACCAATCGCAGAGGTAAAAGAACTATTATCAAGGAAAAGCTTTATAAATATATTAATTCCAAGATACGGGAATTGCATCCAGGATTTAATATTGGTGAAAGTACTGGCATCAGCCAAATTGAGGAAAGATGGACTTTGCCATACAGCCATTGGAGTTTTAAACCAAGTAATTATGTCCGTGATACTTCGAAAGCAAAAAAATAACTCCTGCGTATCTACACGAGTGAGCTACGACACACGTAGCCTTTCGATACGTCAAGAGTTATTTTTCTAATGCAAAGATAATACAAATATTTATATATTGCAAATATTCAACTTGTTTTTGGGGTAAGTTTAATCAAGATTAACAAAAATCCCTATCTATTAATCATCATCGATGTTTATTTAAGACAACAAATACAACATGGCTGACGCCATATGATCCTTGCTTGCGAGTGTTGTATACGGAGATTTTGAAAGGTAAAAGAGTAAAAAGGGCTTTAAAAGGTAAAAAGGGCTACGCTTTGCGGGAGGAACGGGAATGGATATAACGGCAGGGCAGGGGGATAAAAAAAGAAGCGGTTAAGAGTTGAAGAACTCTTAACCGCTTTTAAGTACCCAGAGCCGGGGTCGAACCGGCACGGGTTGCCCCACTGGTGTTTGAGACCAGCGCGTCTACCGATTCCGCCATCTGGGCTTAATTGCGAGTGCAAAGGTATATATTTTTTCTGAATAAACAAAGTTTTCAGCTAAAAAAATACAAAAGTCTTGGCTGTTTCGTGATAAATGTGTACTTTCGTATGCGAAATTAGGGACTTTATGGGCTCTAATTAGTGAATTTAAGGTTGATAATAGCCTTATGCCACAGAAATGTGGGGTATTAAGATTGATGAGTGAAACTTGAAAAACTAAACTTAACCGACTATGGCTACAGATAATAAGAATTATTATTGCGTGATACTTGCTGGCGGTAAGGGCAGAAGACTCTGGCCTTGCAGTCGTGAAAGCAAGCCAAAACAGTTTTTGGACTTCTTCGGTACTGGAAAAACTCAGTTGCAGCAGACGTATGAGAGGTTTCTCGATATTGTGCCTAAGGAGAATATTTATGTTTCTACATATTTAAATTATCGTGACTTGGTGCGTGAGCAGCTGCCTGAGCTTAGTGAGGATCAGATTTTGGCTGAACCTATTTATCGTAACACGGCGCCAAGTTTGTCGTGGGCTAACCACAGAATTTCTCTCCTTAATCCTAATGGTTGTTTGATTGCTACGCCTTCTGATCAGATTGTGTTTAATGAGGAGGCTTTCAAGCGTAATGTGTTGGAGGGATTGAAGTTTGTTGAGGGTAACAAGAGATTGCTTACGATGGGTGTGAAGCCTACGCGTCCTGAGCCTGGTTATGGTTATATTCAGCTTGGCGATGGGGTAGAGAATAACTTCTATAAGGTGAAGTCGTTTACAGAGAAGCCTGATAGAAACTTTGCTAAGATGTTTATGGAGAGTGGCGAGTTTTATTGGAATACTGGGCTGTTCTTGGGCAACGTGAACTATCTGCGTGAATGTTTCGTGAAGTTCTTGCCTCCGGTGTTGCGCAATTTCGATAAGACTGAGGATGTGAATAGTCTTGAGGCTGAGAGAAGGTATATAATGGAGAATTTTCCTTCGTATCCTAACCTTTCTATTGATGAGGCTATATTGGAGAAGTCGGAGAATGTGTGTATGATGAGGTGCGACTTCGGTTGGGCTGATCTCGGCACATGGCATAGCATTTATGAGGCTATGCAGAAGAGTGAGGACGACAACGTGATTATTGACAGTGATGTGGTGTTGGATGATGCTAAGGGTAATGTGGTGAAGTTGCCTAAGGGTAAGTTGGCTGTGATAAATGGTCTCGATGGCTATATCGTGGCTGAGGAGGACAACGTGCTGTTGATATGCAAGAAGGAGGACTCGTCGGCACTGGTAAGGAAGTTTGTGAATGAAGTGCAAATAAAGAGAGGCGAAAAGTTCGTGTAAGGGAGACGAACACGAGATTTGTCGTAGACCCACTGGTCAACGAGAAGTAATAGGGCGAATTTAGCGAATAAGGCCTGTTGTCTCTGTTGCTTGAGTGGTTAAGGGAACACGAATATCTCGAATGACACGAATAAGAGACCGAGGTCTCTGTAGATGGAGACTTAAACGAACACGAGATTTGTCGTAGACCCACTGACCAACGGGAAGTAATAGGGCGAATCTACAAGAAGTTTTAGAAGTGTAAAAGGAGGAAAAAACGAGGAAAAAGTTTTTAAATGAAGGAAAGTTTGGCAGTATCAATTTAATTGCCTATCTTTGCAGAAGATAAATCTGCGCTCGGCAATTTGAGAGTAAACTCTCATTGCGCTCGCTTGCGCTATCTTTGCAAAAGATTCATACGAGTATAACAGGAGACGGAATTCCGACATTGACGTGATGTCGGAATTCTCGTTTTTTTACACCACTCGATGAGAATGAAAGGAGATAAGGACGATTACACATTATTAATATATATATAACCTAAGTAAAAAAACATTTTTAATTATGGCTTACATGTCACAAGAAGGCTACGACAAGCTCGTAGCAGAGCTACAGCAGCTCGAATCTGTGGAGCGCCCTAAGGCTTCTGCAGCTATAGCAGAGGCTCGCGACAAGGGTGACCTGAGTGAAAATGCAGAATATGATGCAGCCAGAGAGGCTCAGGCTCATCTCGAAGATAAAATCAACAAGATGAAACTCGCTATTGCGGAGGCTAAGATCGTTGACTTATCACGTCTGAGCACTGATGCTGTACAGATTATGTCGAAGGTGGAGATGACAAATCTCGCTAACCAGTCGAAGATGTCGTACACTATCGTGAGCGAGAGCGAGGCTAACCTCCGCGAAGGCAAAATCTCTATTCATACTCCTATCGCACAGGGATTGCTCAACAAAAAGGTGGGCGACGAGGTGGAGATAAAGATTCCTCGTGGTACCATCAAACTGCGCATCGACAAGATTTCGATTGCGTAAACTATATAGTGGATTCTTAAAAGATATACTATTATGACTATTTTCTCAAAAATCGTGGCTGGCGAAATACCAAGCTACAAGTGTGCCGAGAATGAGAAGTTTTATGCTTTCCTCGACATCAGTCCTTTGACTAAAGGACATACATTGGTGATTCCTAAGAAGGAGGTGGACTATATCTTCGATATGGAGGATGAGGACATCGCTGAGTTCCAGGTGTTCGCAAAGCGTGTGGCTAAGGCTATCAAGGCTGCTTTCCCTTGTAAGAAGGTGGCGCAGGTGGTGCTGGGCTTGGAGGTTCCGCATGCTCATATTCACCTCATTCCTATGCAGAGCGAGGCTGATGTTGACTTCCGTAAGGAGCATCTGAAGCTTGAGGCTGACGAAATGAAGGAAATAGCGGAGAAAATCCTTAAAGAATTTAAGTAAAAACGAAGATCAGGGCTTTGCGTGAGTGATCGCACACGGATAGCACGAAGGACACGGATGGGAGCCTAACTCGGCTCTGCTGCTTGTGTGGTTAAGGGAACACGAGATTTGTCGTAGACCCACTGACCAACGGGAAGTAATATCTCGAATAGCACGAATAAGGTCTGTGGGTACTGCTGCTTGAGTGGTTAAGGGAACACGAATCGCACGAATCGCACGAATTGAAATATTATTCGGTGGATTTGTGAGATTCGTGTTCTTTTTTTGTTGCTCAATGTGAATGTGGGGATTAGAATATGGGGCGAGGATGCAAAAAAGTGGGAGAATGTGATGGAGTTTGCAATCTTTTTGCTATATTTGCCAATATGAGTAAAGAAAAATCTGCTATAAGGGAACGGGCGCGGACTGGATATGACGAGCCGAAGCGCTATAACGTCATTATATTTAATGATGATTTCACCACGATGGATTTTGTGGTGGAGGTGCTTGTGAAGATATTCGGTAAGAGCTTTGAAGAGGCTAAAGCGCTGATGCTAAGTGTGCATAACGAGGGTAAGGTGGTGGCTGGAACTTACGGCTACGACCTCGCTGTGTCGAAGGCTTCTGTGGCTACACATATGGCAAGAATGAATAAGTTCCCGTTAAAATTTGAAGTTGAAGAGGAATAACTGCTTATGGACAATATACCCAAGATGACTTTCCAAATGGATAGGGCTGATACGGGGGCTATAGAATTGGGCAAGAAGATGGGCAATATGTTTATTACGCCAGAACATCTTCTGCTGTCGTTTATAGACCAAGGGTATCTCACTTTTCCATTGATGATGTGTGGTGGCGACGACTTTAAACTGAAGAAAGAGTTGGATAGTTATATCGGTGGCTTGGACAATAAGGCTATCGAAGAGTTTGAATTGCCTTTTCGTTCTGTACAATATGTAAATATGCTCGATAATGCTTATCGTATGGCATTGTCGTGTGGCAAGGAGGAGGTGGCACGCCATCATGCTATAAGGGCGTTGCTCGATTTGCCGGAGTCGATGGCTGCTTATCTGCTGCATAGTCAGATAGACGATGAGAATATGTTTATGTCGCTGATTCCTGCGGTAGAGAATAAGAGTGATGACGAGGAGGAGGATGAAGGCATTGACGAGCCTTTTGATGTTGACGATATGGATGATTACGCTGTTGATGACGATGACGAGATGGCGCAACCTATGTCGTGGCGCAGTTTGGTGACGAATGTGAACGAGGAGGTGGGGAAGCATAATCCACTTATTGGTCGCACAGAGGAACTGGACCGCATAATGCAGATATTATGTAGACGAGATAAGAACAATCCGATACTGATTGGTGAGCCGGGTGTGGGCAAGACGGCTATTGTATATGGCTTGGTGGAGCGAATGATAAAGGGCGAATGTCCGAAGAGGCTCTGCGGATGCAAGGTGTATATGATGGATATGGGCTCGATGATAGCTGGCACTCAATATCGTGGAGAGTTTGAAAAGAAACTGAAGTTGGTGTTGGAGGGTGCTCGCAAGGAGGGCAACACCATAATATATATAGATGAGATTCACTCGATAATGGGTGCTGGTAAAATCTCTGACGGTTCGCTGGATGCATCGAATATGCTGAAGCCTTATCTTGAGGGTGGCGACATAAGATTTATCGGTACTACCACTTACGAGGAATACAATAAGCATATGGCTGGCAGCGTGGGCATAACACGCAGATTTCAGCAGGTGGATATCGCTGAACCTTCGGTGGAGGACACGATAAAGATAATGCTGGGATTGAAGCAGGGTTACGAGAAGTATCATGGCATTGTGATAAAGAATGATATCATTGATTATGCCGTGAGGGCTTGTGCGCAGCATATCCCTGACCGTAGGTTTCCTGACAAGGCGATAGATATCATCGATGAGGCAGGCGCTTATCTGGAGTTGCATCCTAAGAATAGACAGACGCAATATCTGGATAAGGCGATAGTGAACATGGTGATGTCGAAGCTATGCAAGATTGATGCTGAGGTTATGAAGACCGAGGACAACTCGCTGTTGGCAACGCTCAAGGCACGTATGCTGAGTAGGGTGTTTGGACAGGATGAGGCTGTAGGTCAGGTGGTAGAGGCTGTGCAGATGTCGAAGGCTGGGCTTATAGATAGCGACAAACCATTGGCATCGTTGCTCTTTGTTGGTCCTACGGGTGTGGGCAAGACAGAGGTTGCACGCTCGTTGGCTGATGAACTTGGTGTGGAACTTGTGCGTTTTGATATGAGTGAATATGCCGAGAAGCATGCCGTGGCAAAGCTCATCGGTTCGCCTGCAGGATATGTGGGATATGAGGATGGTGGACTGTTGACGGATGCAATACGCAAAAAGCCAAACTGTGTGTTGCTGTTTGACGAGATAGAGAAGGCACACTCGGATATCTATAATATCTTGTTGCAGGTGATGGACTATGCTAAGCTTACCGACAACCGCGGACGTCAGGCTGACTTCCATAATGTAGTCATAATAATGACATCGAATGCTGGTGCGCAGTATGCATCGCAGGCAAGTGTTGGTTTCCTTGGTGGTGTGTCGAAAGGCGAGGCTATGATGAAACAGGTGAAGAAATCGTTTAAGCCTGAGTTTATCAATCGTCTCTCGGCTACGGTGGTGTTCCACGATATGAGCCACGATATGGCAACACGCATATTGCACAAGAAGTTGGCGCAGTTACAACAGAAGTTGGCTGCCAAGAATGTCACTATCGACATAGAAGGCAACGCCGAGGAGTGGCTGTTGACAAAGGGATTCACCACGGAATATGGTGCAAGAGAGATGGACCGTGTGATAGCTCGCTATCTGAAGCCGCTACTTATGCACGAGATTTTGTTTGGTAGCCTGAAGAAGGGTGGTAATGCAAAAATAGTAATTAATGATAATAACGAATTAGAATTATGCAAAAAGAAGAATTAATGCGCCGTGCTATTGCAGTGAGTGAGAATAGTGTTCGTAATGGTGGTGGTCCTTTTGGCGCTGTCATCGCATCTAAGGATGGTGAGATTATTGCTGAGGCTTCTAACTCGGTGACTATCGACCACGACCCTACAGCGCATGCTGAGGTAAACTGCATTCGCAAGGCTACGGCTAAGTTGGGTACTTTCGACTTGGCGGGATATGATATCTATACTTCGTGTGAACCATGTCCTATGTGTTTGGGTGCTATCTACTGGGCGCATCTCGACAAAATCTATTATGCCAACGACCGTAAGGATGCTGCGGCTATAGGTTTTGATGATGACTTTATATATCAGGAGTTGGAACTGAAGAACGAAGATCGCCACAAGAAGATGGAACTCTTGTTGCCTGAAGAGGCTAAGAAGGCTTTCGAAATGTGGGCGCAGTCGACGGATAAAACGGAGTATTAAAAGCCTCACCCCCAACCCCTCTCCAAAAGAGAGGGGAGTGATTAGACTTGAAGGCGCTTAGAGGAAGAACTCGAATATTTAGTGTTTAATGTTTAATGTTTAATGTTTAGTGTGTAGTGTTTAATGTTTAAACTTGGTGTCGCACACGGATTGCACCGAAGGCACGGATGGGAGCCTATTCGGCTATATGTTCCAGACTTTCTCGATGGCGAGAGGAATGTTCCAGGCGAAGAGCCATATGGTGACAGCGAATAGCACTAAACGGAGTGCTATTCGCTGTTTTCCTTTGTATGCGGACAACAGCGAAGCTATGGCTACAGGGAGGGCTAATGCCCAATGGGAGGTCATGATGTAGACTTCGGTGAGGGCGAAGCCAAGGATGATGTGCATGGTCATGTCGACAGCAAACCATGAGAGTATCATAAGACAGAACTTATTCTTTCTGCCAATGATGATGCCACCTATGAACAATGCCACGATGATGGCTTCTATCAGATAGTTGTACCAATGGCTATAGGTTACTATCACAGGACGCGACTTGTTGGTGTCTTCTAACAAGTAGTCTTGGTGTAGTTGGAAAGATTCTCCAAAGAGGTTTTCGGTGATGGTGGCTATACGGTTGGTCTTGGTGTCTATCCATTGCAAGATTGTGTTGTCGGTATTGTTGAACGACCGGCGGTTTTCCATCCATTTCTTATGTTCGTAGTATCGTTTTGCGAACTTGGCGTCTTTCTTTAGCTTTTTCTCTATGTTATGTTGCTGTACCAGATTGTCGGGCTTAGCCAGGTATTCGTATTGTAGGAAATAGCCACCTGCTATTATCATTAATGGCAGGATGGTGGTTAGCAATAGCGATTTCAGACGCCAGAAGTGGCGACCGTTTGTCC
>OCHN01002971.1_pt1 | contig 10059 bp, 10 predicted proteins | sample 1538911 | NCBI WGS metagenome assembly OCHN01 (sample SAMN04571736, study PRJEB22368) | human gut metagenome | biome: human gut; material: stool | host: Homo sapiens | place: Luxembourg | collected 2013-01-11 | reverse complement strand
ATGATTCACTTCCTAAACTTGGCCCTGTGAATGGCTGAGGATATACCATGTAAACAAACTAATTATTCATCAACAATACATACTTCATCTTTAAATAGAATTCTTACCGGTTCTACTAATTTAAAATTCATATCTTCAGATAATCCACCTGCATTATGATGTGCTTTGATATCTTTTTTTGGTTCACCTTTATTAAATAAACCATGATTTACATGAACACATGCCAACTGATGAGCAATCGCTTTAATTAAAAGAGCTACAACTACAGAAGAAATCCACTTCTCCTTAAAAGTGCAAGAAGAACCTTCTTATCTCCTACCTGTTCTTTAATAAAAGCATGGCAAGAACTGCCTATTCTACTTTAAAAAGAATTCATTATAAAATGAATCCCTACTAATGCAGGGGTTCATTTTATTATATGTATTCAACTAAAAACCACAATTTCATTATTCAACTCTACCATACCATCTTTCATATCAATGAAGTCATCTAAAATACCTTGCTCATCGAAAATATGGTTAAGCAAATTATTTCCTTTTAATATTTCTATTTTTTCAGAAAACCAACAATCTTCCTTAATAAAACATAATTCATAATCATTTAAACCAAATATGATAGCTTTGGTATTCCACACATCATAAGATATTCTGTCATTCTTTTCCAATACAATATGTTCATTTAATAAAATAACCTTTGATATAATCTGATTTACATTTACCGTAATCTGAGTATTATCAGGACCATTTCTATAAGAATCAGATATTCTATACACTGTATTTTCATTCTCTAATAAAAAGTAATCTAATTCTTCATATTCATTTGTTAAACAATATACATTATCACCAATTTGAATATCTACCATTTCTGTTATAGTATCTGTACATTTGTATGATGTTATTTGTAATCCCACAAAAGATTGCATTAGTTTTGTATCAAATCTAAAATCATACATTCTTATTATGTCCCCCTAAATACTTTAAAAGTATACATGATAGTTTTTCTATGTTCATTTAGTAGAATAGTAGATTACTATAAGGTTACTAGTTGAATATCATTTTGTTTAATCCAATCCTTTAACCAATCACTACACAAAAAATCACATTCCATTGGTCTAATAAGCGTATAAGAGGAATTCGTTAAGATATATTGATCTAAATAACCAGGATGAAATATTGCAATACAGCATTCATTATCTTTCAACATTCCTAAATTATCTTCCATATACCTTTTTGGATCATATAATCCTCTTTCATCAAAATGAATCATACCTAATCCATGAATATGATTTTCACTTACCCATTGAGGATCCATAGGATTCACAAAAAATAAACCATGTCTTTTTGCAACATTTTCTAATGCTTTTATATAATTAAAAGAAAATACAGCATGGCCTTCAAAATACTGTGGTTTAAATCCTGTGATTTCAATAAAATGATTTAATTGAGCTTCTATTTCCTTTTCACATTCTTCAACGTTAATTGTATCTTCTTTTCTTTTATTAATAACTTTACTTGAATAGAATTCACCATTTTCATCTACTAGACTTGGAATCTCTTCAGGAGAACATAGAGGCTTTCCTAAACAAATGTTTGTATGCTGGCCTACAGATACATTACAATCTTTAATCATTTCATATCCATCTAAAGCATGTTCCATATTAGGCATGAGGCCTACACTTGTAATAACACCATCTTTAATGGCTTTACAAATTCCGCAATTCACTCCTTCACTTATTCCCAAATCATCCGCTCTCATTATTAACTTCATAGTTATTCTCCTTTCATTTTAATAAAGCGACAGTATGCACCTAATAAATTAGAATCATTTTGATACATACATACTTCAACCTTTGGTTTTCTAAAAACAAAGGCTTCTTCGTAAATTACATCGATATTTTCTTTAATTTTTTCTACAAATAGCGGATCAGCACTTATTCCACCACCTATACAAATAACATCTGGATTATAAAGACAATCAATATTGTAGCAAAACTTTGCGATTGCAAAAAAGCAGGCATCAAGATAATCATTTAATTCAAGATGAGACTTTTCTCGATAAAGTGCCATCATTCTTTCACCGTTTAAATCATCTTCATGAGTTATTTCTTTTGCTTTATTTACAACTCTAATTGTCGAATAAAGTGTGGCAAAACAATCATAATTACCTACTTCATAATTAGTGAATAATGGTGAAAACTCTCCTGCAATCAAATAACAACCTCTTAATATTTCTTTATTAATTATAACGCCTCCGCCAATACCTGTACCAAATATAAGGGCAACACTATTAGGATAATCTTTTCCACTACCAATTGTTGCTTCACATAAAGCGGCTGCTTTACCATCATTTTCTACAGTTACACTAATACCATCACATACCTCTGAAAGTTCCTGTGCCAGATTAAATCCTTCTAAATATTCTAATATTCCTGCAGTTAACATAACACCTTCTTCACTAATTCTTCCTGGAGCAGAAATAGCAATTCCTCTTATTTCTTCTTTATAAGAATCATATAAACTTTTTAATTCGTTTAAAAAATCTTCTGTTGTAGTATTTGGTGTTTTTACTTTTCCTTTATTAGAGATTCGATAATTTTCATGGATCAATCCATATTTAATAAAAGTTCCACCAATATCAATAGCTAATACACTTTTCATAACTTCCTCCTTTAAAAAGAGACTATTTCCTAAGAAATAGTCTCGTCTTTTATCTGATGTTTTTTTCTAAATTGAGAGGGTGTCTCATGATAGCTCTTCTTAAAGTGACTTATTAAAGGATGTTCATTTGAAAAACCACACTCAATTGCGATATCTAAGTTTCTCTTTTGTGTTGTCATCAATAGAAACTTAGCACGATCTAATCTTATCTTGGTTAAATAAGTATAATAAGTTGTATTCAAATTCTTCTTAAAGAGCAAAGAAATGTGTTGTGTTGTATAATTGAATTCCTGAGACAATTTCTGCAATGATATATTATCTTGATAATGTGTACTCACATAGAATAGAATATCTGAAAATATATCGTTAATTTCATCTTTTGCATCCAATAAATCAGATTGTGTTTCTTGAACACATAGTGCAAGAATATTTAATATACTTGCTTTATATCTTAATTGTGAGTAAACATCATCATGATTTATAAGCTGTATTAACGTTGAACAATAAGATTGAAACTCTTCTTCATTTTGAACAATAAAGACTTTATCGTTCAATAAAGAAGAAGACATATGTTGAAGTATAAAACCTATATTAATATGTATACATTGATAGTTATAGTGTCCTATTTCTGCAACTATCTTATGTAATGTCTGCATGCCGATAACAACAGTGTTCCCTTTATGAACAATTGTTTCTCCTTGCGGAGTATAGACAGTCATTTCTCCTTCAGTAATATGAACAATTTCTAACCATTCATGCCAATGAGGTTCAACAATAAATAACTCCTGATTCTCTCCTACATCACTTAAAAATAGACAATATTTATGTTTATCAAAACGTCTTAAGTTAAGATTTTCACCATCTATATTTTCATATTCTTCATCATATTTAATCTTCATATAATTCACCTTACAGAATTATACCACAACCATTTCTTAATAACTATCTATAGTTCTTCACCGTTTGATTGAATCACCTTTTTATACCAATTAAACGATTTTTTCTTCGTTCTTTTTAAAGAACCATTTCCTAAATCATCCATATCTACATAAACAAAACCATATCTTTTTTTCATTTCACCTGTACCTGCACTAACCAAATCAATGCATCCCCATGGTGTATATCCCCAAACTTCAACGCCATCATACTCGATAGCAATCTTGATTTGTTCGATATGTTTTCTTAAATAATTAATACGATAATCATCATTAATAGATCCATCTTCTTCAATTGTATCCAATGCACCAAGTCCATTTTCAACAATCATGAGTGGTAATTGATACTTATCATATAAACGATTTAATACAAGTCTTAATCCTTCCGCATCAATAGGCCATCCCCATTCAGATTCCTCTAAATAAGGATTCTTAGCGCCTCCAATTTGATTTCCTGATGAACCTTCTTTAACTTCCTTAGTAGAAATAACAGAAGAGTTATAATAACTGAATGAAATAAAGTCTACAGTACCTTCTTTTAAAAGTTCCTGATCTCCTTCTTCAGTTTTCAAAACGATGTTCTGTCTTTCTAATTCTTTTAATTTATAGTTTGGATAATATCCGCGACATTGTACATCCTTAAAATCTCTTGCCATTTCCATTTCTTTGATTGAGTCTAGTGGTTTACATGTTTCAGGATAGAATAGAATATTCGCAATCATTAAACCAATTTTAAAATCAGGATTAATTTGATGGCCTAACATAACAGCTTTTGCACTTGCTAGAAGAATATGATAAATTGCCTGCTGCTGATTCTGTACATTTTGAGATGCTTCAAAGATACCAAGTGTAGTATAATCTCTTAAAAAATTAATTTCATTAAATGTTAACCAGTACTTGACCTTATCTTTGTATCTTGTAAATATTGTTTCACAATATCTAGTGAAGAATTCTATTGTTCTTCTGTCTAACCATCCTTGATATTGAACTGCTAGATTTAAAGGGAGGTCGAAATGATTAATAGTAACAAGCGGTTCAATTCCATATTTTAGACATTCATCAAAAACATTATCATAAAATTTTAATCCTTCTTCATTAGGCTGCTCATCATCGCCATTAGGAAAAATACGAGTCCAGTTAATAGACATTCTAAATGTCTTAAATCCCATTTCTCCCATTAAAGCAATATCTTCTTTGTAATGATTATAAAAATCAGTTGCCACATGGCTTGGATAATAAACAGAATCATCAATGATTGCCTTTGCATTCTTAGGAACATCCTGAAAACGATTAATTGTTTGTCTTGTTCCATCCTCCAACTCAATAACAATACGTCTTGGATTATGCATATCACCATTTGTGATAACATCCGCAGTAGCTAGTCCTTTACCACCGCTTAAATATCCACCTTCATACTGATTTGCAGCGGTTGCACCGCCCCACAAGAAATTCTTAGGAAAACTCATAATTTACCTCCACTATACTTTTCTTCTTGCATTTGAATATTCATCTGTTCTAGGAATCCAATCTAAAAATCTTTCAATCGCAAGATTCCAGAAACGCCATTCATGCTCATAACCTTTAACACTGATCCACTCAACATTCATTCCTTTTTCTTTCATTGCTTCAACAAACTTAACGTCAGATTCATATATAAAATCTTTATCTCCACAAGTCATATAAACTGGAATGTTTCCATCACTGTTTTCTAATATTTGATATAAGTCAATAGGGTTGCCTTTCATTTTTACTGCTGCTGAAAAAGCACCAATCGCATTATATTTATGAGTATTTGATAAACCATGATATAAAGCACCAAATCCACCCATTGACAAGCCAGCAATATAGCGATCCTCTTTTCTATGAGAAATTGGGAATACTCCTTCTATAAATTCTGGTAACTCGTTTTCAATAAAGTCATAAAATGCATCCTGTGGGTGATCAATGTAATACTTGTTTTCTCCAGAAATCATAACAACAGCTATCTGTCTCTCTTCCGCAAATAGTTCTACACTTGTATAGCCACCCCATTGTGCATGGTTATTACCAAATCCATGTAAGAGATATAATACTGGATATTTTTTAGAATAATCATGATGAGGTTTTTCACCGCTCATTCCCATAGATTCTGGAATTGTAACTGATGGTAGAATCACATCAATATCAACTGTTCTCATTAATGTATAAGATATTACGTTACACTGTATTTTAGCCATTTTACTTCTCCTTTTATGTGCTCACTTCTAATTTGTACTATGCGTTTTCTTGTTCTTGTCTTAATGCATTCTTATCATCAATTAAGAAGAATGGTAAATACATTAAGAAATCAATACCCAAAGAAAGGAACCAGATCACTAATAGAGGTACCCCACCCTGGAAAAATGCAGTAACAAATCCAGGTGTTACCCATGGCATTGAAATAGTTGGGTTGAATGAAACTGGAATAAATTTCAATAATCCTAATACAAGAAGTCCTTTTACAGGGGCTGAGAATATCATTGGAATTAGATAAATAGGATTTAACATAATTGGGAAACCAAAAATTGCTGGTTCGTTGATATTAAATAAGTTTGCAGGTGCAACTAATTTTCTCATAGTTTTGTACTTCTCTGATTTACCAAAGAATGAAGCAATACATAATCCTAAAGTATTTCCAGCTCCACCAATCTGAATACATGAAGAAAGAACTGCAAATGTTAAGTAAGGTAATGATTGATTTGATAAGAATGCTTCCTGGTTAGCTAATCCAACAATTGTTAAGATAGGCATATAAGGCATTAGGATTGCATTTGGATGAACACCAAAGAACCAAATTAGGTTCATTAATGTAAAAATAGCAATAAGTGAAATAGGATTTGCACCAAAGGCAGATACTGGTTTACCAACCAAAGTACTAATAAGAGTAAATAAATTACCATATGGTGTAAATGTACAAGCATATTTAACTGCAAATACTGATGTGATTAGGATCATTGCGACAAAAGTAGGTGCTAATGACTGAGAAACCATTGGTGGTACAGAATCAGGAAGTTTTAATTTCAAGTTCTTTTTCATTAAGAAACAATAAAAAGCAGGAATAACTAAACCTAAAATGATTGCTAAGAAAATACCATCGCTTCCTAAATAACTAGTTGCAATTGTTGAAACTGCAGCACCTGCTTTATTTGTAAAAGTCTGAACAGGAATTAAGATAATAAATGCTGCCATAGACATAACAGCTCCGATTGCTCCATTTTCTCCTTCATTCTTAGTAAAAGCATATCCAATAGCTCCTACTACATAAATAGCTAATAAAGATAAAGTTAAAGAAACAACTTCTAATGCAGTCGCATAGATTCCAATACTCTGTAAAAACTGTGTCCATGCAGGAATTGGTAAGTTTGCTAAAACTGCAATTGCTGCTACACCTAATGTAATAGGCATAGTATACATAAATCCTTCTGTTAAAGCTTTAATATAACGGCTGTTTGCTACAGCAGTGGCAAAAGGTCCAACTACTTTTTCTAGACCTCTTTGAAATTTGTCAAAAAAGTTCATATTTAATCCTCCATATTTGATGTAATCATAAAGCTGCGCATATCTTTATACTTACTTTTTAGTACAGATTTAGTATACCAATGTAAACACTTACACAATGTCATATTTTTCATATTTTTATGTCGATAAATAAACAACTTAAACTTTTCTTACATCATAAAAAGCTGAAATAAAATGAGTCTTTCATTTCATCTCAGCTTACTTCTATTCCCAATCAAATTCATCTATTTCTTTCTTAATATCCATTGAGACTGATGAATCATCTTTGAGTTCCTTCATAAGTTTTGCAAACATTTCTCTCTTCGGATTATTTACATCATTGAAACAGCGATGTACCATCCATATATTATGTGCTGTAGGATTCTTTCTTACTGAAGAAACTAATAATTCCTCATATCCGTGCTTATAGAATTGTTCTAGAAAATGAACAAGATCCCCCGGCATACCAAAATCAACCCTAGGATGAGTTCCTATAATTTCTAGAATAGGTTCCACAAGTTCAAAAGGTTCTGGATATTCATTGATTGCATCAATCAAATCATCATCCATATGATATTCTTCATCTTCTTTAGCTGCATTCTGTAATCTAGTGATTATTTCTTCTTTTGTGGCTGGATTTTTCTGTATATAATCAATATTATTGTACTTCATAATTTTACCTCATTAACAATTGTTGCATATTCTACCCATTCGTTCAATGTATTTCCCATATTAAGAAATTATTCCAAGAATAGAGTCATATCCCCATTAATACAGCATTCGTTGCAATAAAAAAATCGTGTAAATCAATTTTGTTCACACGATTTTTTATATAGTTTCAAACAAACCTTTAATTAGATTTGCGGCAATAATGCAGCTTGAAGCTTTTTTATTGAATCATCTTTAGAATTTTTTCTAAAAGTACCATAAATATCCCAATGATAGGGCTCTTCAAATGCAATTGCCTTTAATCCTGCTGGTGCTTCATCTTCAAATTTTGGTGAAATCGCAATTCCTATTTTTTGTCTACATAAATGCATCAAGGTTCCGCCATCCATGGTTTTTGCTTTTATGTTTGGAGTAAACCCCTTTATTTTACAGGCTTTAATAAAATCATTATATATATGAAAACTCTCATTCATTATTATAATATTTTCATCCCTCAGCATAGCTAGAGGGATTTTTTCCTTCTCATAATAAGGATGTCCTTCATATACATATAAAACAAGATTACATTGACATAATTTTACTTGTTCTAAATTAGGATAATCATGTAGTCCAACAACAATACCATACTCAATATCATAATTAAGAAGCTTATTTATGACTTCTTCATTACTGTACTCACTCCATTCTACATGAAGAGTTTTATTTGAGTTTGCAAAATCTAATATTGTCTTAAGTTGAATAGCCTTTAAGATACCACTTGCACAACCAATTCGTAAGCGATTTATTCCGTTATTAAGATTATTTATTTCAGTTTTAATATGAGCATCCTGCAAAACTAATTCTTTGCTCCAGTCATAAAATAATTTTGCACTATCTGTAGGAATAACACCATTTTGAGAGCGAACGAAAAAAGTAGTGTTATACTCGTGTTCAAGATTCTTGATGATTTTACCAAGACCTTGTGCAGAAATAAATAAATGTTCAGCTGCTCTATGCATACTATGCATTTCATATACTTTCTGAAAATATATAAAATTCTTTATATCACCCAATTCAAATCACCAGTCACCTTCATATCGCTATTAAATATGGTTAGCTACTTCGAATGCATCCCAGATTGCATACATGATGTTGGATACTTTTTTTGCATCTCCAAGCAAATAAAGATCAGGAATATCAAACTGAAGATTATTATAAAGTGTATTCTCTTCTTTATATCCGACTGAAAGGATAACACTATCACTCATAATAGTCTTGCTACCTTCTTTAGTATCTACTTTTACTTCTCCATTCGCAAATTCTGTAACCTTTGCACCTGTGATAATTTCTACTCCATTAAATGGTAGCAATGCTTCCAACATTTCTTTATTTGCAGCACAAAGTGGACCATTTACAGCCATTACCTTATCTAATGCTTCAACAATTGTAACATGAATTCCATTCTGCGCCAACCACAAAGCAGTTTCACAACCTACAAGTCCACCACCTACAACGACAGTTTTCTTGCCAGCATCCTTCTGTTTCAATAAAACTTGTTCTGCTGTATAAGTATGTAAATCATCACCCAAAGAGAATACTTTTGGTTTAGATCCTGTCGCAAGAATCACAGTATCATAATCCATAGTTTTAATTTCTTCTTCATTAAGTTCCGTATTCAAATGAACATGTACACCTAAACGATTTAATTCATTTGTATACCAATCTGCTAATGCAATATCATCTTCTTTAAAATCAGGAGCTCCACCTGGAATTAAATTACCGCCAAGTCTGCTTCCTTTTTCATAAACTACTGGTTGATGTCCTCTGATAGCTAATACACGTGCAGCTTCACAGCCTGCAACACCACCACCTACAATTAACACTTTCTTTTTCTTTAAAATAGGCTCGTATGCATTAACACGCTCTCTAGCTGCCTGTGGATTTACAGCACAATTAAGAAGAGAATATGAAGCAACTCTTCCCATACATCCTTCATGGCAGGAAATACATGGACGTATCTGTGTGATCTTACCACATCTTAATTTATTACAATAATCTGGATCTGCTAGTAGTGGTCTACCTAGATCAATAACATCACATTCACCATTTTCAATAGCTTCTAATGCCATGTCTGGATTATCCATACGGCCTGCACAGAATACTGGGATATCTACTACTTCTTTTACCATTTTGCAGTATTCTCTGTAAAGTCCTTTCTTTTGATACATAGGAGGATGATTCCACCACCAGGCATCATATGTTCCAACATCAGTATCCAACGCATCATAGCCATAGCTTTCAAG
>OCHN01002968.1_pt1 | contig 10064 bp, 9 predicted proteins | sample 1538911 | NCBI WGS metagenome assembly OCHN01 (sample SAMN04571736, study PRJEB22368) | human gut metagenome | biome: human gut; material: stool | host: Homo sapiens | place: Luxembourg | collected 2013-01-11 | reverse complement strand
GCGCGGTGGAGGCCCTCGTGAGCAAACAAGGCGGTTTGGCGCACGGAGGAGGCTTTTCGGGCGCTACGGGCTCCACTAGACGCTGCGAGGGGCGTGGCAAGCTAAGAATGTGAGCGCAGAAAAATAGGCTCGGCGAACAAAGAAACGGCGCGGCGACCGAAGAAGCGGCGGGGCGACCGAAGAAGCGGCGGGGAGGCCAAAAAAGGTGGGTTGCGGCCAAAAAAAGGTGGTTTGCGGCCAAAGAAGGGGTTTAGGTGCTTTGGGGCTGAGGTGATTATTCAATAGTACATAGAACCGGAAATGAAAATACTACAATTGGGGAAGTTCTACCCTGTACTGGGCGGAGTGGAGAAGGTGATGTTTGATCTGACTGTGGGACTTTCGGAGGAGGGGCTCTCGAAGGAAGGACTCTCGGAAGCGGGACTCTCGGAAACTGGACTCTCGGAGGAGGGGCTCTCGGAGGTGGGGCTTTCGGAGGAGGGGTTCTCGGAGGAGGGGGTGGAGTGCGATATGATGTGCGCGGGAAGCGACGGGAGGGGGACGGAGGTCATCCGGCTTAATCCGCACGGGAGGATACTCTGCCACAGGACTTTGATCGAGGCGGCCAAAACCACGATCGCGCCGTCGATGGTCACGCGGCTCAGGCGGATCGCCAAGGACTATGACATCATCCACATCCATCATCCGGACCCGATGGCGGCGATGGCGCTCAGGCTGTCGGGCTACAAAGGGAAGGTGGTGCTTCACTGGCACAGCGACATACTCTCGCAAAAGCGCTTTTTGAGATTCTATCTGCCGATTCAGAATTGGCTCATCAAAAGAGCCGACACCATCGTGGGGACGACTCCTGTCTACCTTGCGGAATCACCTTACCTTCAGGGAGTACAGGAGAAATGCCGCTGCATCCCTATCGGAATCGAGCCGGTCATCAGCGACAGCGCGAGGGAGCAGGAGATCAGAAATGAATATTCCGGGCGGCGGATCATCTTCTCGCTCGGGAGGCTTGTGGAATACAAGGGGTACCGCTATCTGATCGAGGCGGCAAAGTACCTCGATGACAGTTTCATGATCCTGATAGGAGGTGGAGGCCCGCTGCGGGAGAGCCTCCAGCGAGAGATCGACGAGCTTGGCGTCGGAAGACGGGTCAAACTGCTGGGCAAGGTTCCGCAGGAAGACCTGGCATCCTACTACGGAGCCTGCGAACTGTTCTGCATGAGCAGCGTTATGAAGACGGAGGCTTTCGGAATAGTCCAGATCGAGGCGATGTCTGCGGGAAGACCGGTGGTCGCCACAAAGATTCCGGAATCAGGAGTCTCCTGGGTAAACGAGGACGGGGTCTCGGGAATAAACGTCGCACCACGGGACAGCAAAGCCATCGCAAAGGCGATCCTCACCATCACAGACAACGAGGCGACGTGGAAAAAGTTCAGCGCGGGGGCGGCAAAACGCTTCGCAGAGAACTTCACAAAAGAAAAAATGATCTCAAGATGCTTGAATATTTACGCGGAAACATTATCTTTGCACTAAGCAGTAGCTCCCACCAAGAGCCATAACAGACAAAATGAGTGAAAATACTATGTCAACAAGAAACGAAATGTCTGCGACATTGCCTAGAACAAGTATGAATACTATTGACGAAAACCTGAAAAGATTTTTTGACTGCATCGCAAGCATTTGCGGAATGATTGTCTTCTCCCCGCTTTTCCTTATCATCATGATCCTCATCAAATGCGACAGCAAGGGGCCTGTGATTTTCTCGCAGGAACGGATCGGGAAGGGAGGCAAGCCTTTCACGCTGTACAAGTTCAGGACAATGAACAACTCCTCAGAGGCGGACGGCAAGCCGAAACTCTGCCAGGAGAACGACGAGCGGCTGACCAAGGTCGGTAAGTTCCTCAGGGATCATCATCTGGACGAGCTTCCTCAGCTTTGGTGCGTCGCCAGGGGGGACATGAGTTTCGTCGGGCCGAGGCCGGAAAGAAAATACTACATCGACAAGATAATGGAGGTCAACCCTGACTACGAGCGTCTCTACGAGCTTCGTCCGGGGCTGTTTTCCGAGGCCACGCTTACGAACGGCTACACCGGCACACTTGAGAAAATGCTGACAAGACTTGAGATGGATCTGGACTACCTTGAGAACAGGTCGTTGTGGGGGGACACACAGATCATATTCAAGACCGTCACCTCCATTCTTGGCGGTAAGATCTTCTAAGACAATGAGACTGGATTCCACATTGAACCTGCGCCGGATCGGCGGCAAGTACATGATCGTCAAGGCTGTCGGCGGCAAGGCCAACATGACCGACGTGATTACCCTTAACGAGACGGCCGCCCTGCTCTGGGAGAGATTCTCAGACATGGACTTCACGGAGGAGGAGATGGCGGAATGTCTCTGCGGAGAGTATGAGGTTGACATCCAGACGGCGAGGAACGATGTGCATAATCTTTTAGCGAAATGGAAAGAGTGCGGGATGCTTTCCTCGTCCTGCTGAGGGCGGGTCTGTGGGGAAAGTTTCCCGAGAACCGGGGACTGTTTCCGCTGGATGAGGAGGAATGGGAGCGGGTGTTCGCCATGTCCAGAAGACAGTCGGTCTCCGGAATAGTCTTTGACGGGATCTGTCTTCTTCCCGAGACGCTTCAGCCTTCACCGGCGGTTTTCGCCAAATGGATTGTCATCGCGGATGCCATCGAGGAGTTCAGCGGGCGGATGAACGCCGCGCTTAAGGATCTCACCGGACTGTTTGTCAGTGAAGGGCTTAGGCCGGTGCTGCAGAAAGGCCAGGGGGTCGCGGCGCTTTATCCTGATCCTTCGCACCGTGAGTGCGGGGACATTGATTTTTATTTTCCGGAAAGGCAGCCGCTTCGACAGGCTCCGCGACCGGGAAAAGAGTCACCTCTTCCAGTCGCTGATCCCGCCAAGGTGACAGGGGAAACAATGGATGACAAGGCGGTGGAACTGGTGAGGAGGCACGGCGTGACGGTGACGCGGATGCCGGACGGGAGCCAGACCTACGAATGGCACGGCATCGATGTCGAGCATCATTCTGCGATCATCGACCTGCGCTCCCCTGCCGCCATCAGGCTATCCGGCGAGCTGGACGAGACACGGGAATTCGTCCCGACGGACATCGCGGACGGCCTGAGGGTGCCTTCCCCTGCCCTCAACGCCTTGATGCTGAACTCGCATATTCTTAAACACGCGCTCGGCAGAGGAATCGGACTACGTCAGATGTGCGACCTCGCGATGGCATACCACAGGATCAGCGAGGAGGGAAAGATTGATGAATATGGCGGGCGGATCCTCGCGTTCTACCGCCGTGTCGGGATTGTGAAATGGAGCCGGCTTCTGCATTCGTTCCTGGTCGGAGTGATTGGACTGCCGGAGGCGGAACTACCATATTCAGAGAAGATTGTGCCTTACGGGGCGCTCTGGAGGATCGTGGAGGAAGGCGGGAATTTCGGGCAGCACCGGGAGACGGGTGCCTCGGCAGGGACGGTTGTCCCGGCAGGCCCGGCGAGCGGAAAGAGCGGTGTGTTCAAGAGAAAGCTGGGGACGGCGGGAATGTTTCTGCGGAGGGCAGGATTCTCTTTGCGGTTCGCTCCGAAAGAGGCGTTTTGGACAGTTTTTGACCTTGCCAAGGGACAATTCAGAAAATAATAACGACTTTTGTACAGTCATGGACTTGAGCAAAGGCCGATTCAGAAGATAAATGATGGAGGAAACACGGACATATTCATACAAGGTGGCTGGACTGACTTTTTCGGTCATCGCTCCGGAAGGAATTGACATCGAGGCGCTTCTGCCGTCGTTCAAGGACTTCCGCGCCACTTTGGGGGAGATGTCCGCGCCGGAGCCGCACCGGGAGATGTCCGCATCGGAGCCGCACCGGGAGATGTCCGCGCCGGAGCCGCACCGGGAGCTGCTCCGCCTCACACTACAGGCGGAACCCCTTGAGATTCCGTCAGATGCCAAGGAAGTCGAAACGGACGACAACGACATGGGACACACCAGGCTTCTGAGGACAGAGGACGGACGCTACTGCGTCGAACTAAGCGGCAGCCGGGACGGAAAGGCCTTGGGTACGTTCATAGCAAACGCTTTATTCTCAAGTGTTTACGCATCAATCAAGACTAATGCCGCCACCGCCGGCAGCATTCTTTCCTCCATGCTCCGGATCGCGTTCGCGCAGGCGGTCATCCTCCGCGAGGGGCTGTCGATCCACGCGTCCGCCGTCGTGTCGGACGGAAAGGCTTATCTCTTCCTCGGGAAGAGCGGCACGGGCAAAAGCACCCACGCAAGGCTGTGGCTCAAGAATATTCCCGGATCACACCTGCTGAACGACGACAATCCCGCCGTCAGGCTGATCGACGGATCGCCCTTCGCGTTCGGCACTCCCTGGAGCGGGAAGACCCCGTGCTACCGCGACGAGTCCGCCCCCGTGGGAGGGTTCGTCCGCCTCAGGCAGGGAGACGCCGACATATTCACGGAAAAAGAGGATGTCGCCGCCTTCGTCGCGCTGCTTCCGAGCTGCTCCGTGATCCACAGCGACGCCTACCTACAGTCGATGCTATACGACACACTCACAAGACTTTCGGAACGGGTTCCGGTCGGAGAGCTCACTTGCCTTCCGGACGATGAGTCCGCCATTGTTTGTCATAAGAATATAAAATCGATCATAAAATGAAGACTAGCTTGTCACAACTGCTTCTGATCCCGCTTCTGGGCATGGCCGTTTCCTGCGGATCGGCGAAGCAGTACGTCTACCTCAACGACATGACCCCGGGCACAGGGTATCCTTTTGATTCCGCCCACGAGGCCGTCATCCAATCCAACGACAGGCTCAGCATCACGGTCAGCTGCAAGCAGCCGGAGCTCGCCATCCCGTTCAACATCCAGAGCGGCTCGTTCAAGATGTCCTCGGACGGAACAGCCTCGTCATCCCCGGCGGCCAACGAGCCGGGCTACAAGGTCGACGCCAAGGGAAACATCGAGTTTCCTATCCTTGGAAACATCCATCTTGAAGGACTTACCTTGAGCCAGGCCTCGGACAGGATCAAGAATCTGATCATCGACGGCGACTACATCAAGGCTCCCATAGTGAGCATGGAGTTCCTCAACTTCAAGTACACCGTCTGGGGAGCCGTGAGCAAGAACGGAACGTTCACCGTGGAGAGCGGCAGGATCACCTTGCTGGAGGCGATCGCCAACGCGGGCGACCTGACCAACAGGGCAAGGCTCGACAGGGTGGCCGTCATCCGGGAGGAGAACGGCGACAAGCGGATCTACTTCCACGACATCCGCAACAGCAACATCCTCCAGTCGCCTTGTTTCTTCCTGCAGCAGAACGACATCATCTACGTGCAGCCTAAGTACGGCAAGAAGGACAGGGAGGACAGGAGCATGCAGATCGCCACAATGTTCATGAGCGCCATCACAGCCGCGAGCTCCGTCATCTGGGCAACCTCGACACTCAGAAAAGACTAGTCCTCCCGTCACACCTATAATCAACGAATATGCAGACAAACAATACCACCGGCAGAAACGATCAGGATGTCAACATCATCGACATCCTGCTCTTCCTGCTCTCCAAATGGAAATGGTTCGTCGTTTCCGTGATAGTGTTCGGCAGCCTGGCCTGGTTCCAGTACGCCAGGACTCCGAAGACCTATTTCCGCTCCGCCACCGTGATCATCAAGGATCCGTCCAACAAGATCTCCTCGGCGGGACTTGACCGCTACGACAACTACATCAACAAGGTGAACGTCGCCAATGAGATCCTCCAGTTCCGGTCCAAGAAACTGATGCGGGAGGTTGTGAGCCGCGTCAACGCCGACATCGACTACAAAGTCAAGGACGGCCTCCAGATGACGGAGCTCTACAAGAAGTCTCCGGTCTCTGTCCGCTTCCTGGACACGACTCCCGAGACGCGGCTGAGCATGGTCGTGACCCCGGTGGACAGCGGCAAGGTGATTGTCTCCGACTTCGGTACGGTCGACGGCGACAAGAAATTGTCGGTCAGGATGAAGGACACGGTCAGCGTGGAGGGAGTGCGGCTCATCATCGCCCCTACCAACTACTACACGACCTCCTGGATGGGCGAGCATATTCAAGTGACGAAGAACCCCCTCTCGTCGGTGGTCGGCTACTTCGTCTCCAGTCTCGGCATCAGGCAGGAAGAGGACGAGGCCTCGATTCTCACCCTCTCCCTTAAGGACCGCTCCTCCGCAAGGGCGGAAGACGTGCTGAACATGCTGATCTCGGTCTACAACGAGGAGGCCATCAACGACAAGAACCAGGTGGCCATCAACACCGCCGAGTTCATCAACGAGAGGCTCATCATCATCGAAAGCGAGCTGGGAGGCGTGGAGTCCCATCTGGAATCCTTCAAGCGCGAGAACCGGATCGTGGACATCGCGACGACAGCCGGGATGTATGTCGGTGAATCCCAGAAGTACAACACCAACGTGATGGAGCTTGAGACCCAGCTCCGCCTGGCCACCTACATCAAGGACTACCTCACGGATCCGACAAGGGAGATCGACCTGATCCCTGCCAACACGGGCATCAGCGACATGAACATCGAGAGCCAGATCGCCCAGTACAACACCGTGAAGCTGCGCCGCGACAAGCTCATCGAGGACAGCAGCGAGAAGAACCCGATCGTGGAGGAGCTGAACACCTCGCTGAGGGCGATGAAACAGTCCATCATCCGGGCCGTGGACAACATGATCGTCAGCATCAATGTCCGCCGCAACGACGCGCAGTCGCGTGAGTCACAGGCACAGTCCCGCGTCTCGTCCATCCCTACCAAGGAACGCCAGATGCTCTCGATCGAGCGCCAGCAGAAGATCAAGGAGTCGCTTTACCTCTTCCTCCTGAACAAGCGCGAGGAGAACGCCCTCTCCCAGGCGATGGTGGACAACAACGCGAGGGTGATCGACGGAGCCTCCGGGCCAGGCGATCCGATCGCCCCGAGCAGGAACAAGATCCTGCTTCTGGGGCTGCTGCTCGGACTGGCCGTGCCGGGAGTCATCTTCCTGATGATCATGTTCCTTGACACGAGGATCCACACCAGGAAAGACATCCAGGGCAAAGTCAGCGCACCGTTCCTCGGAGTGATTCCGGAACAGGACAAGGACAATGAGGGTTTCGCCTCGGAGGCGTTCAAGATTGTCCGCACGAACATGTCCTTCCTTTCAAGAAAAGAGAAGATCAAGGTGATAATGTGCACCTCGTTCAGTTCCGGGGACGGAAAGACTTTCGTCTCCGCCAACCTGGCTAAAAGCTTCATCTCCGCCAGGAAGAAGGTGATCCTTGTGGATCTTGACATCCGTAAGGGAACCCTGACCTCACAGTTCGGCAAGCACAGCCACCACCACACCGTAGGCATCACAAACTTCCTGGCCGACTCTGACATAGCGCTGGATGACATCATCACCCACGAGACCGGTGTGGAAGGCCTTGACCTCATCCCGTCAGGCTCCATCGCGCCGAACCCCGCCGAACTCCTGATGGACGAGAGGCTGGATGAGATGTTCGCCGAGTTGAGGAACCGCTACGACATCATCATCACAGACTCCGTCCCTGTCGGTCTTGTGGCGGACGCGACGATCGCCAACCGCGTCGCCGACATCACGCTCTTCGTGGTGAGGGCCGGCCGCCTTGACCGTCGCCAGCTTCCTGACATCGAGACCATGTACCAGGAGCGGAAACTCACGAACATGTCGCTGATCCTCAACGGCGCCGACTACCACCATCACGGCTACGGCTATGGTTATGGCTACGGCTACGGCTATGGTTATGGCTACGGCTACGGCTATGTGGATGGCAAGAAAAAGAAACGGAAAAAGTAGCCGCTGATCTTGTAGGGAGAAACATCTTCCTGCCCGGGGATAGTCCTGAATACTAAATAAACGTTTTTAAATCACGAATAACGAGAATTTTATACTTTTTTTGTTGCATTTTTTCCAATATAATTTATATCTTTGCTTTTGATTGGTTTAGAGCATTGCAAGACATTAACATAACAATGATAATAAATTAGTTTTCAAGAAAATACTAATAAGAAGACAATATGAAAAAACATCTGATTACAGCGGCTATAGTCGTGCTGGCAGTAACCCCGGCACTTGCCCAGCCGTCAGTGAAAACGGACACAACGGTCAACGTCATCTATTCCGCAGACAAATTCAAAGTGGAAACCAATCGTTTCAAATATGACTGGTTCATCAACGTCGGAGGAGGAGCCCAGATTTATTTCGGAGACCACGACAAGCAGGCAAAGTTCGGAGACAGGCTTGCTCCCGCATTGAACATAAGCGTAGGTAAATGGTTCACCCCGGCTGTCGGAGCGAGAATCGCCTACAATGGACTCAGCATGAGAGGAGCCACCCAGCAAGGTCCGGACGAAGCGTTCTCAACAGGAAAGGAGGTTCCCGGAAAGGGCGGAAGCGGTTACTGGCTGAACAAGCAGAAATTCTCGTTCGGTGATGTCAGGATGGATGCCATGCTCAATCTTTGCAATGCGTTCCGCGGCTACAAGGCGGAAGGCCGCTTCTGGAATCCAAGCCTCTACGCAGGTCTGGGATTCGCCTGGACATACGATGAGCCAGGCAACGGCAAGTCCAGATCCCACGAGGTTTCCGCCAGCATAGGAACAAGCAATGACTTCCGCTTGAGCGACGCATGGGCGATAAACCTCGATGTTCGCGGAATGTTTGTCAATGACCGCTTCGACGGAGAGATGGGTAATCGCTGGGGCGAAGGTGTGCTGAGCGCCACGATTGGTCTGACCTACAACATCGCGCCACGCGGATGGAACAAAAGCAAGACCGTTGTCAAGACTGTCAATAACAACATAGCCGACTTCCAGAAGGCTCTCAGCGAGTCCGAAGCAGAAAGGATCAGACTCGAGAAGGAACTCGGCGAACTCAGAGCCCAGCCTCAGATTGTCGAGAAGCAGACCACGATCGCCGCTCCTTACTTCGTGATCTTCGAGATCAACAAGAGCAAGCTCAGCAAGGATTCCCGTGTGAACCTTGGAATGCTCGCCGAGATCATCAAGGCTAACAACATCAAGTACATCGTGACCGGTTACGCCGACGCCGCGACCGGAAACAAGAAGATCAATGACAAACTCAGCCGGAAACGCGCCGTGGCCGTCTACGAATGTCTCACTAAGGAATTCGGAGTTCCGGAGTCACTTCTTGAGATTGGCCACAAGGGTGGCGTGGAGAACATGTTCTACGATGACCCTGCACTGAGCCGCGCGGCAATCACTAAAGCATTGTAGTTCCGCCTCTACCTGATTGACTGACCAAGACGGCGGCATGGCACCTCAAGAGTGCCGGCTACCGTCTCAGTCAGTTTTAAGAGAAGACATTTGGTAATGTCAGAATTCTAATTGAAATAAAGTTTTATGAATAAAATGAAAAACATCAAACGATTCTATGTCTCTCCAGACTCAAGGAGGGAAAGAGTGGTCATGGAAAGTACCGTCTGCGCCGGCAGCGAAGTAACTAAAATTAAATCCACCAAGGAGAACGTCGAGGTGGACGGATGGGATTCGATCCAGAATGGAGTAACCTTTGATTAATCTGAAAAAACAATGAGAAAAGCAAGCAGAACACTCGCGGCCGCATTCATGGCGGCTATCGTTCTTGCCGGGTGCCAGAACGAGGAACCTATGAATAAAGTGAAGGAGGGGCTTCCTGTAAGCCTTTCGTTCAATATGGAGGTGCCTGAAATGGACGAGATAACCGTCACAAGGGCAACAGAGGAGCAGGAGACAAAAGTCGAGAAGATGGCTATCCTCTTCTACAACGCCAATCAACCCAACTCGACACCGATCATCGTTAAGGTCAGGAATCTTGGCGAGCCAACAAGAAGGAACAGCAACACCAACTGGCTCTACACGATCGAACTGAATGAGGACCAGCTCACCGTCGGCGACAGGAAGGTGACCAGCGGCGAATGGTACATGTACCCGATCGCCAATTACGACAAGTACACGGTCGTCAATCTGGATGAACTGGCGGGGAAGACGCTCGCCGAGTTCAGG
>OCHN01002952.1_pt1 | contig 10109 bp, 9 predicted proteins | sample 1538911 | NCBI WGS metagenome assembly OCHN01 (sample SAMN04571736, study PRJEB22368) | human gut metagenome | biome: human gut; material: stool | host: Homo sapiens | place: Luxembourg | collected 2013-01-11 | reverse complement strand
GTTTGTTCTGGAGCAGGTGTTACAGTCTGTTCAGGAGCTGGAGTCTCAGTTTGTTCTGGAGCAGGTGTTACAGTCTGTTCAGGAGCTGGAGTCTCAGTTTGTTCTGGAGCAGGTGTTTCTGCTGGAGTTTCAGTTGTATCTGTTGCTTCAGTTGTAGTTACTGGAGTTTCAACTACTTCTGCGGCTTTTTGTTCTGTTTCTTCTTTTACAGCTTCTTGACTAGCTGTTGCTACTGTTTCTTTCACTTCCCCTGTAATGTTACTTGAAACGCTAGCTGTTGTTGCTTTTTCAGTCTTTGAAGAATTTACTGTTCCATCTTCTGAGAAATAGTAAGATTTTCCTTCGATTTCTTGCCATCCTTTTGCCACAGTTTTATCTTCATTGACATAGCGATCACCATGCCATCCTGGTTCTTCCTTAGCTGCAACTACTGTTGCCACAACAGGGAAAGCAGATGCTACACATAAAATCGCTGCGACTTTTTTACCATTATTTTCTACAAAGTTCATTTTATTCTACCCCCTATTTAAAATAGTTCACGATTAGTTTACCACGAAACCACCTCACAAACAACCCTAAATTTTATTTTCGGTTAGAAACAACTAAAAATAAAAGGCCTCAAAGAGGCCTAGATAATCATCAATTATTTTGTTTTTTCAATGATTTCTGTGAAGCTATCTTCCTTCAAACTAGCACCACCAATTAATGCACCATCGATATCTGGTTGAGCCATATATTCAACGATGTTATTAGGTTTAACACTTCCACCATATTGGATACGTACTTTTTCAGCAGCTTCTTCACCATACATAACCTTAACTTGGTCACGTACGATCTTACAGCAGTTTTCAGCAATTTCAACTGAAGCAGATTTTCCAGTTCCGATAGCCCAGATTGGTTCGTAAGCAATTACCATTTCACCAACACATTTTGGACATAAGTCAGCTAAAGAACCAGCTAATTCTTCACGAATTACTTTTTCTGAATTTCCAGCATCGTAATCAGCTTCTGTTTCACCAACACATAAGATTGGAGTGATTCCAGCTTTAATCAAACGTTTTGCTTTTTTGTTTACTGTTTCATCAGTATCACCGAACATTTCACGACGTTCTGAGTGACCGATAATGCAGTATTTAACTCCCATTTCTTCTAACATAGGAACACTAACTTCACCAGTGAAAGCTCCACTATCTTCAAAGTGGCAGTTTTCAGCAGCTACAACTAAGTTTTTAGCGTGATCCAATGCAGTTCTTAAATCAGTAAATGGACATCCAATTCCATAAGTAGCATTTTCGCTAGCAGCAACACCATCAACAGCTTCGAAGAAAGCTTTTGTTTCAGCGTTGTTTTTGTTCATTTTCCAGTTTCCAACGATAATAGGTTTTCTCATCTTAAGTACATCTCCTTATTACTTTTCGCTGATAATAGCGATACCAGGTAATGTTTTACCTTCCATATATTCCAAACTAGCTCCACCACCAGTTGAAACGTGAGAGAATTTGTCTGCATATCCTAATTGTTTTGCAGCAGCAGCAGAATCTCCACCACCGATTACTGTAATAGCTTCTGGTAATTCAGAGATTGCTTTACATACTTCTTCAGTACCTTTAGCGAATTTAGGCATTTCGAATACACCCATAGGTCCATTCCATACTACAGTTTTAGCACCAGCTAAAGTTTTTCTGAACAATTCAACAGATTTAGGACCAATATCTAATCCCATCCATCCATCAGGAATTTGTCCAGCATCAGCAACAGAAGTGTTAGCATCTTCACTGAATGCATCAGCGATTACGTTATCTACAGGAAGAACTAATTTGTCTCCAGCTTTTTCTAAATATTCTTTTGCTAAATCCAATTTGTCATCTTCAACTAATGAAGTACCGATTGAACCACCAACAGCTTTAGAGAATGTATAAGCCATTCCACCACCGATGATAACTTTGTCAGCTTTTTTCAATAAGTTGTCAACAACATCGATCTTACTAGATACTTTAGATCCACCAATGATAGCTACAAATGGGTGAGCTGGTTCATCAACAGCTTTTCCTAACATTGTAACTTCTTTTTCAACTAAGAATCCTAATCCATTTTCTTTAATGTTTGTAGGGATACCTACAGTAGAAGCGTGAGCACGGTGAACAGATCCGAATGCATCTTCAACGAATACTTCACCTAAGCTAGCCCAATATGCACCTAATTCAGGATCGTTTTTACTTTCGCCTTTTTCGTAACGAGTATTTTGCATTAATACGATTTCACCATCAGCTAATGCATTTACAGCGTTTTCTAATTCTTCACCACGAGTTACTGGGCAGAAAGTTACTTTTACATCTGGTAACAATTCTTGTAAACGTACGGCTACGCATTCCAAGTTGTTTTTAGCTTTGTCTTCTTCAGTCTTAACTTTTCCTAAGTGAGACATCAAAATAACTTTAGCTTTGTTTTCTACTAAATATTTAATTGTAGGTAAAGCCATTACGATACGGTTATCATCAGTGATAACACCATCTTTTCTTGGCACGTTAAAATCACAACGTACGATGACCTTTTTTCCAGCTACATCAAGGTCTTTAACAGTTCTCTTTGTCATGTATATTCCTCCTACTGTCATTTTTTTGCACATCCATTATATCACTACATAAATTGATTGACTAGTTTTTCACAAGTAAAAAATTTCACAAAAAGCGCTTACATCACTTACTTGTGGTAATTACGACCATTATTGATCATAAAACCACGATAAATCTGTTCCAACATCAAGACACGGGTCATTAAATGAGTAAAAGTTAGATCCGATAATTTCCAACGATAATTCGCTCTAGAAACTAATTTTTCACTTGGTCCTAGACTTCCCGCAATCACAAAAACAATATTTGAATGCTTCATTTGCCACATATCCAAATTTTTCGCAAACGTCTCAGAATCAATCATCTTGCCATGAAGATCAAGCAATACTACAAAATCTTGATCCGATAATTTTTCTAGAACACGATTCCCCTCTTTTTCTTTCACCAGTAAAACCTCGGCTTCTCTAGAAACATGCTCATTTGCCTCATCCTTGACTTCGATTTCACTAAACTTACAAAAAGCCGACAAGCGCTTCATATATTCTTTTTCTAAAGACTGTAACGCCTTATCTTTATTCTTTCCAATCGCAATTAATTTAATCACAATATCCCTCCAAACAAATACATTATCCTAAAAACATAAATGATTTTCAAATTTCATTTTCTTTAATATCTTCCACAAAATAATCATAGCGCTCAAAGAATAATTTCATTGTTTGATAGCTAGACGTAAATTTATAATCCACTTCTTCCACTTTATCCTCGTCAAATGATAAGATTTGTGCTCCTGGAAACCCTAATAATATAGGTGAATGTGTCGCAATGATAAACTGACAATTCTGTTTCACACATGATTGAATTAAATAAAGTAGTGCCAATTGATTCTGACAAGATAAAGCTGCTTCGGGTTCATCCAACAAATAAAGTCCATTTTTATTCGTTTGTTTCATCAATACAGAAAAGAAACTCTGACCATGCGATTGATCATGGTATCTTTCAGAAAAAACACCACTATATTCCATTTCCTTAGTTGCCACATTATAAAAGCTTTCTGCACGCAAGAAATACATCCAATCCGGTTTTCTAGAACGCCACAGACGCATATGCTTATGCAAATTCGAATACGAATCATACGTAGAAAAATTATAGTTTCTTGTTCCACCTTCTGGATTCAATCCATTTTTAATCGCAAGAGCCTCTAATAAGGTGGATTTACCACTACCATTTTCGCCACAAAAGAAAGTTACTGGCTTAGTAAACATAAATTGATCGATACTTCGAATACTTTTAATATCGGCCACATAATCATCGATTTCATCCCACAAGATATCAAAACCATTTATAAACATATATATCACCTAAAAAAATAGTACTCTATTCGAGTACTAAATTCCATGATGATTCACATAATATATATAGATACATAATCCAATCAAGATAAATCCTAATATCCAATTAAGCATTTCTTTTTACAATTCCATAATAGATTTTTGAAGTTAATACATAAATCACAATGTAGACTAGGGCAAAAGCCACAAAACACATAGCTGTTGTTCGAATATAAAGCCAAGCATCACTCACAAATAACAAATGAAGTAGCTTTTCAATCATTGGATACGCAAAACAAACATGAAGTCCTGCAACAAGTAGTGGCATAAAGAATACGGTCAATACTTGCGAGTGAATAGCCTTCTTTACATCTTGTTGTTCAAGACCTACTTTTTGCATAATTTCAAAACGATCCTTATCTTCATAGCCTTCTGTAATTTGTTTGTAGTACATAATCAGAATGGTTGCCATAATAAATAAGAAGCTTAAGAAGATTCCAATAAATAAGAAGCCTGCATATAATTCAATCAAACCTTGTTTCTGATCCGATTTACTTAACCAAATAAACTCATTTATATTCTCATTCTGGCCTAACTTTTTAATAACTTCACGCTCATTCGCATCACAATCAAACGAATAACTCGCATATATTGCACTCGCATTGTCGCCATACACATTTATCTGATCTTGTTGCATCTTCTCTAAAGTCTTTTCTGAATCCACAATAATATAATAATGTTCTGTCACATTTGGATTACTCTCATCCATCTTCAAGTGATCCAATTGTTTCTTCACAACATATTCTTTTCCAAATAAAGATAAAGTCTTTTCTTTGATCGTCTCTACATTGGAATACACATAGATTTCATTTGGCTTTAAAGACCCCTTCATATTTTCATAATCCTGAATATCCTTTAGTGGAAGGCAATAAAATTCTTGAATCTCATTTACGGCATTCATCCCCTCATTCTGGTAATCCGTAATCAAAGTTCCATTCTTTAAATATCCTGCATAATCCAATCTCTTATACGCAAGAAGATTCTTTGGGACAATGCCCATACGAATCAATTCTTCACTCATTTCATCAAAATCAATATTGGAAGCATCCCCATATCCATTTCCCATTACACTTCTAGGATATTGTGAATCCACAATACTATCAATACTTGACCACATACTTAGTGTTGTAGACAACATGACTAAGACCATCGTTGAAAGAATACAGATATTAGCTAGTCCTACGGCATTTTGTTTCATACGATACATCATGCCAGAAATACTAATAAAGTGATTCGTCTTATAATAGTAATTCTTGTTTTTCTTCATTAATTTTAAGAAAGTCACTGATATGGATGTAAACAATAAATACGTTCCAATAATCACAAGTACAACAGCCACAAAGAAGAAATAGAGTGCCGTTAAAGGATTTTTTGTACTAATCGACAAATAGTATCCAATACCTAGACAAAGAATTCCAACAATAGATAGAAACCATTTTGCCTTAGGCTCTTTTTCGCCCATATGATCGGAATGAAGTAATTCAATCGGACTTGAAATATGAATACGAATCATAGAATAGAAATAGATCAATACATAGATGAGTCCAATCACAAGAATACATTGTCTCATGCCTATAAATGAGAAATAGAAACCGAGTACAATATCTGCACCAATCATTTTTGCGATTACCAAAAACATCGCTTTATCAAATAAGATACCTAAACCAATACCTAAAGCTAATGATACAAATAAAGTAATCGCAGTTTCATAAAACAAGACGCGAGCTAAATGCTTCTTTTCCATTCCTAATATAGAGAATAACGCAAATTCTTTTTGTCTTCTTTTAATTAAAAAACTATATGTATAGAACAAGAAGATAAACGCAAAGATTTCAATAATCACAACTCAAAAACCTAACATCTGCGTTAGTGTCATTGCCCCTAACATCTCATTTAAGTTTGGATTATTTGCCAAAGAAACAACCATATACAACATCATTGTCGTTAAGATACTCGTTAGTATATAAGGAATAATGGTACGCACATTCTTCTTCAAATTATCTACAGCTAAATTTAAATAGAAAGCTCTACTCATGATGCACACCACCTGTAGCTAGTAGTGTCAACGTATCACTAATACATTGATACATCTGATCTAAATTCTTGTTTCCCTTATAAATTTCATGGAAAATCTTTCCATCCTTAATAAATAGAACGCGAGAAGCATGGCTTGCTGCCTTTGTCGAATGGGTTACCATTACGATTGTTTGTTGATTTTCATTGATGGTTCCAAATAAATGTAATAGTTCCTCTGTACTCTTTGAATCCAAAGCTCCCGTTGGTTCATCCGCCAAGATTAAATCTGGATTTGTGATGATGGCACGAGCAACAGCTACACGCTGTTTTTGTCCACCACTAATTTCATATGGAAACTTATCTAAAATACCCTCAATCCCTAATTGTTTGGCGATTGGAGTCAATCTTTCTTTCATTTCTGGATATTTTTTCTTGCTTAAAACCAAAGGCAAGAAAATATTATCGCGATTATTAAAATTATCTAATAAATTGAAGTCTTGAAATACAAAACCTAAGTGTTCTCTTCGAAAGTTCGCAATTTCCTTTTCTGAAATATGCGTAATATCTTTACCATGTAATAAAACTTGTCCACTTGTTGGTTTATCCAAAGCGGCCAAGATATTTAATAGTGTTGTCTTACCAGATCCAGACTCTCCCATGATAGCTACATATTCGCCTTTATTCACACTAAAATTAACGTTGGTCAATGCCTGTACTTGATTCTGTGTAAATCTTGTTGTATATACTTTTTTCAAATTTTTTACTTCCAATAATGCCATATTCATTACCTCCATGTACGCCAAAATTCTACAAAGAATTCAAAAATGCAGCCATCGATTCAGCTAACACTCATCTTACAAGATTGTAAGATTACTCAATTCTTCCTTCAAAATGCGTAAGATCCAATATCACACGAGTCCCTTTACCAACATTTGATTCAATCGTTATTTTATGATTCAACATATCTAAAATATTTTTACATAAATATAGACCTAGACCACTTGCCGTTTTATCACTACGCCCATTTATGCCTGTATATCCCTTTTCAAATACACGATTTAGATCACTTGCACTAATACCAATACCCGTATCTTCAATAACTAAGACATGTTTAGACTTCATATATATAGATATAGAACCATTTTCATTGGTATATTTAAGACTATTCGAAAGAATCTGCTCCAACACAAACACAAGCCACTTTTCATCACTCAAAATAACATCCCCGGTTTCTTTAAAGTTCAACTGAATGTGTTTACGAATAAATTCTGTAGAAAAGCGACGAATCGATTGTCGAATCAAATCATCCAATTCTAATTCTTTAAATAAGAAATCGGTGTGCGTACTATGTAAGCGTAAATAGGCTAAAACCATATCTGTATATTGATCCATGCGTAAGAGTTGCAACTTAATTTCATTACGACTTAAGTTCTCATCTTCAAGTAGTAATTTCATAGCGGCAATGGGAAGTTTAGCCTGATGCACCCACATCGTAAAATAATCTTCTAAATCATGCATTTTGTTTTCTGAAGAAATAACATACTCATCATGATACTCTTTCATAGCCACTAAGATTTTATGATAGTCTTCTCCCATCAATGAAGAATCTTGAAGATTACAAGATAAAGAAACATTACTATTGGATTGAAGTGTTACTAGTGTTTGGTGTTTCTTATAATATTTGTAGTAATCCCAAAAGAAACAAACCACCAACAATACACATAAAAGCATAAAGGCATATGTAAAGGCTTCAAGTTCTAAATTATAGAGTTTAAATACACAGAAACAGACAAATACACTCGCAACATAAATTGCGATAAAGAACGCTCGATCTTTTAAATAATGACTAAACAACTTCATATCTTATATCCCAATCCTTTTTTTGTTTGAATAAAATCCACAATGCCAATACTCTCTAACTTTTTACGCAAACGATTCACATTCACACTCAGTGCATTTTCATCCACATAAAAGTCCGTCTTCCACAAATATTCCATTAAACTATCTCGAGATACAATCGTCCCCTTCTTTTCCATAAGTAAACGTAGGATCTTCGCCTCATTCTTACTCAATTCCATTTGAGAAGATTGAAAACATACCGTATTATCATCTAAATTAAAGCGTACACCTTGATATTCAAGAACATTATGATTGGATACAAAGTCATAGCTACGTCTTAATATTGCCGTAATTTTAGCAGCTAAAACATTTAAATCAAATGGTTTGCACACAAAATCATCCGCACCTTTAGAGATCGCCATCACAATACTCATATTGTCTGTAGCACTTGAAATAAAGATAATAGGAACTTTGGATTCTTCACGAATCTTTTCCGTCCATAAATATCCATTTAAATAAGGTAGTGTTATATCCATTAATACTAAGTCTGGATTAAAGGATTGAAATGCATCCAACACATTATAAAAATCAACAACTCGATTAACATCATAGTTCCAAGATTTAAGAAACGATTCCAACTTTTTTGAGATGAGTTCATCATCTTCTACAATCAATATTTTATACATAATCTCACCCACTTTATTATACTGCAAAGCACAAAAATTCTTTCTAACAATAGTGTAAGAAAAAGAAAAAGGAAGTGATAGTATGATCTATCTTCAAATTGGAATCCTCATTCTAGAAATTGGATTGTGTTATTTAATTACATTAAGCAAAAAAATACGATACTCCCTTTGTATCGCATACTTTTAAAATGTTGGAATATGCGTACGTATCAAGCCATGTGGGCTATACATACATTATTCTGTTTACTTGTATTATTAATCGTATTCAAGAAAAGAAAACCAATCATCTGCATAATCCTTTCAGCCATCATATCCACATTCATCGTAACTTTTGGTTCTGTGAATATGTATACCATCCATAAGACAACCTACAACATCGTCTTGGACCATCAAGTCCAAGGAACAAAAGAAAATATTAAAAACAATGTCGACCTTCAACTCAGCGGTCATACTCATAACGGGCAAATGTTTCCACTCTCTTATTCTTATCACCTACAACCCGATTTTGCCGGTAATTATGGAAAAGAAACATTCAAGCACCACACAAAAATCATTAGCTCAGGACTTGTTGGTTGAGGTTTTCCTATAAGAACAGAGGGTATTTGTGAGTATGTGGTAGTTAATATTAAACAAGATCAATAAAATCAAATAACACAAATAAATTCAGCCATCTAAAATCCGTTAACTATACATTTATAACTTAATAAAAGGAATCATACTTAAAATCCAGTTGTGTGGATCTAAAAGTGTAATCAGAAGTGTGTATTCTTAAATGATCATTTATGTACATATTTAGATTGTCATATATATATTTCTTTACTCAAAACTCAGTAAGTAACTTAGTAAAAAGAACCATACTTAAAATCGTCTGGGCTTACTTGTGTTCCCGTACTTAGTCAGTAACTTAATAAAAAGAACCATACTTAAAATCAGAGTTTTGGAATACTGCAGTCGACTCGAGTCAGTAACTTAGTAAAAAGAACCATACTTAAAATCAAGGATACTATTCTTGTAGCAGGTGTGGGGTCAGTAACTTAGTAAAAAGAACCATACTTAAAATCTGGAATTAGATAAGAAGACAGGAAAATATAGTCAGTAACTTAGTAAAAAGAACCATACTTAAAATCAATAACTTCTTGCATAACGTTGAAAAACCGTCAGTAACTTAGTAAAAAGAACCATACTTAAAATCTTGCCTAATCACACATGTGCTAGATTATAAGTCAGTAACTTAGTAAAAAGAACCATACTTAAAATCTCAAGCAGAATCAAGGATTGAAAATAATCTGTCAGTAACTTAGTAAAAAGAACCATACTTAAAATCACAAGAACCAGTGTTCACCAAAGATAAGTGTCAGTAACTTAGTAAAAAGAACCATACTTAAAATCACAGACAAAGTAGAAACACACTTTGACGCGTCAGTAACTTAGTAAAAAGAACCATACTTAAAATCTTCCCTTGAGGATGAATCCCATCTCCCCAAGTCAGTAACTTAGTAAAAAGAACCATACTTAAAATCTGCTCGCTTCTAGCAAAATATAATAATTCGTCAGTTGTTGATTACCAAATTAATTGCTAACACAGTATTCAAATTAAATTGTACACATAA
>OCHN01002949.1_pt1 | contig 10112 bp, 6 predicted proteins | sample 1538911 | NCBI WGS metagenome assembly OCHN01 (sample SAMN04571736, study PRJEB22368) | human gut metagenome | biome: human gut; material: stool | host: Homo sapiens | place: Luxembourg | collected 2013-01-11 | reverse complement strand
TTTCCGCCTCCTCCAGCCGTTTTTCGAACGCCTCACAGCCTTCGTGCTGGATAAACTCATCGGGGTCCTTATACGGTCTTAAATTGACGACACGCGTGGTAAGACCGACGCCTTTCAGCATCGGGATCGCACGGAGTGCTGCTTTGACACCCGCCTCATCGCTGTCGTAGATTACAAGGACCTCGTCGGTGTACCGCTTCATGAGCCCCGCCTGCAGCGAGGTGAGCGCCGTTCCAAGAGATGCCACCGCGTTGTTGAAGCCCGCCTGGTGCATGGAGATGACGTCCATATAGCCCTCGCAGATGATCAGATTCTTTCTCCGCGAAGAGCGCGCCAGGTTCAGCCCATATAGGTTGCGGCTTTTGTCGAAGATCTTTGTCTCCGGCGAGTTCAGGTATTTCGGCTTTCCATCCCCCATCACACGGCCTCCGAAGCCGATCACGCGGCTGTTGGCATCCATGATCGGGTAGATGACACGATTCCAGAACTTATCCTGCATACCGTGCACTTCGTCCGCCAGAAACAATCCCGACTGGCGAAGGATTTCATCGTCATACCCTTTTTCTTTTAAAAAGCGGTACAGCAGGCTTCCGTACTTATCTGAGTAGCCAAGGCCGAATTTCCGGATTGTATCATCCGAAAGACCGCGCCCCTTTAAGTAATCGTAGCCCTGCTTTCCGCGTTCGGTGTGGAGCTGGTAATAATAGAATTTTGCCGCCTGTTTGTTGATTTCCAGCAGCGTGTTCTTTAAATCCGCCTGCTCCTTTGCTTCTTTCGAATACTCCATCTGCGGAAGCTCCACCCCGGCCCGGTCGGCCAGAAATTTCAAGGCTTCCACAAACGTGAAGTTTTCGTATTCCATCAAAAATGTGAAAACATTTCCTCCGGCTCCGCATCCGAAGCAGTAATACATCTGCTTTCCTGGGCTGACGGAAAAGGAAGGGGACTTCTCATTGTGGAACGGGCAGAGCCCGAAGTAAGAGCTTCCTCTTCTTGTCAGCTTTACGTAGCCGGATATCACATCTACGATGTCATTTTTCATACGAATTTCTTCCACTAAATCATCGGAATATCGCATTTTTTCCTCCCTGTATCTAATAAACCGCCCAGGCTTTCGGCACGAACAGCTCCTCGTATTTGTGCATGGAATACTGATCGGTCATACCGGCAATGTAATCGCATACTACCTGTGTCTTGTCCTCGCCGCACCCGATCAGATTCCGGTACTCGCGGGACATCTGTTCCGGGTGCTCCTGGTAGTAGGTGTAGAGGGAAATCAGCATCTTCTTTGCCTTCTCCTCCTCTTTTTTCGCCTCCGGGTTGCGGTAGACGTTCGCGAACATCAACTCCCGCAGCATGCGCATGCCCTCGGCAATCTCCGCCGACTGGCGCACATACTCCGTTCCGCGGCTCTGCTCCACAATGTCGTGGATCAGCGTATTGAGCCGCTCGCGGCATGTATCGCCAAGGACGACGCGGATCGTAATCGGGATGTCATCCTCGCTTAAAATGCCGGCACGGATGGCATCGTCCATATCGTGGTGGATGTAGGCGATCTTGTCGCAGAGACGCACAACCTGTCCCTCCAGGGTCGACGGCTTTCCCGCCGTGCGGTGGTTCAGAATTCCATCCCGCACTTCCCAGGTCAGGTTCAGGCCCTGTCCTTCCTTTTCTAGAACCTCCACGACACGGACGCTCTGTTCCGCGTGGCGGAAGCCCCCGGGATGCACCGCATTGAGCGCCGCTTCCCCGGAATGGCCAAACGGCGTGTGTCCGAGATCGTGGCCAAGCGCAATGGCTTCGGTCAGATCCTCATTCAGATTCAGCGCCCGCGCAATCGTGCGGGCAATCTGGGACACCTCGAGTGTGTGCGTCAGGCGGGTCCGGTAATGATCTCCCTGCGCAGCGAGAAACACCTGTGTTTTGTCTTTCATCCTGCGAAAGGCTTTGGAGTGGAGAATCCGGTCCCGGTCTCTCTGGTAGACGGTGCGGATGTCACACTCCGGTTCATATCGGTCCCTTCCTCTGGAATTCCGGCTGTGCGCCGCATAAGGACTCAGCTCCTGAAATTCCCGTTCTTCAAACGATTCTCTCAAGTTCAAACGAAGACCACCTCTTTCCCGGTAATATGCCTGTAACAGTTCTTTTCATTGTCCTCCTATTTCCTATATTCGGTGCCCGATTCCGATTTCCTTTTTTATTTTTCAAATTTTTCAAATTTTTTCAAAAAAAGTGTTGACGGCTTACAACTCTGGTGCTATAATACATCTTGTCGTCAGCGAGATGACAAAAACTTAAAGAACATGCGGAAGTGCTGGAATTGGCAGACAGGCCAGACTAAGGATCTGGTGGTCATTGCGATCGTGTGGGTTCAAGTCCCATCTTCCGCAGAATGAGAACCCTTGTGTATGCAAGGGTTTTTTCCTAGTCAAAAAGAATCAGACCAGATAAAATACAGATAAAAATTTCTGCTGCTCTTCTTTTTGTCTTTCTAAACTATCTTTCTTTCAAAAAAAAATCAGAGGAAATTCTTTTTCGGATCTCCTCTGATTTTTATTTTTCTTTTTTTCAGAATTTTCTCTGCAATTTTTATTCTTACAGATTCGGTCTTACAATCTTCGGTGTATAGCCTGCCTCTTCCAGTGCTTTGACGATACGATTCTTGTGATCGGTGCCGAATGCCTCCATTGTGATGCGGAGCTCTACTGCAGCGCTTCTGTTCGTGGTGAAGAACTGATTGTGGTCCAGTTTGATGACGTTTCCGTTCTCGTTTGCAATCACCTGGGAAACGCGTACCAGCTCGCCTGGTTTATCCGGCAGAAGAACGGATACAGTAAAGATACGGTCTCTCTGGATCAGTCCGTTCTGGATGACGGAAGACATGGTGATGACGTCCATATTTCCGCCGCTTAAGATCGAAACAATCTTTTTGCCCTTGACATCCAGATGCTTTAATGCAGCCACAGTCAGAAGGCCTGAGTTCTCGACGATCATCTTGTGGTTTTCTACCATATCAAGGAATGCTACGATCAGTTCATCATCATCCACAGTAATGATCTCGTCCAGATTCTGTCTTACATACGGGAAAATCTTGGATCCCGGTGTCTGTACTGCAGTACCGTCTGCAATTGTGCTGACAGGAGATACGGTCGTTACCTCGCCTTTTTCAAAAGAAGCCTTCATACAGGCTGCTCCGGACGGCTCAACACCGATGACTTTGATGTTTGGTTTCAGCAGTTTTGCCAGTGTGGAAACACCGGTAGCCAGTCCGCCTCCTCCGATCGGAACAAGGATATAATCTACGAGCGGAAGCTCCTGAATCACTTCCATAGCGATGGTTCCCTGGCCGGTTGCAACGGTCAGATCATCGAACGGGTGAATAAAGGTATAGCCATGCTCTGCTGCAAGCTCGTATGCTTTTGCACATGCCTCATCGTACACATCTCCGTACAGAACAACCTCAGCGCCGTAGCTCTGGGTACGCTCTACTTTGATGAGCGGTGTGGTCGTCGGCATCACAATGACAGCCTTTGCACCGTAGCATTTTGCCGCATACGCAACGCCCTGTGCATGGTTTCCTGCAGATGCGGTGATCAGTCCTTTTGCGCGCTCCTCTTCACTTAAGGTGCTGATTTTGTAATAGGCACCGCGCAGCTTATAGGCGCCGGTCAGCTGCATATTTTCCGGTTTTAAGTAGACTTTATTTCCCGTCTGCTCGCTGAAATATTTGCTGTAAACCAGTTTGGTCTCCTGTGTTACTTTTTTTACAATTTCAGACGCTTCCTCAAATTTCGGGAGTGTCAGCATTTCTTCTGCCATAGTCTTTTCTCCTTGTTGTCTTTTTAAGCATTCTCTTCGGATGTATGGAACAGTGCATTTACAAACTGGTCTGCATCAAATTTCTGCAGATCGTGGATGCTCTCGCCCACGCCGATGTATTTGACCGGAATATCAAGCTCGGACTGGATGGCAACGGCGATACCGCCCTTTGCAGTTCCGTCCAGCTTCGTCAGAATGATACCGGTGACATTTGCCACTTCTGCAAACTGTCTTGCCTGCTGCAGCGCATTCTGGCCCGTGGTACCATCCAGCACCACCAGCGTTTCCAGGTATGCCTCTGGGTACTCTTTTTCCAGAATCCGGTAAATCTTGTGGAGCTCTTCCATCAGGTTCTTCTTGTTGTGAAGTCTTCCTGCCGTATCACAGATCAGCACATCCGCATTTCTGGCTTTTGCCGCTGCGACTGCATCGTACACGATGGACGCCGGATCTGCTCCGTTCTGTCCGCCGATGATATCCACGCCGGCGCGGTGCGCCCACTCCGTGAGCTGCTCGCCTGCCGCTGCACGGAACGTATCTGCTGCCGCAAGAACAACCTTTTTGCCCTGATCCTTCAGAAGGCCGGCCAGCTTTCCGACGGAGGTCGTTTTTCCGACTCCATTGACACCGATCACCAGCACTACCGATTTCCGGTTTTCAAATTCATAGGCTGTATCGCCTACATCCATCTGTTTTTTGATGCTCTCGATCAGAAGCTGTTTGCACTCTGCCGGATCGGTAATGTGCTCTTCTGCCACCCGCTCTTTTAAGTGGTCAATAATTTTGGTCGTTGTATTGATGCCGATATCTCCCATGACGAGAATCTCCTCGATCTCCTCATAAAAATCGTCATCAATATTGGAATAGCCGCTGAAAATAGAATCAATTCCAGCTACAATGCTGTCTCGGGTCTTCGTCAGACCGTTGACAAGACGTTTGAAAAAGCCTACTTTCTCCTCCGCCATACCGTTCGCCTCCCTTTATCTTTTCTATCTTACTTCTTTCGTATTGTATCTTATTCGTTTCTATTTGTCCAGTTCTCCCTCGATCAAATCGACAGAAACAAGGGTAGAAACACCCTTCTCCTGCATCGTGATGCCGTACAGACGGTCTGCCGCCGTCATCGTACCGCGCCTGTGGGTGATGACGATGAACTGGGTATTTTTTGTCAGCTTATGCAGATACTGCGCAAAACGCGTTACGTTGGAATCGTCGAGCGCCGCCTCGATCTCGTCAAGTAAACAGAACGGGGACGGCTTTAAGTTCTGGATTGCAAAAAGCAGCGCAATCGCGGTCAGTGCCTTCTCGCCTCCGGAGAGCTGCATCATATTCTGCAGTTTCTTTCCCGGCGGCTGGGAAATGATGCGGATACCTGCCTCGAGTACATCCGTATCCTCCTCGAGCTCCAGCGTTCCCTTTCCGCCGCCGAACAGCTGGCGGAACACGCGGTCAAACTCTTTCCGGATCTCCTCGAATTTTTCCGTGAACTGCTTGCGCATACCGGCATCCAGCTCATCGATGATGCCCTGCAGTGTCTCCGCCGCTTTGACAAGATCGGTGTGCTGTGCATCGAGAAAGGCGTGGCGCTCCGAAATCTCTTTGTACTCCTCAATCGCATTCACATTGACAGAGCCAAGTTTCCGGATCGCATCTTTTACTTCCAGCACACGCCGCTTTAATTCACTGCGCTCCGGAATCTCCTCCATCTGGAACTCTCTTGCGTGGCCCGGTGTCACTTCGTACTCTTCCCAGAGATACGAGGTCTGTGCCTCTTTTGTCTCCTCCAGCTTTTCTTTCTGGCTGTTCAGACGGAAGCACTCTTTGTCCATCAGGGAAATCTGGTCGGAGAGCTGATCCCGCTTCTCGAAAAATTCTTTGTGATCTGCGCTTAATGCTTCTTTTTTCTCCTGCAGTTCCACAATCCGGCGGTCTTCCTCTTCTTTTGCCTGCACTGCTGCTGCAATCGTCTTCTGGATCTCCACGATGTCCTGCTGTTTCTTTTTGACATCGTCTTTTTCCTCCGCCGCTTTTTCCAGCATGGTGCGGCTTTCCGCTTCCAGTTTTCCCGTCTCTTCCTCAAGACGGCGGATGTTCTGGGCAAGGAATCCATCCTTCTGGGACAGATTTGCGTAATTTAACCGGATTTCTTCAAGATCCTTCGTATATTCTGCTTCCCGGCGGCGAAGCCCTGTAAGCGCCTCCTGCGCCTTCTGGATATTCTCCTGCAGCGTGCTTTCCCGCTCCACCGATTCCTGCATTTCCTGACCGATGACTTTCCGGTTCCGCTCAATCTCGGCGATCTGATTTTCAATCTCGAGACTCTCCTTCTGAAGCGCTTCAAAATCCAGACGGATTTCCGTCTTTTTCTCGCGCGCTTTTTCCAGATTCAGGCGCACCGTATTCTGCTCGATGTACTGCCGTTGCAGTTTTTCATTCAGCTCCGTGCGGAGATCACGGATTTCATTCCGCTTATTTTTCTTCTCTTCAAGTTCCTGCTGGATTTCCCGCAGTTCCTTCGCAAGACCCTGTACGCTCTTTTCGAGTTCCTCAATCTCACGCCGTCTTCCGAGCAGGTTGCTGTTGTTCCGGAACGAACCTCCTGTCATGGAACCGCCCGGGCTCAAGAGCTCGCCCTCGAGGGTTACCATGCGGAGCGTCTGACGGTATTTCCGCTGGATCACAATGGCATGGTCGATCGTGTCGACCACCAGCGTTCTTCCAAGCAGCTGTGCCACAAGGCCCTCATACACCGGGTCGTACGAAACAAGTGCATTTGCCACACCGAGCACACCGGTTTCTCTTGCCGCATCCTCATTCACCTGCGTTTTTTTCCCGCGCATACTGGTGAGCGGAAGGAACGTCGCACGGCCGAAATGGCCCCGTTTCAGGTATTCAATCAGGTATTTCGCCGTCGCCTCATTGTCGGTAACAATATTCTGAATGCTGCCGCCAAGTGCGGTCTCGATCGCCGTCTCGTACTTTTTCTCCGCCTGCAGAAGATCCGCCACAACGCCGTGGATGCCGGGATTCCGGTCTTTCTGCTCCATGACCTTCCGAATACTGTTTCCATAGCCGTCGTACCGCTCGGTGATGTTCTTTAAGGATTCGAGCCTTGACGCTTCTCTGTGGTAATTGGTCTGGCCGGCTTCCATCTCTTTCGTCTGGTTCGAGAGATCCGCCGTCAGCGCGGTAATCTTCTGATCTGCCTCCTGGTACTGCTGTTTCAGGCTGCTTACCGTCTCTTCGAGCGCTTCAAACGCGTTCTGCAGTTCTTCCATCTGCCCGTTCTGTTCGGACTCGCTCGTCTTTAAATGCAGCACCCTCTGGCTTAATTCTGCCTTTCGGATGCCGATCTGCTCGAGCATCGCATCGTAGCGCTGCATTTTTCCCTTCGTGGAACCCCGCTGGTTCAGAAGGCCGATGACTTCGCTCTTATCCTGTTCACTCTGCAGCTCGACTGCCTGGATCTGCTCCTGGCATTCCGAGAGAGCGGCCTCTTTCTCACTCTTTTCCGTCTCTGACGCAAGAAGTGCTTCATGAAGCCCGTCCTTTTCTGCCTGATATGTATTTTTTTCTGCCGTCTTTGTGCGGCTCTCCGCGCGGATCGCCTCCAGACGTTCTCTTAATGTGTCGCTGTTCCTCTCCGATGCATGAATCTGCTCGTTCAACACCTCGATCTGGTTTTCGAGCTGCTGGCGTTTCAGTGCATTCTCCCCCGCCTGATCGCGCGCAGAAAGAATCGTCTGGTCCAGTTTTTCCTGCTCCTGTTCCAGCTTTTCATACTCCTGCTTCGTATGCTCAAAAGCCTCTTTCGTGCTCTTTAACTGCTCTTCTGCAATCCGGTACCGGTCTTCTACTTTCGCGAGATCGTTCCGGATGCGCTCCATCTCGAGCAGAAACATATTGATATCGAGGATCTTTAATTCCTCTTTCTTCTTTAAATAAATCTTTGCCGTCTCAGACTGGCGTTCCAGCGGCTCTAACTGCCTTGTCAGTTCCGAGAGAATGTCGTTGACGCGCACCAGATTCTGCTGCTCTTCCGCCAGCTTCTTTTCGGTCGCGGCCTTCCTTCTCTTGAATTTGACAATTCCTGCCGCCTCGTCAAACAGCTCCCGGCGCTCTTCCGGCTTACCGCTTAAGATCTTATCAATCTGACCCTGTCCGATGATGGAATAGCCTTCTTTTCCGATACCGGTATCGTAGAACAGCTCGTTGATGTCCTTTAACCGGCACGATGCACCATTCATCAGATACTCGCTCTCACCGGAGCGGTAGAGCCGTCTCGTCACCGTGACTTCCTCGAAATCGACATTCAGCTTGTGGTCGGAATTGTCAAGTGTAATTGCAACCGACGCGTAGCCGAGCGGCTTTCTCGTCTCGGTTCCGGAGAAAATAACATCCTGCATATTTCCGCCGCGGAGCTGCTTGGCGCTCTGTTCGCCGAGCACCCAGCGCACCGCATCGCCAACATTGCTCTTTCCACTGCCGTTCGGCCCTACAACGCCGGTAATACCGTCGTGGAACTGCAGAATGGTTTTGTTGGCAAACGACTTAAATCCCTGCATTTCAATGGATTTGAGATACATAATTCACCTACGCTTTTTTTCTGGCAAGAATTGCATCGTATGCCGCTGCCTGTTCTGCCGCTTTTTTCGTTCTGCCCTTTCCGGTACCGAGCGCTTTCTTTCCGACGCTGACCTGTGCCCAGAAGCTCTTGTCGTGATCCGGTCCCTCTTCTTTTAAGATGGTGTAAACAATCTCTTCATCCGTCTCACCCTGGATCAGCTCCTGCAGAATCGTTTTGCTGTCGTAGAAAAGCTGTTTGTGTTCGATATCGTTTAAGATATAGTTCAGAACGAACGTTTTTGCCGGTTCAAAGCCGCCGTCCAGGAAAATCGCACCGATCGTTGCCTCCATGGCATCCGAAACGATGGAATCGCGGTGACGGCCGCCGGTTGCCTCCTCGCCCTTTCCAAGGAGCAGAAAGCTGCCAAGGTCAATCTCACGGGCACAGAATGCCAGTGCCGGTTCACAGACGAGGCTGGCGCGTTTTTTCGTCATCTCGCCCTCCGGGAGACGCGGGAATGTCTTGTATAAAAATTCGCTGGATACAACTTCCAGCACGGCATCTCCTAAGAACTCCAGACGCTCGTTGCACTCCAGGCGCTCCATATGGTGCTCATTTGCGTAGGAAGAATGGCGCATCGCCATCTCCAGCAGTCCGAAATTCTGAAATTTATACTGGATCTTCTTTTCCAAATCCACGAGTTTATCAATATTATTCATAACCTGTTTTAAGCCTGTCCTTCCTCATAGTTACCGTTTGCAGGTGTTCTGCGGACGGTAACAAAGGGGCTGTCCTGTAGCAAACAGCCCCTTCGCCATTTTCTATTATTCTGCCAGTTTCTTTTTGATCGCTTCCACCGCATCCTCAACCGATACGATGTGCTCTGCTTCTTCTGCTTCGATCTGGATATCAAATTCTTCTTCAATCCCCATCACAATCTGAAATACATCCAGGGAATCCGCTCCCAGATCATCTGCAAAGGTTGTCTCCATGGTTACTTCATTCGGATCTACGTTTAATACATCCGCAATGATCTCCTGTAATTTTTCAAACTCCATCTTTCGCTGCCTCCCTGCTGCTCTTATAGTCTGCCAGATGCTCCTGCACTTTCTGCGGAATCTTCTCCTCGCTGAATGAAATGCACTGGAGAATGGAATTTTTAAATTCGTTGGCTTTTGAGCTTCCGTGCGTTTTTACAACGAGTCCTTTTAAGCCAAGCAGCGGTGCTCCGCCGTACTCACTGGCATCAAAAGACTTCAGTGTCTCTTTCAGCGCCGGTTTCACAAGAAGGGCTCCGATTTTACTGCGCAGAGATGTCATCATGCCCTGTTTTACCTTGGAAATCAGGGTCGCGCCAACGCCCTCATACAGCTTTAAGATAACGTTTCCGACAAACGCCTCACAGACAACAACGTCTGCGGCTCCGTTTGGAATTTCTCTTGCTTCGATACTGCCGACAAAGTTGATATACGGGTTTTCTTTCAGAAGCGGATACGTCTCTTTGACGAGCGCGTTTCCTTTTTCTTCTTCCACACCGATATTCACGATTCCCACACGCGGATTTTTAATGCCGACAACGTGTTCCATATAGATGGAACCCATCATGGCAAACTGCACCAGATGGGACGGTCTTGCATCAACATTCGCACCGCAGTCGATCAGAAGGGATACACCGTCTTTCGTCGGGATCAGCGGAGCCAGCGGCGGGCGCTCTACGCCCTTGATG
>OCHN01002948.1_pt1 | contig 10123 bp, 18 predicted proteins | sample 1538911 | NCBI WGS metagenome assembly OCHN01 (sample SAMN04571736, study PRJEB22368) | human gut metagenome | biome: human gut; material: stool | host: Homo sapiens | place: Luxembourg | collected 2013-01-11 | reverse complement strand
GCTGAAAACCGTCCGTGCGCTGTATATCGACGATTTTCTAAAGGGCAGCGTTACAGATGCCGACAAAAACATCGCCTTTGATCTGCTGAATGCCCGGTACATTGACCCGGATGCAATCACGATCATCTCTACGGAGTTGACCATTGACCGTATTTTGAGCTGGGATGAAGCCATCGGGAGCAGAATTAACCAGCGGGCGAGGGATTATATGCTGAACATCGGGAAGAAGCAGAATTGGAGGCTGAAATGATTGATGGGGGGAACGGAGATGAAGCACCTCGGCGATATTACGAAAATCAACGGCGCAGAAATTGAAATCGTGGATGTTATCACGGGCGGATCGCCGTGCCAGGATTTGAGCATTGCAGGAAAACGCGCAGGATTGGCCGGCGCAAGGAGCGGATTGTTCATGGCGCAAATCCGCATCGTAAAGGAGATGAGAGAGCATGACAGAGCAAACGGAAGGACAGGTGACATGGTCAGACCTCGGTTTATGGTCTGGGAAAATGTGCCCGGAGCTTTCAGCAGCAACAAAGGAAAAGACTTCGCGGCAGTCCTCGAAGAGATCATCCGCATCGCAGAGCCGGAAGCCCCCGATATTGATGTGCCTGAAAAAGGCTGGCCAACTTGGGGGGGCTACCACGATGAAGTGGGAGGACGATGGAGCGTGGCTTGGCGAGTGCATGACGCGCAATACTGGGGAGGCCCCCAACGCCGCCGTCGTATCTCGGTTGTCGCAGATTTTGGAGGAGACACCGCAGGAGAAATACTCTTTGAGCGCAAAAGCGTGTCAAGGCATTTTGCGGAGAGCGGAACGGCGCGGGAAAGACTTGCCGGAAACGCTGAAAGCGGTTCTTCTTATGCAGTCCGAATCAGGGGGGGCTGTGACGGAGGAGGAAAAGGCGCTTTAGTGCAGGAGGACAAGAGCGGAACGCTCGGCACCGGCAACGACCAGACGATTTTCTGCATGGCGATACAGCAAGGCGGGGCCGAGGTACGAGGCGATGACCGTGCACCGACCTTGACCGCTTCCGCAGGCATGAGCGGGAACAACCAGCCGGTTGTCTGCGACGGGTTTAAGCTCGGAAACAGCGAGCAAGCGCGAAGCATCGGCTACGCCGAAGAGCAATCCCCAACGCTGAACGCGGAGTGCGGAGGTAACAAGCCTGCGGTCGTGGCACTGGATATGACACACGCTTGTGACGTCATCCGCGAGTGTGGCGAGGTCGTTCCCAGTTTGCAAGCAAGGATGGGCACCGGCGGCAACCAAGTGCCGCTGACGTATCAAATGCAGGGCTTCGGCGATTACCGTGAGGGGAACGTTGCAAGCAGTTGCAAGCAACGGGACTTTAAGGACGGAACAGACCTTGTGTGCGCCGTTGACTGCCGGAACTTTTGCGAGGGCGGCGAGGTAAACGGTACGATGCAAGCAAAAGGAAGCGGGCAAAGCCTGAACCTAAACAATACGGTTCGTCAGAACGTGATCGTGCGCCGCCTGACCCCGATGGAGTGCGAACGGCTGCAAGGGTTCCCCGACCAATGGACTGACATCGGCGAGTGGCGCGACAGCAAGGGCAAACTGCGCAAGCCAAGCGACAGCGCGCGCTATAAGGCGCTGGGCAACTCCATCGCCCTGCCATTCTGGGACTTTCTGGCAAAGCGCATCAGTGCGCAATATCTACGCCCTGTTATGATGGGAAGCCTGTTTGACGGAATAGGCGGCTTCCCGCTGGTGTTCGAGCGGCACAACGGCAAGGGAACGGCACGCTGGGCGAGCGAGATTGAAGAGTTTCCAATTGCCGTAACAAAATTGAGATTTGGGGAGGAATGACCATGTACATCGTCGAACCATTTAGCTGGAAGCCTGCCGCATTTCAGGGCAGTACCGGCATTATGAGCGTAACCACGAAAGAGACGACTGCGCACGGGCACGTCGTCTACATCAACGAGGCGCACCGCTACTTTACGGCGGAGGCGGATTTCAATGGGAAGAAGCTCAAGGAGAGCTTTAAATTTTAACAAAAATCAGGAGGAATTTCATTATGAACACCAACCAGGACTATATCGTTCGCTGCGACCGCGCAGGCGTTTTCTTTGGCAAGATCAAGGAACGCAACGGCTCCGAGGTCACCATGACCGAGGTGCGTAAGCTGTGGAGATGGGACGGCGCGTGCGCTGTAGAACAGTTGGCGCAGGATGGCACAAAAACACCGGGCACCTGCCGCTTTACCGTGACGATTCCGGAGATGACCGTACTCGGCGCGATCCAGATCATCCCGTGCACGGATGCGGCATCTGCGTCGCTTCGAGGCGTAAAGGAGTGGAAGAGATGACGCTTGATGAGAAGGTCAAGGCATTTCTGGCAGTGAACTACGGCTACGGCGACGGCGACGGCTCCGGCGACGGCTCCGGCTACGGCTTCAGCGACGGCTCCGGCGACGGCATTAAAAGTTTTAACGGAGAGCCGGTGTTTCAAATTGACGGCGTAAACACGCTGATTCGTTCCGTGCGCGGTAACACTGCGCATGGGGCAATCGTGAACGAGGATTTGACACTCACACCGTGCTACATCGTCAAGCAGGAAAATGTTTTCGCGCACGGCGAAACGCTGCGCGAGGCAATGGAGGCCTTGCGCGATAAGTTGTTTGAGGATATGCCGGAAGATGAACGCATTGCGATGTTCCTGCGCGAGACAGACCGCGAAAAAACGTATCCGACGCAGTATTTTTACGACTGGCACCACCGCTTGACCGGCTCGTGTGACATGGGGCGAAAGCAGTTTGCCCGCGATCACGGCGTTGACCTCGATCATGGCATGATGACGCTTACGGAGTTTTTGGAGCTGACAAAAAGTGCTTACGGTGGCGACGTGATTCGAAAAGTGATCGATAGAATGGAGGCATAAATGGACGCTTTAGAATTTTTGAGAGAGCGGAAAAGAATGTGCAACTCGTTTAATATGTGTTCTTGCGGCTGCCCTGCCTGGGACGGGTCGTGTAAACTTGCAACTGGAGCAGTCTTCGAATGGGAAGCAGATAAGCAGGTTGAAATAGTGAATGAATGGGCTGCTGAGCATCCACGCAAGACGCGGCAGAGCGTGTTCCTGGAGCGGTACCCGAACGCAAAAATTGTAGAGGGAGTTTTGGCAATTTGCCCCTACAATTTAGGTTTAATTGAGAAGTGTAAAAGTGAGATGTTAAGGCTTTGCTCTGACTGCCGCCGTGAGTTCTGGATGCAGGAGGTAGAGTGATGGCAATTAGCAAATCAAAGCGCGAAGCGGTCTATCGCAAGTATAACGGCCACTGTGCGTATTGTGGGCGCGAAATCGCTTACAAGGATATGCAGGTAGACCATTTTCGACCATTGAGGGCGTGGGGTATCGAGGACGCTGGAACAGACGACCTTGACAACCTTATGCCAGCTTGCCGGATGTGCAATCATTACAAGAGAGCAAATTCGCTCGAGACATTCCGCCGCTATATCGCAGAAATTCCGCAAAAACTGCGCGAGAACTATATCTACAAGGTCGGAATTGTGTACGGCGAGATTGCAGAGCAAGCACACCCGGTCAAGTTCTATTTTGAGCAACAGGAGGCGATGAAGGATGAATGAATTGAAACCTTGTCCAGAGTGCGGAGGCATCGCTCTCGTCATCCATATGTACGATACCTACGATAGAGCCGATTTTGGGTGGAGTGCCGGTTGCGGGAGATATAGAGCTGGCGACGGGATACACACAAAGCAGATGAAGGTATCTGGATTGCCGAGCAAAGAAGAAGCAATCGAAGCATGGAACAGGAGGGCAGAAAATGGATGAACACATAAGCCGCAAGGCGGCAATCGCTTATATCCGCGAGCAATCGGAAGAATGCCAAAAAGCGTTCGAAGAGCTTGGCGGGGAAAGCGGAATCTATGCAGACGCCTATAACGATTTGGCGGAGGACTTTTACAGTATTCCCGCCGCCGACGTTGCCCCGGTGGTGCATGGACGGTGGGAACAAGATGCGGACGGCGATTGGTATTGTACAAACTGCGATGAAGTTGTTGCTATCTGCGAAAGTGGCAGAGAACGGACTTATCGCAAGCCATACTGCCCCAACTGCGGCGCGAGGATGGACGGAGGTGTCAGCGATGAGGCTGATTGACAGGGATGCTATTCATTGGCGACCAGATGAAAATTGGGAGCTTTACGCTACAGCAGCAGATATTAGGGCTATTCCCATCGTCGATGCTGTGGTTGTTACTCGGGGCAAGGACTGCGCGCACTATCGTAACCACCCGAACGGGCTGTGCTATTTGCACACTGAACCGAAAGAGAACAAACGCGGGTATTCCGGCGAGCCGGTTTGCGTAGAGCCGGACGATTTTTGTAGCTACGGCGAGCGGAGGGAGGAATAATAATGGCTGAGTATTTTGCAGAAAGAACGTGCGATGTGTGCGGCACCAGAGTTGCAGTCAAAAAAAGGTTGTTCTTCAAGACGTATTACGACTATACGAGGATTCGCTTCAACGGAAGAAATGAGCGAGCTATCTTGTGCCAAAAATGCTATGCGGACATGGTGCTGGAATTGCGCGAAAAGCTTGAGGGAAAGAACCATGCTGACGATCACGATTAAAGCCAACGTCCCCGCCGCTGACGCGCAGGGCATCAAGGAGCGCGTCGCCATGGATATCGAGCGATACGGCGACTGCAAGGTCGTGAGCATCGTAAGCGACCGGGGGCAGGAAGAACAGCTACGAATGAAAGGAGCCAAATTATGAGCATCAACATCAAGAAGTACACCAAAGACCAGATGGCGAAGATGGTGGAGGAAACTGAGGAAAAATTCAAATCGAAGAGAGATGAATATCACGAGTTGGCTGAACAGCTTAAATCCCGAAAAAAAGAAATCGTTGAACTGAAAAGCGATTTGGTGAAGAAGAACCAGACCATCAGTAGCCTGAAGGCCGAGAACGCCGCCCTGACTGAGCAGATCAGCCAGATGAACGGCGAGGCCATTAACAAGGCAAACGAGATCGCAAACCTGAAAGCGGATTTAGACGCGTCAAAAGCCGCATCTAAGCTTTTGAACGATCAAGGACAGGGGTATTGGAGGGCTTGGCAGGCCTCGAAGAGGGAAGTGACCGATTTGAAAACCACGCTTGCTGACACTGAGGCGGCGCTTGGGCGGGCGAACGGCGAGTGCGCTTTTAAGCAAGAGGCCCTTAATGTAATGCGTAACAAGCGCTACAACGCCGAGCAGCGCGCCAACTACGCAGAAGCCCACCCGTGGCGCAACCTGTGGGCGTGGGCGAAGAGGAAGCTGAGCCGTGAGTAAGTGGATCGTTATTACCCGCTGTGAGTTAAAACAAAAAGGGGGGGGGTAAAGATGGACGCTAAGTGCCTGAACCGTGGCGCAGTTGTATATAAGCAAATTGTGATTCACGGGGGAGAGCAAAACGATAGTAGTCTTATTTTGGCAGCAAAAACATATCGAAAACAAGGTGCTGTAAGATATGTAAACCTCGATAGCGAATACATAGTTGCAGAAATCGAAGGAGCAAAAGAGGTTTTTCGAGCAGAGAGGATGCGCATATGAGCACGTTTCCTGACCGGCTGCGGAGATTGCGCGAGCGCCACCAACTAAAGCGCTGCGTGCTATCTGAGCTGTGCGGGCTGAACCGCAACACGATCAAGCGGTATGAGATGGGGACACAGAAACCGTCAATGGACGCGCTGATAAGCATTGCTGATTATTTCGGCGTGTCGATTGATTATCTGCTCGGTCGATCGGACTACCCGAAAAGTTTATAAAACTTTTTTGCAAAACTCACTTATAAGTGAGTCGGGGGATTGTAATTATGGGAGAATTGAACCGCAGAGGTGTAAAAGCCTTTGCGGTTCTCTCATTTATGGCGTTTACCTCCTGCGCCATAGCGGGGCGCGGTGCTTTTCATCTTTTCACACCGACCCCGCAATATGCCGCACGCACGATGCAGCCCACGATCAGGGCCGAGAGGTCGCACCTCTCATGCGGCACAGGACCCCGCGCACCTCTCAACGATGTGGCCCAGCGGGGACATATGCGGCGTGCTGATGCAGAAGCGAAAGCAATGGCTATAGGCAACATTGCGGACGTGTGGCGGCTCAATACCGTCTCGCCGCTCCAAAAGAGGAAAGCCGCTGCCTTTGGCAATGGGCAAAGCGCCCGCCTGAAAGTGCGGCAAGTGTAGCCCATACGGGCGGGGAAAGACTGTTACTGTAGCCAAGGGGTGGGGGCTGGTAGCAAAATCGATGTGTGAGGTGGTGGCAATGGCTGCGCGTCTGACAGACCGACAGAAAAAGAAAATACTGGCGGACTATGTGCAGACGAACAACTATTGCGCCACAGCAAAGATCAACGGCGTGTCCGCAACGACGGTCAAGAACCTTGTGCGGGCAAATGCCGACATTGTGAAAAAGTGCGAACAAAAAAAGGAAGAGAACACCGCCGATGTGATGGAATACATGAACGACCACAAAGACCTTGTGTGTTCGTTCATCGGCAAGGGACTTGAAATGCTCAACGACCCGGAAAAGCTGGCGGCGGCAAATCTCAGCCAGATCACAACGGCAATGGGAACGCTAATTGATAAGTGGGCGATGATCGGCGGCAGTCCTGCCGACACGGTGAGGGAAGATGCGCTTAGTCAGAGCCTGCGCGAAATGGCGGAGGAGTTGGAAAGCGATGATTAGCCAAAAACAAGCAAAAATCCTTGCCTTTCCATATTCCAAGTATGACGCGCTGATCTGCGATGGCGCTGTGCGTTCCGGCAAGACCTCCATCATGATGTGGGCATTCGTCCGCTGGGCGATGGAGAATTTCAACGGTCAGCGCTTCGGCGTGTGTGGCCGCACGGTTGACAGCTGCACCAAGAACATCATCGTGCCGTTTACGGCGATGAGTTTGGCAAAGGAACGCTATATCATCCGCTGGCGGCGTGGTGACAAGGTTATGGAAGTGCGGCGCGGCGCCGTGACGAATTACTTTGAGGTGTTTGGCGGTAAGGACGAGGCAAGCTATACGCTGATTCAAGGCCGCACGCTGGCGGGCGTGCTGCTGGACGAGGTAGTATTGATGCCGCGTTCGTTCGTGGAACAGGCGCTTGCTCGTTGCTCTGTGAACGGTGCAAAGCTGTGGTTCTCCTGTAACCCCGGCAGTCCGCATCATTGGTTTTATCAGGAGTGGATCAAGCGGCACCGCGAACGAAACACGCTTTATCTACATTTTGAGATGAAGGATAACCCCGGATTGAGCGAGAAAACTCTTGCGCGCTATGAAAACATGTATGCCGGCATTTTCTATGACCGGTATGTGCGCGGCCTTTGGGTGGCGGCGGAGGGCGTCGTCTACAAAGACTTTGCCAATAACACGGAAAAGTATTTGATCGACGATCCTTTGAAATGGGCAGAGGAACAGGGAACAAAATTCTCTGTCATTTCCATTGGCGTTGACTTCGGCGGTACAAAGTCCGCAACAAAGTTTCAGGCGACCGGCATTACAAAAGATTATCGGGTGGTTGCGCTGGAAGAAGAATATATAAAAAATGAAGAGATTGACCCTGACGCGCTGAATCGGCGCTTTGCTACGTTCTGCCAGCTGATAACGTCAAAGTATGGTTACAGCCAGACACGAGCGGATAGCGCGGAAACAGTGCTGATTCGCGGGTTAGATCATACCGCGCAGAAGATGCGCCTTGGGACGCAGGTCAAGAACGCACTGAAACTGCAAATCACAGATAGAATCCGGCTTGTTGTTTTGCTAACGAAACAAGGGCGTTTCAAGGTTTCGCGGAGCTGTCCGCACCTGATCGATGCGTTGCAAACTGCGATTTATGATCCTGATAAATTCGAGGACGAGCGCCTTGACGATGGCACGTCTGATATTGACAGCCTTGACGCATTTGAATACAGCATCGAGCCATATTGCAAAGACCTGGAACGCGCCGGGCATATGATAGGACGGTGAAGTGGTGAATATCCGCAGAGCATTAAAAGAACTCGGCTTTGATACGGTCGATAGCAAGTTTTACTCGCTGATCGATGTATGGAAATCTTGGTATGACGGAGAAGTGAAAGACTTCCATAGCTATACAGTGTGGAACGGAATCGAAGAGTTGGAATGCCATAGGTATTCCGTCAATATGGGCAAGAAAGTATGCGAGGACTGGGCAAACCTTCTGATGAATGAGCGCGTGAATATCACGCTTGAGGGGAAGAAAGAACAGGAGTTCGTAGACACTATTCTTGCCAATAATAACTGGGAAGTCAAAGCAAACGAATCTCAAGAGCGCAAGGCGGCAGTTGGCACGATTGCTTATGTTCCCATTGTCGAAGAAATAGGCGTTGACCCAGATACCGCAGAAGTAAAAGACACAGGCAAAATCCATATCAACTATGTTACAGCTGCGAACATCTACCCGCTGACGTGGGACAACGGCATTATCCGCGAGTGCGCGTTTGTATCGAGAAAAAGAGTTGATGACAGAGAGTACACATACATTCAGGTGCATCGTTTGAACGGCGGGGAGTACGACATCGAAAACCATCTGTATGATGCAGATGAAGTTCCGCTTACAAGCGTAAGAGGATTTGAGACAATTCCGCCTGTCGTTCATACAGGCAGCGACAAGCCGCAGTTTGTCATTGACCGTTTGAATATTGCGAACTCTGACGAAGAAAACCCGATGGGCGTTGCAGTGTTTGCTTATGCCATCGACCAGCTCAAGAGCATTGATATTACATACGACAGCTATGTTAATGAGTTCGTTCTCGGTAAAAAACGCATCGTGGTGCAGCCGGAAGCGACTAAAGACATCAACGGTAGACCTGTCTTTGATAAGCGCGAAACAGTTTACTATGTTCTGCCGGAAGATCGCGCGGCGGATGGGAACATCTTGCAGCAGGTCGATATGACGCTGCGCACGACTGAGTTTAACACCGGCATGCAAGATATGCTCAACGTGTTATCGAGCAAATGCGGATTTGGAGAGAATCATTACAAATTCGACCAGACGAGCATTGCAACGGCCACGCAGGTTATCAGCGAAAACAGCACCATGTTTCGCACGATCAGGAAGCATGAAATTCTGCTCGACCAAGCAATCACAGAATTGTGCAGAATCTTGCTTCGTATGGGAAACCGTTACATGGGCGCGGGGCTGAATGAAGATGTGGAAATCAGCATTGATTTCGACGATAGTATCATCGAGGACAAACAGACGGACTTCAACCGCGATATGCAACTCATGACTGCGGGCATTATGAACGATTGGGAGCTCCGCATGAAGTGGATGAACGAGGACGAAGACACCGCAAAGGCGGCGCTTCCAAAGATGCAGGATATGACCGACGAACAGCAAGACGAGGTGGAATGAGGTGACGGACTGTGTCCCATTATCCATTTGACCCTCCTACACTTGACGCCCTCCCCGAAGAACTCGCTGAACTGTACCGCGCTCTTGAAGATACTCTGCTTGACGAGATATGCAGCCGCTTGAAGCTGGCAGACCAGCTCAACGAGGTTACTGTACAGGATATTAGGGCGCTGCGGTCACATGGCATCGGCCTAAAGGACATCGAAAAGGCAATCCGCAAGACCTCGGGCATCAGCGAAAAAAAGTTGCAAGGGCTGCTTGACGATGTAGTAGAGCGGAATCAGAAGTATTACACCGACCTTATCGACCTTGCCCATATCACGCAGCCGGAAACGCTGGTGAGCGTCGAGGACACATGGGCAATATACGAGCAGACGAAGCAAACAATGCGCAATATTACGCGGTCTATGGGCTTTCTGGTAGACGCTGGGCGGACGATGCTTCCTCCCGCGCGTGTGTATCAGTGGGCTTTAGACAATGCCACGATGCAAATACAGAGCGGCGCTATCAGCTACAATCAGGCTATCAAATCGGCGGTGCGTCAGTTGGCGCAAAGCGGGTTGAAAGTCGCAGATTATGAGAGCGGACACCGTGACCAGATCGACGTAGCCGCCCGCCGCGCAGTTATGACGGGCGTGAATCAGATCTGCGCTAAGTATACGGAGCAGTCTGCAGAATGGCTGGAAACGCCATATTTTGAGGTTTCCGCCCATGCGGGCGCGAGAGA
>OCHN01002940.1_pt1 | contig 10144 bp, 8 predicted proteins | sample 1538911 | NCBI WGS metagenome assembly OCHN01 (sample SAMN04571736, study PRJEB22368) | human gut metagenome | biome: human gut; material: stool | host: Homo sapiens | place: Luxembourg | collected 2013-01-11 | reverse complement strand
AATTTCATGCACGAGCGCAAGCCCGAGTCCAACGCCGCCCATCTGCCGGCTTCTTGATTTATCCACACGGAAAAAAGGCTGAAATATGCTTTCCCGGTACTCCTCCGGTATCCCGCAGCCGGTATCGGAAACTCTGACGACCACATCGCTGCTCTCCTTATGCACCGAAACGCTGACAGAACCGCCCCGCCGGTTATACTTGACTGCATTTTCAATAAGATTGAACACCAGCCGATATATCAGTGCGTCGCTGCCCGTTATGACGACGTTGTCGCAGTCCTGTTCCATTGTGATATCATTCTGACTGGCAAGAGGAGTAAGGTCAGTAATGATCTCCTCTACGAGAGGCGCAAGCTCAATACGGTCAGAGCGCGGCGCCGAACTGAGATTGCTCATTTCAAGAAGCGTATGCACCAGCTTGGAAAGCCTGTCAAGCTGCTCTGCCTGCGATCGGACAAGTTCAGCCGTATCGCCTTCCAAATTTTTATGCTCTGCGGCAAAAAGCTCCAGCTTTGTCTGCATTATTGCGAGCGGCGTGCGAAGTTCATGTGCGGCATTCCCGGAAAACTGGCGCTGTGTTGCGAATGATTCCGAAAGCCGGTCGAGCATCAGGTTCACCGAAACGCTGAGCTGCCGGAATTCCTTTACAGTGTCTTCGCTGAGCCGTATGTCCGAGATACTGTCCTGGTCTATCTTTTCAGCCTGCTGAGAAAGCTTTCTCAGCGGTTTCAGTGCCTGTCCGCTGACGAAGTAGGCTATTGCGGCGCTGACAATAGTCACGGCAATCGTTATCAGCCAGCCTTTCCGCCCGAAATCCGTCTTTACATCATATGCTTCATCTGAAAACCGGCTGATAAATTCCGACATCTGACTGTCTGATATCTCAATAGCGAGGCCGTCCGGATCTTCGGAGGATTCCGGCGTATATTCAAATACAAACCCATTGAGCGAATCAATGCTGACAGCTCCTGAATGATAAAGCAGAAGATTAAGGCATATGCAGGTTCCCGCGATCAGCAGCGCTGTCAGCAGGGTTATCCGCCATTGCAGTGACAGTCTTTTCATTTGTCGTCTCCTCCTATCACATAGCCCTCTCCGACACGGTTCACGACCGGATCGTACCCAAGCGCAGCGCGTAGTTTCCTGCGCAGAGCCGAAATGTGAACGCGTATCGAATTACTGAAGCTGTCCACACTGCCGTCCCAGACGTGTTCAATAAGTTCCTCCTGGCTTACCGGGCGGCCCTCGTGCAGCATGAGATATTCAAGCACTCCGGTCTCCTTTCGTGTAAGTGCGACCGGCGCGCCGTCAACTGAAGCTATCCTTGTCCGGGTATCATATACGAGCCTTCCGCATTTCAGGCAGACATTGCGCTGAATGAATTGACGGCGCGTCAGGCTGCGTATGCGCGCCTCAAGCTCCGCCAGATGGAACGGCTTGGACAGGTAGTCGTTTGCGCCCGCGTCCAGCCCCTCCACCTTGTCGGTTATCTCACTGCGTGCAGAGAGAATCAGCACGGGAGTTTCATAGTTCACTGTCCGAAATTCCCGCAGTATGGTCATTCCGTCCGCGCCGGGCAGGTTGATATCAAGCAGGACCAGGTCGTAACGCTCAACGGCAAGCAGCTCACGGGCTTCATTTCCATCGCCGCATGCGTCTGCTTCATAGCCGTCCAGACGCAGCTTTTTCGTGATATCGTCACGCAGGGATTTTTCATCTTCAACAACAAGTAAACGCATTTTTGTCTGTCCTCCATTATAATAGTATTTATATTATAGCACATTCTGATAAAATTTGTGTTAATTTCTGCTTAACAGAAAATTTATACTCACTGTGATATAATCATATCATCAAAGAACGGAGGATAAAATCATGACAAGAAAAAAAGCGCTTGTACAGTCGCTTCTGCTGCTTGCCGGAATATTGATGATATGTTTCGGGATATGGCGCGGAGAGGCGGAAACTGTTCTGTCAAAGGCGATACGACTGTGTATGGAGTGTGTAGGAATTGGATAAGAAGAAAAAAACTAAAAAGATATGTTTCCTTGCCCGTTTCCGTTGGCTGATACAAGCGGCAGCCGCAATACTGACAAATATCCACCTGCCGAATTTCTTTAAGGGAACGTTATATCAGGGAAAAGGGAAATACGCCTGCGTTCCGGGACTTAACTGCTATTCCTGCCCCGGAGCCGCCGGAGCCTGTCCCATCGGTGCATTTCAGGCGGTCATAGGCTCATCAAAATTCAAATTTTCCTACTATATCACGGGCACGCTGATTCTTATGGGAGTACTTCTGGGACGATTTATCTGCGGCTTTCTGTGTCCTTTCGGCTGGCTTCAGGAGCTTCTGCATAAGATCCCGGTGCCGAAGCTGTCCACCAAAAAGCTGAAGCCGCTGAGGTATTTGAAATACGTCATACTGGCAGTTTTTGTTATGATGCTTCCGCTGATCGTTGTAAACGAGCTTGGAATGGGCGACCCGTTCTTCTGCAAGTATATATGCCCGCAGGGAGTTGTGGAGGGCGCTATTCCGCTGGCGATAGCAAACGAGGGCATACGCAGCGCTCTCGGAGCGCTGTTCTCCTGGAAAACCGGCGTTCTGCTGGCGGTTGTCACGGCAAGTATGTTTATTTACCGGCCGTTCTGCAAATGGATCTGTCCGCTGGGAGCAGTTTATGCGCTGCTGAACCATGTGTCGCTTTTCCAGATGAAAGTTGACAAGAACAAGTGCGTTTCATGCGGCGCCTGCGCAAAAGCCTGCAAGATGGACGTTGACATCACAAAAAGCCCCAACCATTCCGAGTGTATCCGCTGCGGAATGTGCATGAAATCCTGCCCTACCGGAGCAATATGCTACAAATACGGGTTTGGAAATAAATCCGGCGATAAAGCCTGCAATTCAGATGAAACAAAGGAGATAACCAAATGAACAGAAAAAAGATAACAACAATCGCAGCCTGCCTTATCATGGCGCTTTCGCTCACTGCCTGCGGCAGCCAGACTTCACAGCCGGGGCAGGAGGGTCAGTCCTCACAGCCGGCGCAGAATACCCAGACTGCGGACAGCAGCTCTGTAACGGAACAGGATCTGCTTGACGAAGAAAATAAGATACTCTCCGAAAACCAGGAGCTGTGGGAAAAGGTGTTTGGCACTATGGACAAAAATGCCACGGACAGCGACCTGAGCAAGAACTACGGCGAGTTCCTGCTTGACGCCATTGAAAAGGCAAAGGATCAGTTCACTGACGAGGAATACGAAACTCTGCGCGCAGGAGCGGAAAAAATACGCGATATTGAAAACCAGATAGCGCAGCTTTCGCAGGGCGATACAGCATCGGATACAGCATCGGATACAGCATCGGATACAGCATCGGATACAGCATCGGAAAACACTTTTCCGAAATTTGACGGATACGATCTTGACGGAAACAAGGTTGACAGCAGCCTGTTTTCTGAAAATGAATTTACGGTCGTGAACTTCTGGTTCAACGGCTGCAAGCCCTGCGTTGCGGAACTTGGCGAGCTTGACAAGCTGAACAAGAAAATAAGCGAACAGGGCGGCGAGGTTATCGGAATAAACGTTGAAACCCTGGACGGAAACGAACAGAACATCGAAACCGCTAAGCAGATACTTGAAACAAAGGGCGCTTCATACCGCAATATCTATTTTGATTCCGCAAGCGACGCAGGCAAGTTCTCACTCGGAATAATGGCGTTCCCGACCACATATGTTATCGATAAAAACGGGAACATAGTCGGCGAGCCTCTTCTCGGCGGCATAGACAGCGAGGAAAACCTTAACAAGCTTCTTGATACTATCAGCAAAGCAAATCAGGATAATTGACACGATAATGCATGCGTGGAAGACAATGTTATTCAAGCATGACGCATGCAAAATCAGATAAGTAACGCTTGAAAAGCGCCGACTTATATTTCCTATACACAGAAAAGAGAGCTGACTTACAATGTCCGCTCTCTTTTGTATTATGCCTGCTTTGTGAATCTTACTGTGCCATCAAAGATGTGTTTTCCGTATGTGCTGAAAGCAGCCAATCTGGGCGCTGTGAGCACACCTCTGATAATGGTCTGTCTGAACCAGATCCGTCTTACACACGCTCAAGGATCATCGTGCCATATGCGATGGTCAGACATCCGTTCTCATCCACCGGTATTTCGGCGAATGGGTCTACAGTTTCCCCCAGAACTTCGCCCTCGACCTTGGTATCATAGAAGAACTTTCCGTTCTCCTCTTTCCACGTGGTCTGTTCAATCGGCGCGAATCCGTCTTCATCGATCACGGCGCCCTGCGACTTTGCCAATTCAAGCTTATCCTCAGGAACGCGCATAAGCGTGTTCATCAGACCGTCTTCGGTAAATTCGATCCTGTTCGTGAGCATCATGATGATCTCGTCAGCGCAATCTCCTTCAGGCAGATTGTCCGGCGTGTAGGACACCGTGCCGTCGTCAGCGGGGAACAGCAATTCCTTGACTTTCCATTTTCCGATAATGTTCATTGTGACGCCTCCTTTGTCAATTAGTATATAGCTCATTGATCCATTAAACGAGTTATGCCCATGGGTCCTCAGATTTCGGCGTGCGGACGCCGGTCAGCAGATACTGTTCCCACAGGAACCATTTACCGTCAGAACCACGCTGACGCAGCTTTATCGGCCGTGGTGAATCCGCCCCGCCGCAGGGAATAAAGAGCTTCATGTAGCCAGGCTCCTGACCTGATACGTGATTTGATTCTATAACGATCGTGTATGGCTGTGCAGGAGTATAGTTGTTCTCAGGCGTCGAGCCAGCGAAGTAAGTGAATGGCAGATACGTCTTTCCATCACGGAACCGGTCATTCAGGAAAGATATTTCCTGTCCGTTCAGGGGTCGCGGCCCACGCAGGAAATTCAGCATCTCCGTGCCGATATTCTTGTCAGCCGCATAAGCGCAAAGTGCGAGGACAGTCAGGGCGGCCGTCTTGAACGGCGAATCCATGCAAGCCTCCGGAAGCGCCTGCATCTCCGCCAGGCTTTCGGGAAGCGCATTGAACGTGAAAGTTTCACGTTTTGAGCCTATTGCAGACGCAGCCGAGTTTGCGGCTGTGTTGATCGCCTGATTGGCCGTGCTTTTAAGTTTGTCGAAGATTCCCATTGTTAAACTCCTTTCAGAATGAATTATGACTTCAGCCTGCGCCTTCGCAGACATAAAGTGTGTAATTTATCCCGTTCCCAGGATATTTATACGGTTTGGTGCATCCTTTATCAAGGTACACCGTACCCCACCGGCAGTACTCAGCCGCATCAAACTCCCAGTCCGAGGGAATCCGGAAAGTCTGTCTTACCGTTCTGCCATCAGAGTAGAGCAGGTTGAGCGTCACGGTGCGTAGCGGCTTTTTCCACGCTGCGATCGTATCCGGCTCGGTAACTTTCTTGCCATAGTCAAACTTTGCCGTGTAGTATGACACGTCATTTTCATCGAACGACTCGACCTTCTTCAGTGCGAGAGTTCCGCGGTCAACTGTATATACGGTGCTTGAAGAACCATAATCTATGAAGAACATTTCTTCTTCCCGGGTGCAGGTGAGGCGGATAAAGTCCGCTCCATCGCCCGGAAGCATCATGTTGGCGACATAATCATCGAGCCATTCGGGCGAAGTGTCGGCAGGCATTACGCTGACCTTGCCGTTATCGTCGGTGTAAAAGCTGTACTCATCATAGTGTCCAACTGACCCTCCATCAATCCAGAAAGCATATCCGTTGTCAGTTTTGATCGAATGGGAGATCGCCCCGAATCCGTTTGAATAATCCTCGGTAATGGTGAGATTCTCGTATATCGGGAGCAGGTTTGAAAGAAGATTTGCGTCATGAAGAAGTTCCGGCGTAAAATCAAGGTCGTAAAACTCGCTGCGGCTGAACTCGGAGAGTGCATAGCCGTCGTTTCCCTTATTGAACCCGATGCTGAATACAATCTCCTCGACTGCGTTGAAGCGCAGATGTTCGCGTATCGTGACTACGAATGTGCTGTCTCCGGTTTTCTCGCAGTTCACCTCAGAGGAAACTCCGAGATACGAACGAAAATATTCATAAATATCGGGAAATTCCCAGCAGGTTTTGCCGTCGTTGACCACGCGTTTTGTGTTGACTGTATCCGGAGGAGCAGCGGCAGCCTCACCGCTCAGTATGACGTTCTGAATTTCCTTCAGCTGATCCCCGGACAGCACGGCGTCGTCTGATAATTCAAGATTCGCCTTGTATGCCGCATACCAGCCCGCCGTGTTCCATGCGAACTCCGGCGTGTCCGTGTCAATGCTGCCGTTCCATGCCAGTGTGCGGTAGGACAGGGCGGCGGATATTGCGAGAGCTTCCAGGTCGTCAAAATCAGTGTTCTCGGTTCTGTATCCGGCAATACAGGAAATAAAGATAGATATCGCTGAGATGATAGAAGTAATTCTGTTCATGATCCTTACCATAGCTTTCGACGAGCGAAAGCTTTCCTTTCTCCCCGTTTCGGGGCGGTTCTCAGAGAGGATTCGTTTTGTCGGAAAAGTGCGAAAGTTATGGGATACGCGGAGAAACGTTCAGGCAGCTGCTGGCTGAAATACAGCCGACCTGTTCAAACGAGCGTTCACGCGCCTGTTTGTGTTATACTGTGCTTGATTCAAAGAATTTCATGGGGCTTTTCTGCATAATTAGGTTCGATCAGCGTTAATGTATCTTTTCTGCTGCAAGTGCATAGAAAGCGCTGATGAGTTCTTCTCCTGCTTCTATCGGTGCGGATTTTGATGTACCGTCCGTAAAGTCAAACGAGAGTCTGTATGTGGTTTCATCAAGAGCGATCAAGCCGTCGTCGTCCGGCTCCTCATACTGTCTGACCATTGTTACGATCTGCTGGTTTTTTATGATCCGGAGTATTTCCTCCGCGTCGTTTTCATTTATCTTTTGTCTTTCAACTTCTGTATGTGCGCCGCTGCCGTCGATAACCGCGTCAAACGAAAAATACCAGGTGTTTTCATCCTTTTCAAGCGTATATGAGTATGAAGAGGAATGATCCATGCTGCTACAGCTTGCAAAGACAGACGTTATTTTAACGTTTTCTGCCGTCTCATAGTGCTTTTCTGCAAGAGAATAGAGACATCTGAGCGCCTTGTCGCAGAAAGCGGTTTCCTTTTCTATGCTGTTTCCATCGGAAAAAGTCATTACGGAGCTGTTTGTCGGTGCGTCGGCTGCATGGAGAATACTCAGCGGTCGGTATTTGCTGAGCCGGCTGATCTCGTCTTCCTCTCTGATGATCTCAAGAAATCCCTCCGCGTCTTCAGCCGGAATAGGGAATGAATCGAAAGTTGTATACCCTTCCTTACTCTGCACATAGCAGCTAGCGGAAAAAAGCCAGTTTTCGTCCTGCTTTTGCAGGGAGAATGCATATACCGGATCGCACTCCGTGCCGTAATACGAGGTGCTGGCACCGATGATGTCACCGGCATTGTATTTTTTATTTCCGCTGCATCCGAAAAGGAGTGATAGAATCGCCATAATTATTGTCACCCTGCATTTATAGTTCTTTTTCATGCTTGGTCACCTCTGAAATTCTCATGTGAGCAAATGATGGGCAGAAAAACCGCCTTCAATGGCAGGTGGAATGGATTTATCTTCCAAAGTAATAGTGCGCGGTTTCTGAGCGTCTGCTGAATCAATACGCTGCCCAGTGCTATTACGCCTATAAATAGACAATGCTTATTGTAAATACGCACTGCAAATCTTGCGGCGATATATTTAATGTTTGAAAATTACAGAAAGAAATTATTTTGTATAAAGTATAACATAAATTACAAAAAAAATCAAGAGGTAAAACCAAACAGACTGATATGCGTCAAGTTTTATTATACAACAAAGGAAACCTCTAAATACCGGTGCGAAAAGCAAAAATGGGCAGGGCGGAATGCCGCTGTTCGTCCTGGAGATAACGCCGGGATCCCAGATGATTTCATAGCAAAAAAGGCGGCTTCGGGAAAACCAAAGCCGCCTTATTATGACATAAGTTCAATTACTCAGCCACTATCGCCCTGAGTATCGCGGAAGCGTCCAGCGCGTTCATCACGCCGTCGGAGTTGAAGTCCGCCATGCGTGGATTCTCGCCCTTGGAGAATCCCACGATATCCTTTAATATCATAGCTGCGTCCAGCGCGTTCATTATGCCGTCGTTGCTGAAATCTCCGGGCAGGTCGCTGTATTCGCACACCATAACGACATACTCGCCGCCAGTGTACGCACCAGGTATCGCCGCTGTTCCGTCCACGGATATCCGCGTGCAGCAACGGAATTCCAGACCGCCGTCCGTCAGACGGTACACGTTCGCGAACTGACCCGCAAACTCCCTGCGGAACGTCAGCTTTAGTTCAGCCGGGATACCCGTGCCGCTTATTTTCAGGTCAGCGCCGAAAACTCCGCGCAGCCCGATCCTGTCGGAGTTTCCGGGGAGCACGGTAAAATCTGCGGCAGAAGCAGACTTTATCGCCGCGCCGTCAATGATCCAGCTCTTTATACTGTCGATAATGAATTCCGCCTTTATCCTGCTGTCGGCTATCGCCTTTATCACGTCCGCAGGGACGGTGGTTTCACCGTTGAGCGAGATCACCGCGCTTCCGCCACCCTGCTTCATGAGGTCAGCCGCGATGTCCGCCCAGGACTTCTGAACGCCGTTTATGCCGGGCCGCGTTTCCGTGGCTGCCGCAGGTCTGGAGGGCCTTGCGGTTCCACCGGAGGGGTTACCGCCTGTGGAGGTTTTCCTCGGAGACATTTCGTAGCCGCAGACCGTGCACAGCTCTGGCTTTGCATAGGTCGCCGCGCCGCCGGAAACGTGGTCTTCAATGTCGGATATCGCACCGCACACCTCGCAGATATGCCAGTGTCCCGATTTGTCTGCCCCATATTTTTCAGACCATTTGTGTCCCGCCGCCGGAACAGTGCGGCGCTCTGTTGAGAGCTTTTCACTGCAAACCGTGCAGTAAGTCACTGCGTCATAGGAGCCGTCCACGGTGCAGGACGCGGGAACCTCGTTCTCCCTGACCGCTTCGCCGGGGGTGTGCCCGGTTCTTGCCAGAACAACGTTTTGCAGCGCAGTTTCCTGGGTTCCGGCTTCGTCAAGGAAGTACCTTGCGCAAAGCCCGCATTCCCAGTATTCGGTATTGCCCTCGGAAATGCAGTTCGGCTCAGCGCGGCCGTGGTGCGTGAGTTCTCCGTGACCGCTTCTCAGCGTGAGCGAGGCCGCCGGGCTCGGGTTCAGGATGTCGGTTTCGGCGAACCTTATATATCCTGTCACGAACTCGTCATGGCCGACAGCAGCGGCGTTTTCCGCACCCCAGTCTGAGCCGTCAAAGCTGAACTCCACGCCGGAAAGCTCCGTCACTATTTCAGCGGTGATATCGCTTCCGGAGCTTGTCAGCTCAATCCTGAAATCAGACTGTAAGGGAGCCTGCTGGTCGCCCTTTGCGGCGAGGGTCACCGTGATTCTGAACGTGAAATCAGTGTAGTTCTGCGTTGGGAGGGTCACGGTTATTTCTGCCGTGTTTCCGATGGATTCCTCCGTATTCTCTCCGAGCGTGAAGTACAGCTTTCCGTCAGAGTACCGTGCGCTGTCTGCGGCGAGTATTCCGTTAACGTCGCTGACCGCAATGGTTGCCGGGTAGATTTCCCCGGTGTTTTCGGGAAGTCCCGCGAGGGAAACGCTCTTTTCCCCACTTGCGCCCCAGTAGCAGGAGAGCGCAGTATCAGCCATCGCCGGAGCCTGCGCCTTTGCTATATCCAGAGTTACGTCGGCGGTGAGCGGCATATAGTACTCCGGGTGAACGTCGGCGGTGAACTCAGCCGTATACTTTCCGGTATCGCCGACATTCGGTATATTGCTGCCGGAAAGCGCCCACCTGCCGGGAATTTCGTCAGTGCCGAGCATTACTTTCAGCCCGGAAACGGACAGACTGCCCAGGCTTCCACCGAACGTACCGGAGGCAGTTCCAGAGCCGCTTGCGGTGAGCGCCGCAGGGGTTATCGTAAACGTCCAGTCCGGGGAGGTCACATCGCTGGCGGCAAGGTAGCACTCGCCCTTGGCAACGTCTATTTTTACGGTGTAGGTTCCGGGGGCTGTGGGATCGGCGG
>OCHN01002939.1_pt1 | contig 10148 bp, 7 predicted proteins | sample 1538911 | NCBI WGS metagenome assembly OCHN01 (sample SAMN04571736, study PRJEB22368) | human gut metagenome | biome: human gut; material: stool | host: Homo sapiens | place: Luxembourg | collected 2013-01-11 | reverse complement strand
TGCCATCGCCTCTAAATTATCATTTATCTGACGATTGATGGCTATCTTGTTATCAATGTCCGTTAAAATGCGCCCAATCCTTTTCTGAATATCAAGAGACGGAATCCACACTGTACATTCTTTAATCTTGTCAGGAGAGGTGTGGCGTATTTTTGTTTGCTGAGCAGCGGCACTAAGCTGCTGTTTAACGCAAGCTGACGAGATTAGGTAGAAAGCAAAGTCTTTATCCAATAAGCTTTCGTTGCAGTCAATTTTTGCAATATCTTGACTTTGGATATATTTTCCACTTTCGGGTATTCTTGCAGTAGAGCCAAGCAATCCGATTGCCTGTTCTGTCAAAGGCGTAATAATGTCTCCCTTTTCAAGTAGAAATTCCTCTTTGAAACCACCTGTATAGTAGATGTTATCTTTTGATTGATTCTCTTTGAAGCAATTATTTCGATAGTCAAAATTTCCACAAGTAAGACGTACATAGTTTCCTTGGGTGGCATAAAATTCGCCACCCAAGCTTGCACCTCTTGTAACTTGTACTAAATCTCCAATTTTATATTTCTTCAATTCCATTTGTACCTTTCTTTATTGGTGATATGCAGTTGTTTCCAAAATGGAAATAACTGCATAAATACCCTTAACTTAATATCTTATCAGTTATCTGTATTCTCCATTGACTTTTCTATTTCATCAATCTGTGGTAATGCCGATGCAACATCAGCAAAGAGTTTTTCTGTTTCGTACTGTGCAATACCCATTGGTTGGGTAATGCCACGAAGCGAAAACTCCGCTTTCTTGTTGCTCTTGGTTCGGCAAAGGAGCAAACCAATGGTAGGTTTGTCTTCTGGAGATTTCACCAAGTCATCAACAGCCGAAATATAGAAGTTTAGTTTGCTTACAAACTCTGGCTTGAACTCCACAGCTTTCAATTCCACCACAACATAGCAATGCAATTTGAGGTGGTACATCAATAAGTCGATATAGTAATCATCACCGTCAACCGAAATATGGTATTGTCTGCCTATATAAGCAAAACCACGTCCCATTTCAAGAAGAAAATCGGTAATCTTGCTTGTCAAAGACTTTTCTATATCCAGTTCGTTTTGCAATGCAACCGTTCCAATGAATGAAAAGTTGTAAGGGTCTTTGAATATGTAGCGAGCCAAGTCTGACTGAGGGGGTGGCAATGTCTGCTCAAAGTTGTTGATGGCATGACCTTTTGCATTGATATACCCATTGTCTATCTGAAGGAGCATCACATCACGACTCCACCCATTTTGGGCTGTTTCCGTTATATAGTAGGCACGTTGTGCTTCGTCTTTCACCTTGGGTAGCAATGAGATATGATGATACCAAGATATTTGTGCAAGCGGTACTTGCACAAAATCCTTACCTTCACCCTCTAATTTTGCAAGTGTCGCTTGCAAAATTGGCAGTTCTTTTAATTTTGCAAGTGGCACTTGCAAAAATGGAAAATCAGGATATTGCATGGCGAAACTCTTCATATAGCCAAGGTTGCGTTTGGAATAGCCACGGTCATCTGGATAACGAGAGATCAAATCCTTTGACAGTTGTTCTATGACCTGTTTACCCCAACCTTCCTGTTCCTGTTTCTGCAATATGCTTTTCCCTATATTCCAATATAGCGACAAAGTACCCATATTGACACTAATAGCTGTTTTCAACTTTGCAGTGTCAATTAGATGCTCAATGTTTTTACGCCATTGAACATAGCCTGTAGGCAACAATGTATTGCTGTCTTTTGTTATTTCGTTCATCCTGTTATTCCTTTCCAACATTTTCATTGAAACCGATACAATCCAACTGCTTCAGAATCTCTTCTTCTAAACGGTGACTCTCGTTGAATTGTTGTCTTAGCGTGGTCTTGAAATTATCCATACGACGGTTGAACTCATCTTCTGTAATATCCACATAGTCAATCTTGATGTCGAAATACTGACCAGCGGAGAAGCTGTAGCCCTTCTCCTTTATCTCATCAAAAGTTGGAGTGACTGAGAAGTCTTCAACCACTTCCTTGTTGCGGAATGTGTTGACAATCTGTTGTATCTCCTCTGTGCGCAGTTTTGTCTTTTGGTTGCCATTCTCTTTGATTGTCTCACCAAGTTTGCTTGCATCAATGAGTACTGGTTTATCTACACCAGATTTGTCGATGAACACCACACTTACATTGGTGCCAGTGTTTGCAAAGATATTACTTGGCATACTTACCACACCACGCAGAATGGACTTCTCGCCATCGACCAAGTGCTTACGTATCTTGAAAGCGATGCCACTTTTAGCCGTGATGAACCCCGTAGGAACGACAATAGCCGCCTTACCGTCTTCTTTCAGACTGTAAAGTAAGTGTTGGAAGAAGCACAGATAGATTTCCATGCCTTTCTTGTTTTTGGAAGGAATGTTTGGAATGCCAGCAAAGAAACGCCCCTTGTAACTATCGGTCTTCAAATCGCTATGATAGTCGGAGAAGTCCAACTTGAAAGGTGGATTGCTGACAATATAGTCGAACTTACGCAACGAGCCATCCTCATTCTTGTGGAATGGATGCTTTAGCGTGTTACCCTGTATTACATGGGTCAGAGAATGGCTCATGCTGTTAAGGATAAGGTTCAACATCATCATTGTTGATGACTTATCGCTGATGTCCTGTGTATAGACCGTACAGTTCTGCTCACCGATGGCATGAGCCAAGGCGATAACAAGTGTTCCTGTACCTGCCGATGGGTCATAGCAAGTCACGCTCCTTACATCTTCCGACGGATCAACAAGCAGTTGAGCCATGATAGCTGCAATAGCGTGAGGCGTGTAGTATTCGGCATAGTTGCCACCACCATTGGCATTGTAATCCTTTATAAGGTATTCAAATATCGTGGAGAAGAAATCATAGCCAGCTTCAAAGGCATTCTCAAACGAGAAACTTGCCACATCACCAATCAGCGAACGGCAAAAGGCATTCTTCTTGTTCGTTCCACCAGAAACTACATCAGATATAGGCTTCATAATGGAAACTCTGGTCTCGTCCTCATTGAGGATATAGAAGATGTCTGAGTTTTCGCTTGCTATACTCTCCAATGTAGAATCGAACAGCTCGGCAAACTTATCCTCGTTCTGTCGCTTGGCAAGGAACGGAATAAGATGTTCCTTTTTCAAGATGATTGTGTCGAGCATGGAATCGCACATCTCCTCATAATCATCTTCCGACATTGCATCAAGAGCTGCAAAGAAATCCTCGGCATTAGCCAGTTCTGGTTTTTCTTTTTTAGCCTCATAGATAAACTTGTCATTAAGGAACTTGTAGAGGAAAATCTCCACAATAACCACATATTCGTTACCGCTACCAGCGAGTCCGTTCTCTGTGGTAGTCTTTTTCAAGTCATCAATCAGCGCATAGGTCTGATTTTTAATTTCTTCTATATTTTTCATTCGTTTGTTATCTTGTTATTTGATATTCTCTGTTTATTATCTCACTCACATACTTGCGCACCTCACGGTCGGTCCTTACCGCTTCTTCCTTGAAATGGCGTGTGACGTAAGTAAGGATGTTCTTCTTGAAATACTCTGGAACTTCCAAGATGGATTGGTTATGGAAATACACATCGTCCACATCTTCCTTGATGGCAAGCAGAATGATGGTCATTTTCTCCTTTTCCTCCGTCCATGCGTAGTTGCGTGGCGTAACCTTGCGTTCGGTTTCTTCCTTGTCCTTCTCTTTCAGTCGTTTCTCCACACGCACAAACTTGGTATCACCATTGTACTTGATAGCTTCCAAAGCGTCACGTTCATTCAGTTTCTTGATGCGACGCAGAATGTCATTCACGTTCTGCACCTTTTTGTGCATATTAAACTCCTCCTGTGACTCCATTTCCTTTTTACGGAACAGGCGCAGGAACTCTTCCAAGATAGAGCGATATTCTGGGTCATCGGTGTCAACACACGCTTTCAGTTGCTGTCGGGCGTGTTCCACGCTTTGCTTGTATTGTTCCTGTATCTCCAACTCACCCTCGCCACGCTTTTCAAAAGAAAACTCAATGTTTTCCAATGCCATATTGAGCAGTTGCTTTGCATTGGCGTTCTCATCGGAATTGTCTATGAAGCCCAACAGGTCAAGACGGTTCTTCGCTGCCTTTATCAAGTTGTGAATGTCGCTGATTTCCACAACCTCGTCAGCGTTAGAACCTTGCGAAGTAAGCATGTTCTGCAAACTCCGCATATCTTCAAGAGAGTTGAGGACTGTGCGGACAACATTTCTGTCATCTTCCAAATTGAGTTGGCGAGAGAAAATTTCGGGATTGCCCAGTTCATAGTTGTCAAGCACTTTCTTGGCTTCATCAACCCTTTTCTTGGCTTCGTCCATTGACACCAACAAGCGATCGGTGTTCTGTATATTGTCTTTGCCAACCTCATGTTCAAGTTCTTCTTGATACTCCTTGTTTGTCTTGCTGTATTCCTCCTCAATGTTGGCGAAATCCACCACATAGCCATACTTCATGTCCTTGTATGGGCGGTTTACACGTGTCAATGTCTGGAGCAAGTTATGCTCCTTGACCATACGGTGCAGATACAATTTCTTCAAACGTGGAGCATCAAAGCCAGTCTGGAGCATCTGGAACACAATAAGCAAGTCAATTTTGCCATCCTTGAACAGTTCTATCCACTTGGCACGAGTTTCCTTGTCGAAACTGTCGTATGTGATAAGTGCAGCACGATAGCAACCTTTCTTACAAGGCTTTTTCTTGACTTCCATTTCGCCAGCACTGATACTTTTGTACACGATTGAACCGTCCTCGTCCGTTTCGTTGTCAAGTTCGCTTTCATCGGCATACTTTTCAAGGAATAGTCGGTACATGAGTTGTGCCTGTTCCTTGCTATTGCACACAACCATACCGCCTAACGTGTTGTCTTCGTTCTTTTGGCGGAATGTGCGCAAGTCTTCTATGATATAATCAAGAAGCGGTTGCACATACACATGGTGGGCATACACATCGCTTTCCTTTACGCTGTGTACCTTTACACGGATGCTGTTCAAAGCCTCTTTCAACTTGATTTTATAGTTTGAGCCTATATCTTCACGTATCAGTCGGCGTGTATAACCGTCAGCAATGGACGCATTATAGAAATAGGTGTGTATGTAATCACCGAAAATATCTTTGGTGTTATACTCCTTGCTGATGATTGGCGTGCCTGTTAAGGCTATCTTGACGGCATTCGTATCACTGGATATGAGATTTTTAAGGAAACTGCCGTCTGGACTGTAATTGCGGTGTGCCTCGTCTATGAAATAGATGCGCTGCACAGGTACATTGTAGGCATTCTTTGCCAAAGCCTTTGAATCGTTGGAGAACTTTTGTATGTTCACTACGGTTATCTCAGGCTTACCCTCTCTGTTCTGAGTGGTCAAACCGCTGCTTATTATATTTGCAAAAGCCCCCTTATCCTGCACGGAATTGACTTTCAGACCACGATACGAAAACTCCCTTTGGGCTTGTATCATCAAGTCCAATCGGTCAACGATAAAGAAGAACTGCGGAACAATCCCTTTTGCAGAATAATAATCCGTCAGGTATTTCACATTATAGAATGATAAGGCAGTCTTTCCGCTACCTTGCGTGTGCCAAATGATACCTTTGTTTTTGCCAGTCTCCAAATACCTCTCTATGGCTTTTGTGGCGAACAACTGCGGATAGCGCATGATGTGCTTTTGCAGCCCGTTGGGATAGTCAACGTATGCGATGCCATATTTCAAAAGAAAATGGAAACGATTGAAAGAAAACAGACTGTCACAAATACGCTTGGTTGGAGTATTTGCCAGACAGTTAGTCTTGTATTCACTGCTGTTCTTATATTGCGGCACATTGTTGTCACGCAAAAGGACTTCTTCCTCTTCGGGCGTTACTTGGTGAATATGCCGTGCAGTAGGGAAACTGTCCTGTCCCTCCTCACGGAAACAGTTGTACTTTGTATTCTTCTTTCCGATAGTGGCATAGAACGCACCGATAGTTGGCGTAACCTCATTATTGTCATATTCCATATCGTTACTGAACACCATTATCTGTGTGATATTCAAGAAACGACGGTATTGTGGATTGACAAAACGTTGTTTCATGCGGTCTGTTTCCGCTTGTATGCCTTTATGGTTATTCTCTTTCTTTACCTCAATGAAAGCCAATGGCAAACCGTTTACAAAAATCGTTATGTCGGGACGGTAGTTGTCGCTGTCCTTGCTGCCACAAGTCATTTCTGTGGCAACCTGGAAAGTGTTGTTCTTATAAAAATTTACAGGAGAGGACAAATCTATAATCCTTTCTCCAGTATTCAACAGTATTTCATTGTAGAACTGCCTGCCCAAATCGTCATTCTGCAATGACTTTTGTATTTTGACAAGCATATCCTCTGCATCCTTTTTTTCCGCCTTAGGATTGAGGGTGCAGTAAGCATCTGTAAAATAATCCGTCAAAATATTCGTTAGTGGGTCAAACTCCGTTTTAGGAGCCTCCACATATTTTGTTTTCAGTCCTTTCAAGGAAACATACTTGAAACCCATACCCATTAGGTGCATGAGTGTGGGGAACTTCACCCTGCTGTCCTCGCAGAACGCTGATTTTGCATCTTTTGCCATAGTCATACGATTTTATTTATCCACTATGAGGTCTTTCATACTGACAGAGAGAATATCGGCTATCTCGTTTAGCAATTCCAATGATGGCTGCTTGCGGTTACTGCAATAGGCATTTATGGTGCTGAAACTTTTTCCGAGTTTCTTTGCCAATTCGGTTTGGGAGACTTCTTTCTCAACCAGAACCAGTTTTATTCTGTTCAGCTTCATTTTTCAAACCTTTATTTCCTATAATAACGCAAATGTAGTACTTTTATTTCATCAAACCGCTCGTTTTATGCTATATTTAGTGATTATGCGAGTGTTTTTGTGGTTTTGTAGTAAAATCAGAACGAAATAAGGGAATAAAGAGATTTTATCCTCCTTACTTCCTTTCTTTTCTTCCCTAATTTCCAAATACCTTTTCCACTCGCTTGACGGCATCCGCTCTCATCTGCATGGCTACGGAAGCATATATCTGTGTTGTCTTAACACTTTTATGACCCAATAGTTTGCTCACAGTCAAGATGTCACATCCTGCAAGGATAGCCAACGTTCCAAAGGTGTGCCGACTTGTGTGAAATCCGAGAACCTTTGTAATGCCAGCTCGTTTTGCCATGTGCTTCAAAGCTCTGTCACAGTTGCAGATTTGCGGTGTGTTAAACACAAGGCTATCTTCACTTTTATCTTCCTTGTCGGGCAACCATTCCAATGCCTTTTTGCCTAATGGTATCAGAATGGGGTGCTTGGTTTTCTGCATACGAGGCAGATAGATTGCCAATCCCGCATCAGTTTGGCGAATATCCTTCCATTTTAAGTTGGATATGTCGCTATGTCTTAAACCTGTAAAGCAACAGAACATATAACATTGTTTGGTTGCAGGGCTGCCTGTTTCAACGGAAGCCAATGACATGACCTCTTCTTTTGTCAGTGCAACGATATTACTCTCTGCCTTGCTGACCCTTTCCCTTATATCCAATGAAGCAAAAGGATTTGCACTTATCAGACCGTTTCTGACCGCCTTGTTCAATATGGTGTTGAGTGTGGTCTGCATTTGGTGCATGGTGGACTGTGCCAACTTCTGAGGTTTGCTTGGAGACTTTGGCGAAACATAGATGTCCCTCATATAGTTCAAGAAGCCCACATATACGTTTTTATTGAAGTCTATCAATCGTATGCCACTTTTATGGCTGTATTTCATATATTGGTGCATGATGGCTATCAGCTTCCATACATTCTTGATGTAGTTCTGAGAATACGCTTGGCTGTCAATCAATCCCTTGTGATAATCAAGCAGCCATTCATAGAAAACAGGCGATGCCTTTCTCAATACCGTTTCATCTGGAGACTTTGCCTCCTTACGAATACCAAGGAGTCTTTCAGCCTTTATAGCGACCGCCTTTTTCATGGCGTTCTTGTTCTCTCGCTTTGCGTCTTCGTTCACCTCTGGAACAAGGTACAAATGCAGTGACTCATATTCCCTTTTACCATTCTCATAGCAGTCAAGGTATAGCGACTGACTGCCATTTTTTAACACTCTTGTTCTTATCTCTATACTCATTTTCAGTTACCTTTTTTATTAGTGCTAATCAAATAGATTATCAACCTTGTTGACCGCCTCCACTTTTTTCTCGTCCACTATCTTGCTGTATATCTGTGTTGTAGCGACATTGCTATGCCCCAATAATTTGCTTGTTGTATAGATGTCAACTCCAAGTGTCAGCATCATCGTGGCGAAGGTGTGTCGGGTAAAGTGAAATGGCGTAAATGAGAGAGGAAATTTATAAGCAAGTGCAAACAAAAGCCTTTATTTATAAGGCATTGCATAGAAGCGATTTTGATTTGTTTTTGGTGGGGTATAGGTTATTTTTTGTTATTTCTGCTATTTATGTTACTTTTTTGTTAGTCGTTATGAGCTATTTTTTGTACCTTTGCATACGAAATAAAGCATTGGCAGAGAATGGCAAGAACAAAAAAATCAGAATCGGTACCTGTCCGCATCCGCTTCAAGCAGCTTAAGGACGGCAACCAATCCATATATCTGGATATCTATACCGACCGCAAACGCAGATATGAGTTTCTTAAACTCTTCCTTGTCCCTGAAATATCACAGGAGGCAAAGGAGAGGAATGCCAACACGCTCAAGGCTGCCAATGCCATCAAGGCACAGCGTATTCTTGACATCACCAACAAGAAGCCGGCGACAATCCTTTCGGACAAAGCCCGGACACCGCTGATAGAATGGCTCGATGAATACGCTGAGTCCGGAGAGAAAAAAGGGCGCAGAGCCCTTGTCGATCATGTACACGCAGTATCAGTGTGCCTGAAGGCTTATAATCCGCGGATAAGATTGTATGAGGTCGATAAGGACTTTCTTCAGGGATTTATAGAATATCTCGGCACCCGGATGACGAGATTGACAAAAAAGCCGCTGGCAAAGAAAACCATATCCGGTTACTGCGGATATATACGGGCGGCCCTCAACTATGCCGTGGATCTGGAAATTCTTGGCGACAATCCTTTATTGTCATTCGACTGGGCTTCCATACAGGGGGAACGCAAAAAACGCGAGTATCTGACCATTGAAGAGGTGCAGACGCTTATTGACACTCCATGTAGGAGTCCAAGGGTGAAGACGGCGTTTCTTTTTTCTTGTTTTTGCGGGCTACGTTACAGTGATGTCAAAGGACTGCGTTGGAAAGACGTAATCGAGGAAAACGGCAAGACTCATTTGGAATTGCGTCAGCAAAAGACGGGGAAGGTAATCTACCTGCCTTTGAGCCTACAGGCGCAGAAGTTCATGCCGGGAGAGAAAGGCAATCCTGACGATGCCGTCTTTGACGTCCCCACGCTGAGCGATTGCGACCATGTGCTGAAAACGTGGACTTCCAAGGCCGGCATTACCAAACGGGTGTCCTATCACGTGAGCCGTCACGCCTTTGCGACGATGACGCTGACAATGGGCGCAGACCTCTATACCACCAGCCAGTTGCTCGGACACTCGGATGTGGAAACGACCCAGGTTTACGCAAAAATCGTGGACAAAAAGAAGGTGGATGCAGTTTATTTGATTGACAGACTATTTGATTAAGAGATATGGGCAGACAGAAGAAGCAGGTAGTAATGAAGGAGCCGATAAGGCTCCGGGAGCAGGTGCTGAAAAACGGCAACCGTTCGTTATATCTGGATATATACCACAACGGCAAGCGGACTTACAAGTTCCTCAAGCTGTACCTCGTTCCAGAGACCGACACACCGTCGAAAATCATGAATGCCAACACGCTGGCACAGGCGAACGCCATCAAGGAGGAAATGATACTTGACCTTACCAACCGTATCGCGGGCATAAAGGACAAATCACACAAGGCCCGGATGCCGTTCTGCGCATGGATGGGCATCTATGCCAAGAATGCGAAGAAAAGCTGTGCGCAATCATCAAAAGCGTGGATAGACAGGACGGTCAAAGAGATCACGGATTATGATTCAGAGACTACACTTGCCGATGTGGACAAGGAATACCTTACGAGGTTTATGGAATACCTTGTCA
>OCHN01002924.1_pt1 | contig 10196 bp, 6 predicted proteins | sample 1538911 | NCBI WGS metagenome assembly OCHN01 (sample SAMN04571736, study PRJEB22368) | human gut metagenome | biome: human gut; material: stool | host: Homo sapiens | place: Luxembourg | collected 2013-01-11 | reverse complement strand
CAAGAGCCGTCACGAAGAGGAAGAAGCTATGGAGGAGCTGCAGAATGATTAGTCCAATGACGAAATACTCCTTTGTGCTGCTTTCAGGGCAGACGGAGGAATTCCTGTCGAAGATCCAGGACCTTGGAGTCATTGACATTACCCGTTCGCTCAAGCCTGTCGATGAGAAGTCAGAGGCATTGCTTGCGGAAGCGGATAAGGTCAAGAAGGCTTTGGCCGTACTTGGCAGCTGCAAGGGGGAACCCGGGCAGGGCGCTGAAGTGAACTCGCATATTTCCGCTTATGATGTTCTTGAGATTGATGAGCGTATTGAAGAACTCCGTGGAGAAATCGCTTCAGCCAAGAAAGAGCTGACATCGAGGAAGCCTTGGGGTGCATTCAACAGCGAAGATTTGCATAAGCTTGAACAGCAGGGACTTGTAGTAAGGTTCTATAGCTGTCAGAAGAAGCGTTTCGATGCTTCATGGGCTGAGATCCAGCCTCTTCAGGTCATCAGTTCGACAGACAGCACTGTCTATTTCGTGACAGTAGCCCCTGCGGACGGTGAATACAGTTTCCCGATTGAACCTGTCGCTGCTCCTGCCGGTTCTGCAAATGAAGCGGAAGCGGAGTTGGCGAAACTCCAGGCTGAATCGGATGAAGAAAACCGCAAGCTCGCCAATATGAAATCAAGCATAAGTGAGCTTGAAAAGAATTATGAAGCGAGACTTGGTGAACTGGATCTCTATTTCGCGGAAGCTGCTACGGAGAAAGCCGTGGACAATTATGTTACGGTTCTTACCGGTTTCGCTCCTACTGAAGATGATGACAAGCTCCGCAAGGCATTCGATTCTCTGGGCGTGTATTATACGGCTGCTCCGGCCAAGAAGGAGGACAATCCTCCTATCAAGCTGCACAACAACTGGTTTGCAAGGAACTTTGAGGTCCTGACCGGCATGTATGGCATGCCTGTATATGACGAGTTCGACCCGACACCTGTTCTCGGACCTTTCTTCATGCTGTTCTTCGCGATGTGTATGGGAGATGCCGGCTATGGTATCCTGCTGATGCTCATTGCGCTGTTCATGAAAATGAAGATGAGTGATTCCGGGCTGGGAAAGATGTACAGGCTTATCGGCTTCCTCGGCGGAATGACATTCTTCGTGGGACTGTTCCTTGGAACATTCTTCGGAATGAGCATTCTGGAGGCATCATGGGCTCCGTCATGGCTGAAAGCCGTTTGCGTTGACGGGTGGTTCCCTGACGGCAAGATTGCCGGATTCCCTGTCCAGATGGTACTTGCCGTGGCAATCGGTGTATTCCATATCTGCCTGGCGATGATTATCAAGACGATAAACTTCACCAAACGTTTCGGATTCAGCAAGACTGTCGCTACCTGGGGATGGACTTTGCTCATTGTCGGCGGTTTGATTGTAATATCATTGGGCATGACGGAAGTCCTTTCCGCAGAGGCGTTCAAGTGGGTAATCATTGCACTTGCCGCTGTCAGCGGTCTTGCGATTTTCGTGTTCAATACCCCTGGACGCAATCCGTTGGTGAACATCGGATCCGGTCTCTGGGATACCTATAACATGGTTACAGGCCTCCTCGGAGACGTATTGAGCTACATCCGTCTGTATGCGCTCGGTCTTGCCGGCGGTATGCTCGGAAATGCTTTCAACATCATGGGAACGATGATTCTGGATATTCCTGTTCCGGTAGTGAATTGGGTGTTCTGTATCGTGATCCTGATTTTCGGCCATGTACTGAATCTGGCGATGTCCTGCCTCGGTGCATTTGTACATCCGCTGCGTCTTACGTTTGTGGAGTACTTCAAGAATTCCGGTTATGAGGGTGCCGGTGCCAAATACAACCCTTTGACGAAAACAAAATAATGACAAATAATAATTAAAAACTATGAACGAAATTCTTGGTTATCTCGGTCTTGGCCTCATGCTTGGCCTCGCCGGTATCGGTTCCAGCTACGGAACTACCATTGCTGCCAATGCGGCTGAGGGCGCTCTCAAAAAGAATCCTGAGAAATCATCTACTTACATGATTCTCTCTGCACTTCCTGCAACACAGGGTCTTTACGGATTCGTAGGATTCCTTCTTTGGCTCGTCGTTTTCAAGCCTGACTTCGCTGTCATGGGTCCGAAGCTTTTCGGTGTATGTCTCGCAGTAGGTCTCGTATGCCTTTTCTCTGCAATCCGTCAGGGCCAGGTTTGTGCAAATGGTATCGTAGGTGAAAGCCAGGGTCACAGCGTCATGACAAATACCCTTATCTATGCCGCTCTTCCTGAGTTCTACGCCATCCTTGCTCTTGTAGGTGCTATTATGACAGTTCTCTAGCAGATAGCTTGATACAAATAATTACGCCACGTTATGGGAAAACATAACGTGGCGTAATTATTTGTTGTATTTCGTGAATTACTTCGTGCGGAATTCCACTGTGCCTCTGATATCGTCAGATGCTGCTGCGAAATATGCAGTGAAGGTGTGGGCAGGATCGAGAACCCAGCTATGTGATTCTGCATTGAAATAAGCTAGATCGGATGCAGGAATCTCGAATTTGACGGTCTTGGTCTCGCCTGGAGCCAGACTCACTTTCTCGAAGGCCTTGAGTTCCTTTGCCGGACGGTCGAGAACAGGAGACTGCTCGCCGATGTAGAGCTGTACGACCTCTTTTCCTTCACGGGAACCGATGTTCTTTACCTTTACAGATGCCTTCAATGTGCCATTTGTGGAAACAGACGAGCTTGCCTTGAAATCGCTGTATTCGAATTCCGTATAGCTGAGTCCATGGCCGAAAGCGAACAGCGGCTTGATTCCCTTGGTGTCGAACCAGCGGTAACCGACATAGATGCTTTCCTTGTATTTCACGTCAGGGCCGCAAGTATATGCGTCAAGAGCATGAGCAGGGGAGTCCTCGATTTTTACAGGGAAGGTGAACGGAAGCTTGCCGCTTGGATTGACCTTGCCGAAAACAACGTCAGCAATGGAATTGCCGGCCTGTGAACCGCAATACCAGCACTCTACGATAGCCGGAACCTGTGCTGCCCATGGCATTGCGACAGCATTTCCGCTGATGATGCAAACCGCGAGATTAGGATTGGCTGCAGCGAGCGCCTCGATGACATTGTCCTGATTATATGGAAGGCCGTAGGCGGTTCTGTCACCGCCTTCGCTGTCCTGATGGTAGTCTTTGTTAAGTCCGCCGAAGAAAAGCACGACATCAGCTTCGGCAGCGGCCTTGGCAGCATCTTCTATAAGCTGTTCCTCGGAACGTGTCTCCGAGAGATCCTGTCCGGTGCTCACGCCGTTGTAGGAATTCGATGTGCTGCCGGCATAGCCTCTTTCGTAGATGACCTCAGCCTTGTCGCCGACAGCCGCCTTGATGCCTTCGAGAGGGGAAACCTCGTGTTTTACTTTCAATGATGATGAGCCACCGCCTACTGTCATCATTTTCAATGCGTTTTCGCCTACGACCAATATCTTTTTCGCTGACGCAATGTCGACAGGAAGCACTTTTGAACCTGTTGCCGTAGCATTGTTCTTGAGGAGGACGATACCGTCTGCACCTATCTGGCGGGCAGCTTCCAGGTGCTCAGGTGAATTGATCGAACCGAAAGGTTTCTTGGAGTTCATTGAAGTGCGGAAAATGAGCTTCAGGACTCTTCCCGCTTTGTCGTCCAATGTCTTGAGTGAGGCTCTGCCGTCGCGGAGACGCTCCAGATATGGATCTGCAAGCATGTAGCTGTCATAATTGGTCTTGCCTTTGGTGGTCAGGCCGTCTGTCCATGTGCCGTACTCCAGGTCAAGTCCGTATGCGGCAGCCTGGTCTGGATCATGCGCTCCGCCCCAGTCGCTGATGACTGCACCGTCGAAGTTCCACTCTCCTTTGAGAATGTCATCCAGCAGATATTTGTTGTGGCAGACATGCTGGCCTTTGTAAAGGTTGTAGGATGCCATCAATGACCATGCTCCACCTTTCTGTACGCCTTTCTTGAATGCAGGGAGGTAGATTTCGTACAATGCCCTGTCATCCACCTGTACATCGGCCGTGTGGCGGTTGCATTCCTGATTGTTCAGTGCATAATGTTTCAGACATACGGCAACGCCGTTCTTCTGCACCTCTTCAATATAAGGTACGCACATCTCTCCGGCGAGGAACGGATCTTCACCCATGTACTCGAAATTTCTGCCGTTATAGGGTGTCCTGTAAATGTTTACGCCAGGTCCGAGCAATACGTCTTTCTCGCGATAACGTGCCTCTTCGCCGATGCTCTTTCCGTACAATGCCGATGCCTCGCGGTCCCAAGTAGCTGCAAGACAGCTCAATGCCGGGAAGGCGGTGCAGGAGTCATTGGTCCATCCTGCCTGGTCCCATTCGTTCCATTTCACTTCCGGACGGATGCCGTGAGGCCCGTCGGTGCACCAAAGCTCCGGGATTCCGAGACGTTGTACTCCAGGTGAAGAAAACTTGCTCTGAGCATGCAGGATTGCCACTTTTTCTTCCATTGTCATTCTGGAAAGAGCATCTGCCACTCTTTCATCAATGTCGCGGCTTTCGTCCAGGTAAACAGGAAGTTCCGTTTGTACGGAACATGACGAAAGCGCCAATAGCCCCATAGCGAGGGCTGAAATAAGGTTATTTTTCATATTGTGTCAAATGTTTTTCAATTTTGGCTGGGTATATCTGTCCCCGGCGTTGAACTTGCTTCTGTACTCTTTCGGTGACATTCCCACCTCTCGCAGGAACATTGCCGAAAAATACGAAGCGTCATCGAAATTCAGACGCCATGCTATTTCCTTGATGCTGAATTCAGATTCTGACAGCAGTCTGCATGCCTCCTGTATTCTCAAGCCGAGAATGTATTTGGCGGGGGAGATTCCGGTGAGTTCCCGGAACTTTTTCCGGAACCAGGAATAACTCATTCCCGTGTCCCTGGCGATTTCCTCCAAATCCAGATTTTCATTGAAACGGCTTCTGATCAGGTGTTTGGCAGTATCTATTTTTTCTGAAACATAGTCAGTCGCCACGTCATGGTTCGTGTCACGGTATACAGCAAGGCCCAGAAGCATATTGACCGTACCTGCCAGATATTGCTGATATGACGGCTTTTCCTGTATGGCGATTTTTATCGCGTCATTGTAAATGGAGACAATGTCTTCGCTGACTCCTACTCTATATATGGTTTTCGACAAAAAACCGAGTTTCGCCCTTTCATCGATGACGGGACCTTTGAATCCGATCCAATACTCTTCCCATCCTGTCTCCCTGTCCGGCGTATAGCTATGCCAGACCCCGGGGCGGAGCAAAATCATTTCTCCACAATTTATCTGTGTGACATTGCCTTTTTCATCATACATCGTACCTTTTCCGGAATGGATGTAAAGCAATTGCCAACTGTCCAGAATCCTTCCCTTGTTTACATTGAAAAAGAAACCTTCCGGATGTTTTTCCGTAGGCGGATAACTGACATAGTCCTTTTCTATCGTCTGAGTGCCTACAGTGTTGATAGTGATTCCCCATTGTTCGTCCTTTTTGGCACTGAGGAGATATTTTATGCTCTGAATATTGTCCATGATCGTTCATGCATCGTTCAAATTTACGAAAAAAATAGACGTAATCCAGTATGAAATCAAAAAACAATATTTTAATGTCATATCATTATTCATGAAGAAGATGAAATCCCTTTAATTTGCGATTGGATAATTATAACACTAAAATGGCATCTGTAGCAATCGATCTGGGAGCGACCAGCGGTCGTGTCGTTCTGGGGAAATATACCGAGGACGGAATTCAAATGTCTGAAATTCATAGGTTTCAGAATAATATCATAAAGGTGAATGGGCGAAGTTATTGGGATTTGCTGGGGCTTTGGCATGAGATTCTGACAGGTCTCCGCAAGGCGTCGGCTTCCGGAGAAACGATAGAATCCGTCGGTGTGGATACTTGGGGCGTGGATTTCGTCCTGCTCGGCAAGGACGGACATTTCCTGTCCCAGCCGCGTTCATACCGTGACAGTTATACTTGTGGAGTTCCCGAAAAATTATTCCACAAGATTCCGAAGGAGACGCTCTACAAGAAGACCGGAATCCAGATAATGGATTTCAATACCGTTTTTCAGCTGTATGCAATGCGGCAGGAAGGCAATTCTTCTCTGTCGGCGGCTGACAAATTGCTGTTCGTTCCCGATGCGATAACCTGGATGCTTTCAGGAAATCAGGTATGTGAATACACCATTCTTTCGACCTCGGCGCTGATGAATCCGGAAACCCATGATTTCGATGATGACGTGCTGTCGGCGGCAGGACTTTCCAGAGATTTGTTCGGAAAAATCGTCATGCCTGGAGAAATTGTCGGAATGCTGACGGATGAAGTCGCTGCTGAAACCGGACTCGGCAAGATTCCGGTCATCGCTGTGGCAGGGCACGATACGGGGTCTGCCGTTGCAGCCGTACCTGCGACTGATGACCATTTCGCCTATTTGAGTTCCGGAACGTGGTCGCTGATGGGAATTGAAGTGCCGTCGCCGATTGTCACGGAAAAGTCATTCGAAATGAATTTTACCAATGAAGGCGGCGCCGAAGGCAATATCCGATTCCTGAAAAACATTACCGGAATGTGGCTGCTGGAGAGATGCCGCGCGGCATGGGAAAAGGAAGGCCGGAAATATACATATCCGCAGATTGTTTCAATGATGGAGGGCGTGGAGCCGTTCAGATGTTTCATTGACCCTGACGATCCTGCATTTGCGAATCCTGATGACATGCCGACAGCGATAAGGGAATATTGTTCGGAGCATGGCGAGGTCCCGCCTTCCGGTGATGCGGAGTTCATCCGTTGCATCTTCGAGTCGCTGGCATTGAAATACCGCTTGGTACTCAAGCATTTGCGGGAACTTTCAGGAAATGATATCGAACGTCTGCATGTGATCGGGGGCGGTTCGCTCAATACCGCGCTGGATCAGATGATTGCGGATTCATTGGGGATTCCTGTGATTGCCGGACCGGCTGAAGCCACCACCGCCGGGAACCTGATGGCGCAGTTCGTGGGTTTGGGTTTTGCTGATTCAATGTCAGGAATGCGCAAGGCTCTTGCCTCCGACAGTTCATTGAGACGGTTCGAACCTGTAGACAAAGAAATATGGAATGCTGCATATCAGCGTTTTAAAGATATTACCAGACTATAAATCATTACATTATGAAAACTGAACTTATAAACATTGCATACGCGGTCGCGAAGGAACGCTATGCGGAATTTGGAATTGATACCGAAAAAGTAATCTGGCAGCTTCAGGACTTCCATCTCAGCATGCATTGCTGGCAGGCTGATGACGTGAAAGGCTTCGAGGTGCAGGCCGGTGCGCTTTCCGGCGGCATTCAGGCTACGGGAAATTATCCCGGTGCAGCCCGCAACATCGACGAACTACGTGCCGACATCCTCAAGGCGAAGAGCCTTATTCCGGGTACGCACAGATTGAACCTTCACGAAATTTACGGTGACTTTAAAGGCAAAGTGGTTGACCGTGACGAGGTTACGCCTGAGTATTTCCAGAGTTGGATAGAGTGGGGCAAAGAAAACAACACCATGTTGGACTTCAATTCCACTTCATTTTCACATCCCAAGAGCGGTAATCTTTCACTCGCCAATCCGGACAAGGGAATCCGCGATTTTTGGGTGGAGCATACCAAACGGTGCCGTGAAATCGCTGACGTGATAGGTAAGGCACAGGGTGATCCATGTATAATGAACGTGTGGGTGCATGATGGATGTAAAGACGTGTCTGTCAATCATTTCCTTTATCGCACACTCTTGAAGGAGTCCCTCGACAGAATCTTTGCCGAGAAGAAGGACCACATGAAGGACTGCATCGAGGGCAAGGTCTTCGGTATCGGTCTGGAGAGCTTTACTGTTGGTTCTCATGATTTCTATACTGCTTATGCAGCGAAGAACGGCAAGATTCCTACTATTGATACTGGACATTATCACCCTACGGAAAGCCCTGCGGACAAAGTTTCCGCACTGCTTTGTTTCGTTCCGGAACTGATGTTGCATGTAAGCCGTCCGATAAGATGGGACTCCGACCATGTCACCATAATGGACGACAATACCGTGGAACTGTTCTCGGAAATCGTGCGTGCAGGTGCTCTTGACCGCGTTCATTACGGCCTGGATTATTTCGATGGCGCCATGAACCGCGTAGGTGCATACGTGACAGGTTCCCGTGCAGCACAGAAGGCTATGTTGCGTGCACTTCTGGAACCGGTGGCAATGATTTCCAAATATGAGATGGAAGACCGTCATTTCGAGGTACTTGCGCTGGAGGAAGAATGCAAGGCGCTTCCTTGGAATGCAGTATATGACGAGTTCTGTCTCCGCAATGATGTTCCTGTCGGCAGCGATTTCATTGCCGAGGTGCAGCAATATGAGAAAGATGTGACATCTAAAAGGTAAGTTATGAGTATCATTGGTATTTCCTAATTTGTTCTGATTATGTCAATATTGGATAGTCGCCCGGAATTGAGGCGCGAAATTGAAAAGGTATCTGAAGTCGCCGGTTATCTCTGGGAAAAGGGATGGGCCGAGCGCAACGGCGGAAACATTGTTGTCAATGTTACCGAATACATTGATGATGAACTGAAATCTCTTCCTGCGATAGCTCCTGTCGTGCCGATGGCTCAGGAACTCCCTAACCTGAAAGGCTGCTGGTTTTTCTGCAAGGGAACCAACCGGAGGATGCGTGACCTGGCCAGATTCCCTATGGAGAACGGATCGGTAATCCGCATCTGCGACGATTGCCGCAGCTATGAAATAGTCGCTGACAATCCCGTGAAACCGACTTCCGAACTTGCTTCCCATCTGGCGATACATTCGCTGATGCTGAAGAGAGGGAATGGTTACAAGGCTTCGTTACATACGCATCCGATCGAGCTTGTCGCGCTTACGCATCACCGCCCGTTCCTTGAAAAGGATGTGCTTACGAGAATGCTCTGGTCAATGATTCCTGAGACACGTGCCTTCTGTCCGAAAGGACTTGGAATCATTCCATACGAGATGCCTTCTTCTACCGCACTTGCTGATGCTACTGTCGCCCAATTGGATGAATATGACGTAGTCATGTGGGAAAAGCACGGCGTATGCGCCGTCGGTCCGGAAATCGGCGAGGCTTTTGACCAGGTGGACGTGCTCAACAAGGCGGCACTCATCTACGAGGCGTCGCGCAATATGGGATTCGTTCCGGAGGGTATGTCAGATGAGCAGATGAATGAGCTTAAAGAAGCTTTTAATCTGTAAATGTTATTTTACGTAAAAACGGAATTCCGTAACGGAACGATATCTCTGGCCCGGTCTCAGTACCGTGCTCGGAAAACGTGGCTGATTCGGGCTGTCGGGAAAGTGGATGGTCTCCATGAGCATCCCACCGAACTTCTCGATCGGCCCGTATTTCCCTTTATATGTGCCGTCGAAACTCCTTCCGGTGAATGTGAGCAATGCCGGCTCGGTGGTCCATGTCTGCATTCCGCGACCGGATTTGCTGTCATAAAGGTCAGCAGCCTTTCTCAATGTCCCGTCCCAATTCCTGACTGCCCAGCATGCTGACATTCCTCTCATTATCCTGAGATGCTCATCCGGCATGTCGATGCGGTAGTCTACTCGGTGCGGCTCCCTGAAATCAAAAGGGCTGCTGTCCACGTGGCGCAGGATGTCAGGGCAGAATTGGGCGTTGTTCTGTATGCATGTATCTGCTTCTACCTGAAGGAGATGGTCCATCACATAGCCGCCTTCATTGCCCTTGAGGTTGAAATATGTATGGTTGGAAAGATTGACTACCGTCGGTTTGTCGGTGGTAGCCTCATACTCGACTCTGACAGTGTTGCTATCTGTCAGCCAATATGTTACATTTACATCCATGGTGCCCGGAAAGCCTTGCTCTCCGTCCGGACTGACCCTGTGGAACTTGACGCCAGTGCGTCCATCTTCCCTTACCGGCGTGGCATCCCAGACGAATCTGTCGAAACCCATTGTGCCGCCATGGCATTGAACCGGCTCTCCTCCCAATTTCTCATTGGCGACCAGTTCGTACCGCGTACCGTCCAGAGTGAATGCGGCGTGATTGATCCTGTTCCCGAACCTGCCAATGACAGGACCGATGAATCTGTCTTTCTTCTCGAAATTTTCAATGTCTCCGAATCCGACGACCACATCG
>OCHN01002923.1_pt1 | contig 10197 bp, 8 predicted proteins | sample 1538911 | NCBI WGS metagenome assembly OCHN01 (sample SAMN04571736, study PRJEB22368) | human gut metagenome | biome: human gut; material: stool | host: Homo sapiens | place: Luxembourg | collected 2013-01-11 | reverse complement strand
TCACTATCCCGGTAAAGCCCGGCCGTAACCTCGCAGTTATTCTCGAGGTAGCCGCTATGAACAACCGTATGAAGAAGATGGGCTACAACGCTGCAAAGGACCTGCTCCATCAGCTCGGGATTGACTCCGACAGCGAGGAGATCATGTCAGACCTCAACATTTAATTTTAATATTAATTCGGAATTATGAATTCGGAATTCGGAATTTCGGTGTCCGCTCCGCGGACTGATTTCAAATATTTCAAAAACGGACAACAGCAGAGAAAGCGGAACAGTACGTTATAGCTTGCTTTTGGAATACGTCCCGCGAAGCGGGACACATTCATTCCGAATTCCGCATTCCGAATTCCGAATTTAAAAGAAAGGTGTATTATAATGAAGTACAATATAGGTATCGACCTCGGCGGAACTAACATCAAAGTCGGTCTGGTCGATGAAAATTACAATATCGTAGCCAAGGCAACCTGCAAGACTGACCTCCCGCGTCCGGCGGAGGAGATCGCGGATTCTATCGCGGAGACCGTCTGGAAGGCTCTTAACGACGCGAAGGTAACTATCGACGAGCTGAACTCCATCGGTATCGGAACTCCCGGCACTGCTTCCCGCGATACGGGCGTGGTTCTGTATTCCTGCAACCTTGGATTCCGCAACACCGACCTGCGTTCGCTCATCGGCGCACGCCTCGGCAAGCAGGTCTACGTTGAAAACGACGCTAACGCGGCGGCGTTCGGCGAGGTCCTCGCGGGCGCAGGCAAGGGCTGCAGGGACGTTGTAGTAGTCACTCTCGGAACCGGCGTAGGCGGCGGTATCATCATCGACGGCAGGATCTACACCGGATTCAACTACTGCGGCGCCGAGCTGGGACACACCGTTGTCCACTACGGCGGCAGACCCTGCAACTGCGGACGTAAGGGCTGCTTCGAGGCGTATTCCTCCGCTACCGCGCTCATCAACATGACCAAGGAAGCTATGGAAGCCGACAAGTCCAGCAAGATGTGGGAGATATGCTCCGGCGATATCAATAACGTCGACGGCAAGACCGCGTTCGACGGCTGGCGCGCAGGCGACAAGAGCGCTTCCGGAGTCGTTGATATGTACATATCATACCTCGGCTGCGGACTTACAAACATCGTAAATACTTTCCAGCCGGAGATACTCCTCATCGGCGGCGGAATCTGCAAGGAGGGCGACAACCTCACCAAGCCGCTTGAGAAGATAATCGCAGAGGACAGCTACTGCGTAGACCCCAAGAGGTCGACAAAGCTCGGTATCTGCCAGCTCGGAAACGACGCAGGTATAATCGGCGCGGCGTTCCTCTATACCCTCGCTGAGTAAGGAGACAGTATGTTCTTTCTTTCACAGGACGGCATGCGGCTGGTCGAGAGCAGCCACCTCTACATAAACGAAAGCTCCATCTTCGCCGTGATAAACGGCGGCGAGGACGTGGAGCTTGCACATTTCGAGCTTTACGGCGCGGCGCAGGAAGCGCTCCGCAGCGTGTACGCCGCCATTGAGGACAGCGAGGCAGTTTTCTCCTTCGCGGAATGACAGCAGCTTTACCGGCATAATCTATATCAGGTCAGCGCTGCGCGGAGGACATGTTTGTGCGGCGTCGGCAAAATTCTACTACACACCGGAGGTCACACCTTGAACTATTCCCAACTGATCGCCGCCTGCCGGAACGACGGCATTCCCTGCGAGGAAAACGCGGCGCTCGCTCCCTATACCTCCATGAAGATAGGCGGAGCCTGCGACCTGCTCGTAAAAACCGCTGACGAGAAGCAGCTCTTGACCGTGCTCAGGCTGTGCCGCAGCGAGAATATCCCGCACTTTATCCTCGGCAGGGGGAGCAACCTGTTGGTAAGCTCCGCAGGCTGGCGCGGGGCTGTGATCCTGCTTTCTGGCGAGAAGCCGGAGGTCGAGGCGCGCGGGAACAGCCTCACCGCCTGGGCGGGAGTTCCGCTGTACGCGCTGTGTTCCGCAGCCCTGGAACACTCGCTGACCGGGCTGGAGTTCGCGTACGGCATTCCCGGCTCACTGGGCGGAGCGCTCTACATGAACGCCGGGGCGTACGGCGGCGAGATGAAGGACGTCGTGACCTCATGCCGGTATGTCGGCGGCGACGGGGAGATACACGAGATGTCCGCTGCGGAAATGCAGCTTACCTACCGCCACAGCGTTTTCAGCGGGAGCAGCATGGTTATAACCTCGGTCACGATGGAACTCGTCCCCGGCGACAAGGCTGAGATAAAATCCCGTATGGAGGAGCTTATGCAGCGCCGCCGCGACAAGCAGCCGCTGAACTTCCCGAGCTGCGGAAGCACGTTCAAGCGTCCGGATGGATACTTTGCAGCCGCGCTCATAGAGGAGTGCGGTCTGAAGGGATTCACCATCGGCGGAGCGCAGGTCAGCGAGAAGCACAGCGGTTTTGTTATCAACCGCGGCCATGCTACGTTTGAGGACGTGATGGCGGTGGTGAACGAGGTAAAGCGCGTAGTCCTCGAGAAGAAGGGCGTTGAGCTGGAATGCGAAATGCTGATCCTTCAATAGCAGTTACCTGACCCAGAAAAGGAGCAACAGATGGAATTCGTTATAGTGACCGGGCTTTCCGGCTCGGGTAAATCCTCGGTGATGAAGGCGCTGGAGGACATCGGTTTTTTCTGCATAGATAATATGCCGCCGCAGCTTATTCCGGATTTCGCCGCGATGTGCAATGAAAACGCCGAGATAACAAAGGTCGCGATAGTCACTGATATACGCGGCGGCGCGATGTTCTTCAAGCTGGAAGAGTGCATCACTAAGCTGCATATCCGCGGAATAGACGTAAAGGTGCTGTTCCTGGAGGCTTCCCGCGAAGTGCTGATGAAGCGCTACAAGGAGACCCGCCGCAAGCACCCGCTCGACGAGGTATCCGGCGGAGACATCGGCAAGGCTATCGATGCGGAAGCGGAGCTTCTCAGCAAGATACGCCTCAATGCAGACTACATAATTGATTCCACGATGCTCAGCACGGGGCAGCTCAAGGAGCAGATCGCGGGTCTGTTCCTCGAGAAGGCTTCTGACGGAATGATCGTTAGCTGCATGTCGTTCGGGTTCAAGTACGGCTCCCCGCAGGAGGCTGACCTTGTTTTCGATGTCCGCTGCCTGCCGAATCCGTTCTACGTTCCGGAGCTTAAGCACAAGACCGGGCTTGAAAAGGAAGTTCAGGATTACGTTATGAGCTTCCCGCAGTCGCAGGAGCTCCGGGACAAGCTGTTCGACCTGATATCCTTCCTGATTCCGCATTACGTCACCGAGGGCAAGAGCCGTCTTGTCATCGCGTTCGGCTGCACCGGCGGAAAGCACCGCAGCGTTACATTTGCGGAGCTTACCGCGGCGTATCTCCGGGAGAAAGGGCTGAGGGTCAGAACTCTCCACCGCGACGCTGAAAAGAAATAACGCAATGCTCGGCGGGGCTTCCGGTCAAGTGAGCGGAATTATATTATCAAACGACAAACAGGCAGGAGCCATAATGCTCCTGCCTGTAATTTTGTTTACTTCTTAGCTTCCGACGGCAGTTTTACCGACTTCCTATAAATGAACAGCGAGATAACGGCGGTTATCAGCTCGGTTACCCAGAATGCGTTCCAGACGCCGTTTGCATCAAATGCGCGGCTGAGCAGGAACGCCGCCGGAATTATCACCACAATGAACCTGCACAGCGAGATTATAAGCGACGGAACTCCCTTGCCAAGCCCTTCAAGCGAACCGGAGGCCGTAACGGACACCGACGACACGATAAATCCCGCGCTGATTATGCGCAGAGCGGTCTCTCCGGCGGCGATGACGTCGGGGCTGTCGGTGAACATTCCCATTAGCTGACCGGGTATCAGCAGGCAGATGGCGGTGCCGACCGTCATTATACCGCAGCTCATTAGCAGAACAATGCGGAAAAGCTGGCTGACGCGCTTATACTCTCCGGCGCCGTAATTGTATCCGATAAGCGGGCGCATTCCCTGGATTATTCCGCTTGTGGGAAGATACAGGAAGGTTTGCAGCTTGTAGTATATTCCCAGAACCAGGACGTACACCTCGGAGAACGCCGCCAGAATTGCGTTCAGCGCTGAGATGAGTATTGACGGCAGCGCGAGGTTCAGCGCCGCGGGAACACCTATTGAGTACAGCCTGCCTATCATTCTGCCGTCTGGGGAGAGGTGCTGTTTGCTGAGTTTCACGCTTATCGGCCGCAGGAAATACACGACGATATAAATTGCAAGAGAAATACTCTGGCCGATTCCTGAGGCAAGCGCGGCGCCCTTGATACCCATTTCGGGGAATCCCCAGCCGAAGATCATCATAGGGTCGAGGATAATGTTGACGATACAGCCGCACAGCAGGCTCACCATTGAGGTTTTCATGCTGCCTACCGCCTGGAATATTTTCTCGAACGCCATGCCGAGATTTATCACTACTGAGAACAGAAACGCGACATTAGAGTACTGAAGTCCGAGCTGTATTACCTCCTGGTCGTTGGTGAAAGCTTCGAGGAACGGCGGCATTATCAGAATGCTGACAACGGTGAGTATAACTCCGTGGATAGCGGCAAGAAGCACTCCGAGCGTAGCGGCGCGGTCTGCGCGCTCCTTGTCGCCCGCGCCGGAGTAGAATGCGATCACGGCGTTTATTCCAACTCCGAAGCCGATCCCGGCGGCGTTGATGAAATTCTGCACCGGGAACACCAGCGACAGCGCGGTCATTGCGCTGTCGCTTATTTTGGCGACGAACAGGCTGTCCACGATGTTGTACAGCGAGTTCACCAGCATTGAAATTACCATCGGCAGCGCCATTGAAAGCAGCAGCGGCAGCACCGGTTTTTCCTTCATAAAGGTGTTGTCCATTTTACCTCCTACCCGGAAAATCGCACAAAAAAACCACACAGCATATGCTGTGTGGCGAAAAGGGGAGCGCGTCCGGAAAAATCCACATCATAATTTTACGTCGCTTATTATAGCATACAATACGGAGGTTGTCAATTGTGAAAAATACACAAATTATCCCCGCAGGTGTTCTGCGGGGATATGCTTATAGATTTTCGTCGATCCACTTTGCGCGGTTGTTGATGAACTTCCTGAGATACAGCACCTGGTCAAGATAGGTGTTGCAGTTTTTCATCGTCAGCGGCTGGAATCCGTTTGCCACGCCCAGAGTGTTCCAAATCTCGAAGTTCTCCTCAGCGGAGGGTATCACCATCGGCTTGTAGGCGTCTATGGTGCCGAGCGCTGCGTTCACCATCGTGTCGCGGACATCGTTCCAGCGTGTGCGCGCCTTGTTCCGGAAATCCTCGTCGGTCATGAGGTAGTTGAACCATGTAACGCCGATGTAGCTGCTGCTGTCCATGCTGCCTATCGTAGCCCAGTCATCGTACTTCGGATTATCCATGTACATATTGCCGAAGGCCAGGTCGAAGTCCCATATAGGCCCCATTTCAAGACGGCTGAGGGTAGGCTTTGTTATGTAGCAGCTCCGGCGGAAGCAGGAGTCAAGATTGTAGCTCAGCTCATGCACCAGGAACCAGTCGATGAAGCTGTCTACGTTGATGTACTTTTCGTAGCCGTCCAGGGTGGTTATTGCGGCGTCGGCCTTGCACATATAGTCGTAGATGAAGTCGAAGTGCTTCTGCGACCACTGGTAGTCAGCCTGTGGATCCTCCTCGGTGTCGGGGCTTTTTATCTTGATGTTCACTCCGCAGCCGGAGGGCAGATTGAAGTAATTCCAGCCTTCCTTATCGGTGGAGGGGTCTGCGCCGCCTATCTCAAGAAGGTATCCGGTCTCGACATTCGCGAGGCTGTCGTCTATCGCAATCCGCGATGTCTTGACTTCAAGCTGCTCGCCGAGCGTGTATACTCCATGATATATCCCGTTCATATAGACGTCCACCGGGATAGCGTGCGGCACGAAACGGAAGCTCCCGAGGGAACGCGCCATTTCAAACGCGGTGGTGTTCCTCAGCATGGATTCGTCGGCGTAATTCGCGAGGAGCACCCAGCGCTTCGCCTCGGACATTCCAAGCAGTGACGCTTTGTCGTCAAGCTTGATTTTGTAGGGCTTCTTCGGCCATTCCCAGGTGGAGTGGCCCCTGCCGCGTATCTTTCCGGTGAGCGCTTCTGTGCTTTCGTACTTTCCGTTTGTCATTCCGGCGTCTATCTGAACCGTGCAGTCGGCGTAATCCTCCTTGATGATCGCCGACGGGTCGGAGGTAGTGAGGTAGACTGCGGGTATCAGCTTGTCGGTCTCCTGACCGAAGCTGCCGGGAATCTCGCGGAGCATAACGCTCCAGTCGTCGGAGCGGGGGGTATAATTTGCGGGGATATATTCATCGGAGATCGGGATAACGCGACCCTCTCCGTCGCGGGTATATTTATCAACGCTTTCCGTGCCTGGCTTGGAGCAGCCGCTTACCAGCACTACAGCTGCGAGTGCCGCGGCGCAGATCTGCCTGAATTTCACAACAAAGCACCTCCGGGAAATCAGTTCTCATACACTAATTATATACTATTCTCTATTTTCTGTCAACAAGATTTCATATTTTTGTAGGATATACAAAATCTGTGCCTTCGCTTATGTATAATATTTCAAAGAAAAACCGGAGCATTCGCCCCGGTTTTAGTTCAATTCAGAATTTTATCTCCGCTGAGCAGCTTCAGACTGCCGTCAACAACGGCTGCGCCGGTGTAGCCTGTCTTGTCGTCGTAGAGGGTGTGCAGGCTGCGGGAACGTCCCAGTTCCGCGAATTCGTCGACGACTGAAACGCCGTCGAAGTAGCGGTATGCCGCGCCGGAGCAGTCCGTGCCGTTTATCACGAAGCAGTTTGTCCCGCTGAACCGGAAGCTCTCCAGCTCGGAAGCGGTCAGCGCCTTGGCGAAGCTGTCCGCCTGGACTGCCTTTTTGCTTTCCAGTTTGTACAAGGTCAGCGTGATACCCGTTTTGCTTACTGCACCGCAGAGCGCGTAATCTCCGCTTACCACGCCGTCAGCCGATGTGAGATCGAGCGCCTTCGGGGAGGACGTATCGGAGATATCTACCGCCATAACAGTGGACCCGCCGCTGCCTACGTACACGACATTCCCGCTTATCCGGAGATGATCTATCTCCCCGCCGGTGGTGAACGCCGCGAGCGGCTTCAGGGCGCTGTCCCTGAGGTACACGGTAACGCCGCCGTCGTATATCTCGGCGTCGGCGATGACTCCGTTTCCTGCCGCGCAGGCGGTGATCTCCGGGAGCGCGGCGCTTACAAGGCTGCCGCCGTCAGATGTGAGTTCAGCGGAGCCGTTTTCGCGGGACATTGCGGCGGTGAAGCTCTCTGCGCCGCTGTATATCGGGGAGCCGAGCGCGGCAAGGCGCTTTTTCTGTTCGCCGTTTTCAGCGGCGTACTCGCCCCAGACTGCGTAGCTGCAACCGTCCGCCGAGCCGCTCACCGCGATTTCAGCAGGGGAGAACGCGGTGAGCTGACCGTTCTTAGATCCGTATGGGAGGTACTCAAGTACGTCGTCCACGGTGAACGACTTCGTGAATCCCGGCGTGTAAACGCTTCCGAGCCGAATGACGTCCCCGCCGCAGAAAATATCCGTGAGCGTTCCGGACTGCCCGCAACTCCAGGTTTCGCCGCTGTCGTCCACGCCTATGAGACCGCACTCCGCATCGCCGGAGTACACCGCGGTAACGCCGGAATCAGTCTGCACGACATTCACGAATTCCGCGCCCTCCGGCGGGAGCACATGAGCCGCAAGCCCCCCGGAATCCAGCGCGTAAACGCTTATCCCGTCAGGCTCCGCAGACCACAGCGTGTTTCCGCTGCTGAATACGCCGAGCTCCTTGCCGGAGTTTATCAGCATATCGCCGAAAATCTGCTCGTTTTCCGACAACTTCTGCGTTTTTTCGCTGCTTATTCTGCCGTTTGTGTACGCGGTGTAAATTTCCGAGAAAACCGCCGCATTATCAGAGGCGAACTGGAACTCTCCTCCGGAGCTTCCAGGCGCTGTGAAGCCGAGAATATCCATCAGCGGGTCAATCGCGAACAGAACCGCCGCGCCGGCGGCTGCGACTATGATCGCATTCCTGCGCGCTTTCGGGGAATCCTCCCTGACCTCTGTCGGCTGCTCGGGCTCCGTTTCTGGAGCCGTCTCCTCTTTCCGGCGCTTTCTCTGCCTGGCGGTGTACTTTTCCTCAGGTTCGTCCTCAATCTCTGCCGCTATTCCGAGTTCCTCCGCGAGGTCGTCGATGGTGCGTTTTTTCTGACGTGCGGTCAGCACCGGAGCTTCCTGCTCGGGTGATTCGTCCTCGTAGTATTCCTCGGTGCGGCGCTTCTTCTGACGCGCTGTCCGGACGGGTCTGGGCGGTTCTGAAGGCTCAGTCGGCTCAGTGGTTTCAGCAGACTCTTCCGGTGTGGATTCCTCCGCTGCGGGGGCTTCTTGTACAGTCGATTCCTCGGATCCAGCCGGATCTTGCGGCTCAGGCTGTTCTTCCTGTCGGGACTCAGCCGCCGCTTCCAGTTCGCCGGAGTCTATACGCATGGTTATGGTGTGCTCCCAGAGCTGACGCGCCGTGTAGAGCATACGGGTGTAGTCCTTCGGCGTAAGCCCGGAGCTTTCCAGCGTGATGATGAGCGTTTGCAGGTTCATATCCGGGTGCTGCTCGATTTTCGAGACCGCTTCCTCGGGAGCGCCGCAGCCCTTGAGCAGGTACAGGAAATCCGCCGAGCCTATCCCGAGGGAGCGCAGGCGGTTCAGGAATGTGAACGCGTCCAGCTCCGGCGGGGCGGCGTTTTCGTCCATAAGGCACACCGCGATGTTCTGCGGGAGCAGGCTCTCGGGGATAACTTTTTCAAGCATAAGGCTGCGTATTTCGGAAACCGTCACCGGCGTTCACCTCCTGTTCTGTATTTGCCGTTCAGTCAAGCTCGAATGCGGTCAGCACCTTTTCAAGGGTCTTGTTTACCGCCGTGGAGCTCATACCGGTGAAAAGCGATATTTCGTCCGGCTGGAGCTTCGCGCCGATGTACATGCTTGCCACAAGGCGTTCAGCGTCGCTTAGTCTGGAGAATTCAGCGCGTATGTCGAATCCGCCGTTTTCCGGAACCGGCTGAACGGGGGATTCCCGGAGCTTTGTACGTATCCGCGCGCAGAGGTTCCGGAACATGAACGCCCGGAAAGCATCCTCGCTGCGCAGCTTATTTACCGTGGTCATACCGTCCCGGGCGGAGGCTGTGACCAGCTCCACTGCGTCGGCGTCGTCGCAGAGCGTATAAAAAGCGGTGTAGTACATCTCGCGGTAGACCGTCTCGTAGAGCCGCGCGAACGCCTTTGTACCGCCGTTTGCAGCAAGCTCTGAAAGTTCCTTGTATTCCCGCTTATCCATAACTACACCGCCTGTTGAATTATTCCTCGCTGTTGGTAATTGCTATTCCGAGTTCCTTAAGCTGCTCCTCGCTTACAGTGGAGGGAGCCTCGCTCATCAGCTCGCTTGCGTTCTGAACCTTCGGGAAGGCAGTAACGTCGCGGAGGCTGTCGCAGCCGCACATCAGCATTGCAAGTCTGTCGAGACCTATGCCGGCGCCGCCGTGGGGAGGCGCACCGTATTTGTATGCGTCGACAAGGAAGCCGAACTTCGCATTGATCTCCTCGTCGGTCATGCCGAGCATTTCGAACATGTGCTGCTGAAGCTCCGGGTCGGTGATTCTGATGGAGCCGCTGGAAAGCTCGATGCCGTTGAGCACGAGGTCGTAGCACTTTGCGCGTACCCTTGCCTTGTCGGTGTCAAGGTAGGGAATACACTCGTCAAGCGGCATTGTGAACGGGTGGTGCATAGCGAGCCACTCGCCGGATTCCTCGTCGTACTCGAAGAACGGGAACTCCACGATCCACAGGAAGTTCCAGCCCTCGGGGATAATGTCGAGCTGCTTTGCGATCTTGAGACGGAGTGCGCCGAGCACGGGGAGCGTTACCTTGTCCTTATCTGCAACGATGAGGGCAACGTCGCCCTTCTCGCAGCCGAGAGCCCTGAGGATAGTCTCAAGCTCGCCCTCGCCCATGAACTTTGCAAAGGAGCAGTTAGGAGCGTCGTCTACCCACCTTACGTAAGCGAGACCCTTCGCGCCGATGCCGCGTACGAATTCGGTCTGCTTGTCGATCTCCTTGCGGGTGAGCTTTGCAGCGGCGCCCTT
>OCHN01002922.1_pt1 | contig 10203 bp, 7 predicted proteins | sample 1538911 | NCBI WGS metagenome assembly OCHN01 (sample SAMN04571736, study PRJEB22368) | human gut metagenome | biome: human gut; material: stool | host: Homo sapiens | place: Luxembourg | collected 2013-01-11 | reverse complement strand
TGGTAACCTCTAAAAACCTCCTTCACGGCAGATTTCTATGACTTACCAAGAAACGTCGCTTCGCTCCTTATTCATCATCTGCTTCGTTGTCAAACCTTGAAATACATACAGTAAACGCATTATCCGCCTACGGCGGAAAACGCTGCGGTTGATACTAATTCCAGAACCACATTTCAGTTGTGCATATTATGTGTATTTGGAATTAGTATAACGCCTGGCATCTGATATAAGTCATGTACGAAATCTGCTCGTGTCCCGGTTTTTAGAGGTCATTTATTATTATATCAAAGTTGGTCAGATTTCACAACGATTAACACGACATAATACAGCATTTTTTTGCCTTTTTAACGAAATGTAACTTTTTCACGACTTTTGGCCAAAATATACATATTTGTGTTGACTTTTTTTATGATTAGTGCTAAAATAATATTTAAGCAAAGTAAATAAAGACTTTTTCGACGCAGGTCATTGAGATGCTGGGGTGGCAGCACCGCTTATACTCGTGTAGAGATTTCGGCGCATGCCGTGGAATTTTTAGAAGGAGTCAAAGTATGAAGAATCTAAAAGTAGCGACCAAACTTATCATTTCATTCGGAGTGGTCATAATCATGACCATCGCATGCTCTCTTGTATCGGTCATCGGACTGAATAGCGTGCATGGTAACGTAAATCTCATGATCGATACAGAGATCATAAGCCTCCTCAGAGTCAAGGATGTAGAGATACAGGTAGAGACCATCGGCAGAACCGTTCGCGCGGGTGTGCTTGAGGATGACAACAATGTCGAAACACAGTATATCAATGAAGCGACAGCCGCTGCCGCGACCATGATGGAAAAGCTCGACCTCATTACATATTCCGGCGCTGACGCAAGGATCGATGAGTTCAAGTCCGTATGCAATGAGATCAACACGATACTTCCCGAAGTGATCGCAATAGTAAACGACGGCACCAAAGAGGAAGGGCTGGCAGCGTACAACGATAAGCTGTCCCCAAAGATCGTCCAGTGCCTTTCTATCGGCGATGACGCCGACACAGCCCTGACTGCAGCGTGCAGTGGCACAAGATCTGCAACAACATCGGAAACAAACGCCGTAACTAACGTTGCAATTATCGTAGGCATATTTGCCCTTGCGCTGGGCGTAGGTGGTATCATCAACCTGACCAATCTTATCACAAGGCCCATCGCAGAGATCAAGAACGCGCTCAACAAGATCGCAAAGGGCGAACTTGACAGCCAGATCACCTATGTAAGCCGCGATGAGTTCGGCGAGATGGCAGATGCAATGCGCGCTACCAACGACAGCCTCAGCAAGCTCATCAGGGACAGCTCATACATGTATGGCGAGCTTGCAAATGGCAACTTTAATGTACACTCGAACGCGCGCGAAGTTTATAAGGGAGAGTTCGCTCCGCTGCTTGACAACCTGAGAGTACTCGCATACGGTCTCAGCGACACCATGGCTCAGATATTCCAGTCAGCTGACCAGGTCGACTCTGGTTCCGAGCAGGTTTCCGCAGGCGCGCAGGCTAATGCACAGGGTGCAACTGAGCAGGCTGGTTCAGTTGAGGAGCTGGCAGCTACCATTGAAGAGATATCCGATAAGATCACCAAGAATGCTGACGACTCCAAGACTGCAAGCAACAGCATGGCAGAGGTCGGCAAGCAGGCTGAACTCTCCAACGACCGCATGAAGGAAATGCTCGGCGCTATGCAGGAGATCAGCGATACCTCCGCACAGATCAGCGATATAATCAATACTATCGAGGATATCGCATTCCAGACCAACATTCTGGCGCTCAACGCTGCTGTCGAGGCTGCAAGAGCCGGCGAGGCAGGTAAGGGCTTCGCGGTAGTTGCAGACGAGGTAAGAAACCTTGCTTCCAAGTCCGCAGCTGCTTCCCAGAACACCGCAGACCTTATTCAGCGCTCCATCAGGGCGGTTGAGAACGGCTCTCACATCGCAGACGATACCGCAGAGGCTCTCAGCGACGTTGTAAAGCAGATTGAGGATATCGTAGTAACCATCGACCGCATCTCTTCCGTAAGCGAGGAGCAGGCGCAGTCCATCACTCAGGTTACAACCGGTATCGAACAGATCTCCAACGTTGTTCAGACCAACTCCGCAACAGCAGAGGAGAGCGCGGCAGCTTCCGAGGAGCTCTCCGCTCAGGCCACTGCCATGAAGTCACTTGTTTCCAGATTCAAACTCAGAGAAGCAAGAAAGAACTGATCGTTCCTGTAACTGAAATCAGAATTATAGATAGGAGGACAGAAATGTCCTCCTTTTTTATTCCTGTTTTCAGATCATTGTGGTAAATAGTTCTTGTCGCCTATTTACAAATCGCCGTAAATATGTTATAATATTTTAACGGTTTTCTCCGATGGCTAGGTACCCGACGACGACTATAAAATAACCGAGCGCCAGTGGTATCGGGATGCAGCGGCATCCGATTCCGCAGTCATAACCGAACCGTACATCGACGCGCGCACCGGCGAGATGGTGATCACTATTGCGAAAGCGTACAAGCGCGGCGGGAACGTCGCCTGCGTTACCGACGCTGACATGTTCCTGACCGAGGTCAGCAGCATTATTATCCACCGCAGCGAGGAACTCATGCTGCCCTATGTCGACGGCTCCGGCAGCGAACACTACACCAGCTACTCCGATACAATCAGCGCGGTTTCCGGCGAAAAATCCGAGGACGGCGTTACCTCCCGCACGCTGAAGGATTACGACGGTACCTCAAGATTTGTGATTTCCGAGGTAATACCCTCCGCCGGCTGGACACTGAGCTACGCCATGGACAGCTCCGAGCTTTACAAGGACACCCACAACATCATCATAATTTTCGCGGTCATTATTCCCGTGATCATCGCGCTTGGAGCGTTCATCTGTGTTCTGGTGATCAAACGGTGCTTCAGACCTCTCGCGCCGATAAAAGACTCTCTCAGTGATATACGCACTGTCCTTGGCGGAGTGTTCAGCGAGATTTCCGAAGCGGCGGGAGCGGTCTACAGCGGCGCCAACAACGTCTCCCAGGGCGCTAACGAGCTTGCAGAGAGCGCGTCCCGGCAGACCGCTGTAGTCGAAGAGATTTCAGGATGCGTTTCGGCGACCGACAGCATGATTTCTGAAAGCTCCGGGCTTGCGACAGGATGGCCGCGCTTATCAGCGAAGCTGCCTCCGCTGTAAGAAACGGTCAGCAGCTCGCAGACAACACCGCCGAGAACCTTCGCAGCGTAACTGAGAAGATGGCGGAGGTCGACAGATCGATAACCGCGATAATCAGCTCCGCTGGGGAGTAGGGCCGCCGCATGGCTGAAATATCCGAAAAGACCGGTCTGATTTCAAAATATGTCACCACCTCGGCGGCAAACGCACAGCAAAGCGCCGCTGCGGCTGTGGAGCTTGACGAACAGTCCTCAAAGCTGAAAAAAATGACAGAGGGATTCAAAGTATAATGGAAAACACAAAATGTCCCGTTGCCAAGAAGTGCAGCGGCTGCCAGTTATCAAACCTGTCCTACGAGCAGCAGCTCGCATGGAAGCAGAAGGACGTCGCCGGGCTGCTCGGAAGCTACGGCGAGGTTTCCCCGATAATTCCGATGGAGCCGCCCTGCGGATACCGCTGCAAGGTGCAGGCGGTATTCCGCAGCGACCGCAGCGGCAGGATAATTTCCGGCGTGTATCAGTCGTCCAGAAACGGTATCGTCGGTATTGACCGATGCATGGTTAACGACCCGCGCGCCGATGAGATCATCGTCGGTATCCGGGAACTTATGCGCTCCTTTAAAATACGCCCGTGGGATCCCGGCACCGACCGTGGATTCATAAAGCACGTGCTTGTGCGCATTGGCAGGAACACCGGGGAGATCCTGGTGACGATCGTCGGGGGAACGTCGATGTTCCCGAAAAAGCGCGACTTCGTTACCGCGCTGGTCAAGAGATTCCCTGCGATAAAGACCGTGACCTTCTCGGTAAACCGCAGCCCCGATTTTCTGACCCTTGGCGACCACGCGGAGGTACTTTTCGGCGAAGGCTACATCATCGACGAGATATGCGGGAAGAAATTCCGTATATCGCCGCAGTCGTTCTACCAGGTAAATCCGGTGCAGGCGGAGAAACTGTACAACTTCGCGATAAACGCGGCAAAGCTGACGAAAAACGACACGCTCCTCGACGCATACAGCGGTACCGGCACCATCGGAATCATCGCTTCCGACCGTGTTAAGGCGGTTCAGGGTATCGAGTATAACTCCGCGGCGGTCAGGGACGCAGTGCAGAACTGCAAGCTGAACGGGATCACCAGGAACGCGGCGTTCAACCGCGGCGACGCCGGAGAGTACCTCCGAGAACGTGCAAAAAAGGGAGTCCGCTTCGACGCAGTGATAATGGATCCCGCCCGCGCCGGCGCTGACAAGCAGTTTCTGCGCGCGCTGTCCGTCATCAGACCGGAACGTATCGTGTATATCTCCTGCAACCCGGTCACACTCGCGCGAGACCTCCGCACGCTGACGAAAAACTACAATGTCGAGTGCATTCAGCCGTTCGATATGTTCCCGTTTACGCGGCACGTTGAGTGCGTGGTTTCGATGTCCCTCAGAACTGAATAAAACTACCGGCAGGGAGCATTGCTCTCCGCCGGTTTTGATTTTCAGTTTTCAGCCTGGGTCACTTCCGTGAGCCGAACTCCCTGTCGAACACGCGGAAATTCGTGTCGTCACGCTGGGAGCAGTACACGGCGAACTCCACGGTTTCAAAGCGCTCCATGAAGCCCTCAAGCGCGGATCTTATCCCCGCCGCGACTACCTCCGGCGGATTCATGAACGCACCGCAGCCGAACGCGCCTAGTATAACTACATCGCACCCGTGCTGTGCGGCTATGCTGAGTATGCGCTCCATGCGCTTCTTGTGGAGCTTCCGAAGGTCGCCGTCCGAAATGCTGACTGCGCTGTGTCCGTCGTAATTCATCGAGTTGCTCGGCTTTTCCCGCAGGTTCGGAGCCGCGCAGGTGATAACGTCCACGCTGTACCATTCTTCCTGCGGCATTACCTCCGGAAGCGCGCTGTCCGTCTTGAACACCACAACTCCGGGAGTGTATATGCAGTCGTCGCTGTGGAGCGGATCCGGCGCCGCACGGTGCGGAGTATAGAACCCGCTCCACATATCCGGCTGAATTAGGTTCATGTACAGCGTCGAGCAGCGGCATATCGCCTCCTCCTGCGCTGAGGAGCCGTTCTTAACTCCGCCGCCTGGGTTGGACGCCGAAGCGAAATTCAGCACGCACACGCGCTTCCCTGCCCTGGCGTAGCCGGCGGCGGCTTCCAGTGTGCGTTTGCGGCTCACCACGACCTTCGCGGCGGCGCCCTTCTGTATCATAGGAAGCTCCACCCAGTCACCCTCCGGTATCAGAGACTGTCCACTGCTTGATTCCTTTATCGCCGCCCTCAGAACCGGATCGGTCCTGCACATCGACATCGTGTTTTCGAATATTTCTATGTTTTCCTGCCTGCCCATAATTACCTCCTGATCATCGGAATTTCCTGCCTATATCTATATATTAGCATATTTCCGGTGATTCATCAACACTTATCTGCGCATTTTTCGATTCAGTTTATTTGCTGTTATTCCCGGTGAGCATCTGCCATTCATTGCGTGTGATGGCGTACACCTTTGTAAGCTCGTTCTCCGCGTCGGCGTACTCGTCTACCTGGGTACAGCCCCAGCTTTCCGCAGTGCGGCATGACGGCAGGTTCGCCGCTTTCATGTATGAATAGACCGCATTGAACGGCGTATTGCAGAAAGCCCAGTCCCTGACCGCCGAAGCGGATTCCTTTGCGTACCCGCGCCGCTGCATGTCCCTGCGGATATGGCAGCCTATCTCCGGCTTTATCTGACCGTTTATTAGCTGCATAGTCAGCCCGCAGTCGCCTATTATCTCGCCGTTTTCACGGAGGCACACCGCCCACAGTCCGAACACGAATACACTGTAGCGCTCAATATTGCGGTCTATCCAGCCGCGCACCCTCGCCTCGTCAAACGTGTATGGGTAATGCTGCATGATGTCCGAATCCGCCAGCACGGCGTACAGCGCCTCGTAATCTGCGGCTGTCATCTCACGCAGATACAGCCGCTCCGTTTCAATACGCATGTTTCCTCCTTTTACGTCCGGAAAAAACAGCAGGAAACCGGAGTTCCCTGCTGTCTGGTTTACTTTTTGAGTCCTACGACTGAACGGAGTATCGCAGCCGAATCAATTGCATTGACAAATCCGTCGCCGTTGTAGTCGCATGTGTCGTCAAGCTCCATCGTGCCTACGCACATCTTGAGTATCGCGGAAGCGTCCCGGGCGTCTATCGTCGTACTGTTGTCAGCGTCGCCGGGGAGCCTCGTCCTGGTGTCCAGCATGAGGACGTAATCGCCGCCGTTCGCCGGAACTACCTGGGCAACGCCGGTGCTCGAAATTATCTTCGAAGTATCAACAAAATCAAGCAGGTGCGAATCCTCGTTATACCTGAACAGATTTGCAAAGCGGTTGTTCACTTTCTTGCCGGTCTTGACGTAAAGCACCGCGCCTATCTTATTCTTGCCGTAGGTGTGCACTCTGACTATCTCGCTGTCTCCGGAGCTGTCGATAAGCACCGTCGGGATATAAACGTCGTTGGTCTTTAATCCCACGCTGAGGGAAGCCACCGTCTTTTTCAGCGCACCGGTGTCGACTACCCAACTCAGCATGTCGTTTACCACGAACTCCAGCGTGATTTTCTTCTTCATCGCGGTGTTGATGATATCAGCGGGTACGGACGTGTTTCCGTTCAGATTGATAACAATGCGGGAATTCTTCGCAGCAGCCGCTATCTTCTTCTGGAGCTGCGTCCAGCCCTTCACCAGGCTTCCCACCATTGTCGGGGCGGATACCGTCCCATCGGTAGTGTTGTCTTTGTCGGTGTCGGAAGTACCCGGGTCGGTGGTAGTATCGTCCTTCTTGCCATCGTCCTTGCCGGAATCGCTCGGCTTATTGTCAGAATCAGAACTGCTTGACGAACGTCTGCGCACCACGATATTGAACGCAGCCGTGCAGCCCTGATAATAAACTGTAAGAGTCTGCTGACCCAGTACCCAGCTATCGAAATCCTGGATCATGCTCTCGGTCATGTAAACTGTTTCCGGAGCCTTGGTCTCGTCGATGTACGTTACCTTGATAAGGCCGCCTACGACATTCAGCTTCTCGCCCATGTAGTAGGAATACTTTGCAGGCCGCTTGACTATCTCGATACTCTTAACGCCGTAGTCCTTGCCGACGGTGTAGGTGTACGTCTTTACAAGGCTGTCGTCAATTCTTGGGTCGTTGGACTTCGCATAGGTATACAGCTTGTATGTCACGACCTGATTATCCACGCGCTTGAGGGTTATCTTGGTTCCCGACTTGTACAGAATTCCATTATAGGTGGAGGTTATCGGAGTGTCGATGGAATAGTAGATATCAGCCTTGGCTGTCGCGCAGGAGAGCGTGAGCGTGATCGCGGTTTCGCTGGCGGTGTCAAGAACGCTCGGCACCGGTACCGCCGCCTTTTCCTTGGGCACGGTTATTTTGTAGATAAGATCCTCGCTGATGTCGGAATCCTTCCAGCTGTCATTCGGAGCCTTCGCATAGGTTCGCAGCACGAATGTCTTTGTGCTGTTCGCAGCAACCTTCAGGTCAAACGGACCTGTGTACTCGATGAATCCGCTGGACTTTGTTGCGTTCGGGTCGAGGGTATAGTATATCTTCGCGCCGGGAGTTTCGGTATTGAGCGTGATCGTCAGCGAGCTGGCGTAGTTTCCCGGCTCCGGAGTGGGCTTCGGGGTCTGGGTCTTTTTCTTCTCGATAACTACCTTGTATACAAATGTGGATACGTCGCTCTGCTTCATGCCGGGGGCTGTGGCTATCGCCTTTATGCAGTAATACAGCGACTGCCCGGGCACGCCGGAAAGCGTGATCGGCTCGATATACTTCGTGCCGCCGGTCTCGGTGGGGTCGGCGAGCTTGGAGATATCGCTGATGTTCTCGTACGCTTCGATGTTATAGTAGATGGTCGCGCTGTTTACCGCGGATTCAAGCGAGATATCCTGCGGGGAATTGAACACGGTGGTCCCCTGACCTTCCACGGTATCGGGAGGGTATGACCAGGGTGCAGGGACCTTCGACGCTTCCTCAACATAGATCTGCGCCGTTACGGTCATCTTCGCGGAGTCCTCCTCCATGTAGTCGGGGACTCTTACCTTACCGGTAAATGTGACTGTCTGGGCAGTGCCTATCTTGGGGTTGTAGGGAGTTCCCTTGTCGGTTATCGCGGTGGTGAGATCCCATGTTACGCTGCATGTCTCGGAAATACGGTTATCCTTGGTGCCGACAACTGTTACCGTCTTGGGGAGGTAGCTGCTGTCCATCTGCGTAACGGTGGTTCCGCTGGGCACGTTGGCGACCTTTCCGGGGGATACAGCTCTGTAGTCGGTGAGCTTTCCGGTCTTTTCGAAGGTGTAAACGATCGTGAACGTACCGGTGTCGTTAGTGGAGCCGGAGCATCTCACTCCATTCACGTAAACGTCGGGAGTACGCAGGAACACGTAGTTCGGGCTGTTAGGGATAACCTCCACCAGCATGGTGTACTCCGTGTTGTACTCAGCCAGGGCGCTGCTTCCGGAGCCGCCCTTCCACTGAACCGCGCCGAAATCGGATATTTCGAACGTCTCGGTCTCGTAGTCGGGAGCAGAGGGGTCAAGCTCTGCGGAGATGTCAAGCGCCTGCCCGCCTACCGGCTGGTCGACGATGATGTGTATCTCAGGGATATTGGAGCCGGTGCTTGAGCGCATTGCAACAGTAAACGAGCCGGTCAGCACGTCGCTGTCCTGCTTTTCGTTGTGCTTACCAATAACCTTTATCCAGCTCTGAACTCTCTTGTTTACCACGCCTGTTATCATAATTCCGCGGCTGGAGTAGTAGGTGTGATCGTTGTCGTAAATAAACGGCAGAGAGTTCAGCTCGTCCTCGCTGGAGGCAACGATGTAATAATAGGTTACGTTATCTTCCTTCGGGAGGTCGAGCTTTATGTAGGTGGTCTTGTCAAACGTGGAGCCGTCGGGGTTCTCGCTTGAGAAAGACGGCTTCTGCACCTTATCCGCAGGGTCAACTGTAATTTTCGCCTTTAGCGTGAACTTTGTCTTTGCACCGGCGCTTGTCGAATCTATATCGTTGAGCCTGTTAGTGGGTACGGTGGCAGTTCCGACTATGGTAAAGGTCATTCCAGTTACGTTTGTCTGGTCGTAGCCGGTGCCCTCGTATGTGAAGCTGCTTCCGGATTTCCAGGTCACCGGAACATTCGCGAAGGAAAGACCGCTGCCCTCTTTGTCCTCGGTGTCAATAGTCACAGTACCCGGCAGCAGACCTTCGATAACGTCGGTCTTGGAGTGGGAGGGTATGGTAAAGAACACTGTTGTATAATCGGCGCTGAAACCGTACTTGGGGTCGCCGGACGGCACGAAGCGCGCTCCGGTCGCCTTTGCTTTCTTTGTAGCCTGGTAAGTCGAGAAGTCGAACACGGCGAAGATCGAGCCTGTGTCGCCTATCCACGACTTTGCGGTGATATCGCTGGAAGTGGGGTTTATCGGGTCGTTGACATAATATGCTATATCAACTCCGCCGGCATCGGCGGTATTTCCCGCTGCAAGGACATACTCCGCAACGGCGTAGTAATGCCTGTTATAACCAAACTCGGTAACAGAATTTGCTGGAAGAATTACTCTGCCGTTAGAGCCGTAGCTGGGCGAGCCTTCGTACCAAGACACATTTACGTTGCTGAGTGTGCCTGCGGTTATATTCGATGAAAAGTTTGACTTTATGCTGGACAGACTGATACCGACCTCTGGCACGGGAATACCAGTCGACGTTGTATTTACAAGAAGCGACTTGACCGTAAACGCCGACGCAACGCTTGAAGAACCAATCAGACCGCCGAGCGCCGCCGGGTCAGTCAACGTGAACATTAGTGCCAGCGCGGTGAACGCTGCCGCGATTCTTTTTCTGAGCTTCATACAAATACCTCCGGGATATTATAGAATGCCAGGCTGCTGTGAGCCGGACTATAATGCATAATTATACACTCTATATTATATAATATTTTCCTCTTTAAGTCAATAGAAAAAGCAAACTTTTACAGCAC
>OCHN01002921.1_pt1 | contig 10204 bp, 6 predicted proteins | sample 1538911 | NCBI WGS metagenome assembly OCHN01 (sample SAMN04571736, study PRJEB22368) | human gut metagenome | biome: human gut; material: stool | host: Homo sapiens | place: Luxembourg | collected 2013-01-11 | reverse complement strand
CCGAACGTGGTAGTCTGTGGGTTGCGCTTGTAGCTGCTGTCAAACACCTTTCCGTCGATGCTCTTGCCCTCGTATTTCACGGTCACGCGGTCTGTAGCCTTTGGCTTCTCGCCCTTGCCTTCAGTGATGACCTTATACTGCAGTCCGTTGGGCAGAGTCACCACACCCTGCTTCTTTGCGTTCTCGGCGAGGAACTCCTCACCTTTCTTCTTTGTAGCCTTCTCCATGCACTCCTTGTTTGCCTTCTCAGCCTCAGTCATGTAAGCCTGTGCCACAGAGTCTGAGAGCAAGCTGTCATCCTTCAGCAGCGATGCGATGAATCCCTTGTTGAAGAGCTCGGAGTTGATAGAGTCCTTATATTCCTTGAACTGCTCCTTGCGGTAAGGCAACATTCCCTGCTCCACCATGAGAGCAATCTGCTGTCCTGCAGCGTAAGCCTGAACCTTAGGGTCGTTGATGTTCTTATACATGTCGTTGAAACCGCGAGCCACTTCGGCGATGTCCTTCTCCTCCACATTGTATTTCTGCTTCAGGAATGGCAGCAGTCCGTTTGTCTGTGCCTTTCCGGCAGCATAGCTCAGCGAGTCAGAAGAAGTGGCGAGTTTCACCACCTCCACTGTTTCAACAGTTTTCTTCTTCTTGTCCTTTTTCTTAGCGGCGAAAGCCGTTGTAGTGAGGCTGCCCGCCAGGATGGCGAGTGCTAAGAATAATGCTTTTTTCATTGTTGTATTTTATTTTTTAGTTGACGAGTTAACAAGTTGACGAGTTGACAAGGAGACGAGTTGACAAAGAGATTTTCTTTGCCCTTTACTCGTCTACTTGTCCACTTGTTTTATTCTTGTTTATCGGTTCTGCTGTGCTTTCATTGCAGCCTCAATCTGGGCGCGCTGCTCAGGTGTGAGCTGCTGTCCTGCAGGCTGTGCCTTTCCCTTCTCTGTGCTGATGAGCTCTATCTTGAAGATGAGAGTAGAGAATGGCTTTATCTTGCCGCCGGTGTCACGTGTGCCGTAAGCCTGCTCTTGAGGAATCATAACCTCCCAAACGCTACCTACAGGCATGTGTGTAAGAGCCTCTGTGAATCCCGGTATAACCTGGTTTACAAAGAATTCAGCAGGAATTTTCTGGCCGAAGTTGCCGTCGAACACCTTTCCGTCGATAGTCTTTCCTTCATACATGATCTTTACAGAAGAGTTAGCTCCAGGAATCTCTCCCTTGCCCTCCTTGATCACCTTGTAGCAAACGCCCTTTCCGAGCTTCTTCACGTCGGCACCCTTTGCATATTTGGCAGCGAAAGCCTCGTTCTGCTTCTTGTATGCGCCGTATGTCTCCTCCAGAGCCTTGTTCTTTATCTCGGTCATCTTTCTCTGTGTCACATCCTGTGCCTTGTTCATAGTCATGATGCCGCCCTTGCCTGTTGTTCCGCTGATGAAACCGGCCATGAAGTTCTTCAGAGAGATGGTCTTTGTGGAGTCTTCGCCGAAGAGCTCATGGTTGATGCCCCTCACCAGCTGGTTGCTGAGCTGCTGGCCAATCTGTATACCGGCATAGTATGCAGCCTTCTTCTTGTCGTCGCCGGCATTGGCACCCTCGTTGAGGCCCTTTATGAATTCGTCGATATATGCTGTGTCAACGCCAAGGTTGCTCACGAGATAGTCTTTCAGTCCGTTAGACTGAGCCATACCGATAGCGTAGCTCAGTGAGTCAACGTCGTTCTTCAAATCGGCCTTTGGAGTTGACTTTCCACAAGAGGCCAGACCTGCGGCTACTACAGCTGCCGCAGCAAACAATGTAATTTTTTTCATCGTCGTATTATAATTGTTATAGTTTTCTTTCTTGTCCTTTTCCTTATGCGATAAGGTCTTCCTTACATCACCTCGAGCAGTTCAACGTCGAAGATGAGCGTTGCGAATGGAGGGATAGAACCGCCTGCTCCGCTCTCGCCGTAAGCGAGGATATAAGGGATATAGAAACGATACTTCGCTCCCTCCTGCATGAGTTGCAGGCCTTCTGTCCATCCCGGAATCACCTGGTTGAGCGGGAACACCGCCGGTTCGTTGCGCTTGTAGCTGCTGTCAAACACCTGTCCGTTGATGAGAGTTCCCTCGTAGTGGCATTTCACCTGGTCGGTAGCCTTAGGCTTTTTGCCGTTGCCCTCTCTCAGCACCTCATACTGCAGACCGCTCTTGAGAGTCACCACACCCTCCTTCTTGCCGTTCTCGGCGAGGAATTTCTCTCCCTCAGCCTTTGCAGCCTTTCCCTGCTCGGCGCGGATGGCGTTGATGCGCTCCTCCTGCTGGCGGAAATACTCCTGAACGATTGTCTGTGCGTCCTTGTGTGGAACCTTCAGTTCGTTACCGTTGATGACGTCTTTGATAGCGTCGGCGAAATCGTCGATGTTAAGGTCCGACGCACCCATCTGTGCCAACTGCTGGCCGATGCCCAAACCGAGGGCGTAGCTTACTTTGTCCATTTGCTTATGTATAATATTTATTGTTTATATTCCTGAATATGTATGCGTATGCGCTGTGCGCCACAATACATTCCAGATGCTGAAACACCGCTGATTATCACGGTGCTTCAGCATCAAAAGCGCACAAAGGTACTATTTTTATCTGACTAAGTATGTTGTATTAAAGAAAAAATGCTAATTTTGTGCATTCTTAATTTATTTTGAGCCTCCTTTAGTGTGGCTCCTTGTTGTTCAATAATAATTCTGACTATGAAGAAAATTGTAGTGCTGACAGGTGCCGGCATGTCGGCAGAAAGCGGACTGAGCACCTTTCGTGATGCCGACGGTCTATGGGAGAACTATCCCGTGGCGCGAGTGGCAACCCATGAGGCCTGGGAGACAGATCCCGACTACGTGAATGACTTCTACAACATGCTCCGCGGAAAACTCCTTGAGGCGAAGCCCAACAGGGGGCATGAGCTGGTGGCTGCCCTGCAGGAGAAATACGACGTCAGCGTGGTGACCCAGAATGTTGACAATCTGCATGAGCAGGCTGGCTCCAGAAAGGTGATACATCTGCATGGCGAGCTCATGAAGGTATGCTCGTCGAGAGACCCCTACAATCCACATTTTATCAAGACCCTCACTCCCGGCAATATCACCGTTGCCCATGGCGAGAAGGCAGGCGACGGTTCGCTGCTCCGCCCCTTCATCGTGTTCTTCGGCGAGAGCGTGCCGATGATCGAACTGGCTGTTGAAGAGGTGGAGAAAGCCGACATGATGATCATCATCGGCACGTCGCTTGTGGTATATCCAGCCGCCGGCCTTGTGCGCTATGTGCGTCCCGGAGCTCCGATATATCTCATCGACCCCAAGCCCTCGGTCTCAGGTTCCCGTAGCGACATCCGTCAGATAGTGAAGGGAGCGTCGGCAGGAATGGAAGAACTCATGCAGATACTGGAGAAAGAAGGATAAGAAGTGTAAATCAAAACAATAATAACCAAAATCTATGGAAGAAAACAAGAAAGACAATGTGCAGCTTCCGGACAATGCGTTCCGAGAGCTGAAAGAGGGGGAACAGTATGAACCCATCATGAGCCCCAAGAAAGTGTATCCGGAGGTAAACATGTGGTCTGTGACCTGGGGTATCGTGATGACGATGCTCTTCTCAGCCGCTGCCGCCTACCTCGGACTCAAGGTGGGTCAGGTGTTTGAGGCAGCCATTCCTATCGCCATCATCGCCGTGGGAGTGTCTACAGCTGCCAAGCGCAGCAAGGCATTGGGCGAGAATGTCATCATCCAGAGCATCGGAGCCTGTTCGGGAGCCGTGGTGGCAGGAGCCATCTTCACTCTGCCTGCCATCTATATCCTGCAGGCCAAGTATCCCGACATGGCAGTATCGTTCTTCAAGATTTTCCTCAGTTCGCTGCTCGGCGGTGTGATAGGAATCCTGTTCCTCATCCCGTTCCGCAAGTATTTCGTCAGCGACATGCACGGAAAGTATCCTTTCCCTGAAGCCACCGCCACTACCCAGGTGCTCGTTTCCGGTGCCAAGGGCGGAAGCCAGGCAAAGCCGCTGCTGCTCGCCGGTATCGTGGGCGGACTCTACGACTTCATCGTCGCCACCTTCGGATGGTGGAACGAGATGTTCACCACGCGTGTCATCGGACTGGGCGAGACGCTTGCCGACAAGGCGAAGCTCGTGTTCAAGGTCAACACCGGAGCTGCCGTGTTCGGTCTCGGATATATCATCGGTCTGAAATACGCCTTCATCATCACCCTCGGTTCGCTTGCCGTATGGTGGGTGCTCGTGCCGGGAATGGGAGTTATCTTCCACGATCAGGTGCTCAACGCCTGGAACCCCGAGCTCACCACAGCCGTCGGCGCCATGTCACCGGAGGAGATATTCAAGTATTATGGCAAGAGCATCGGTATCGGTGGCATCGCCATGGCTGGTATCATCGGCATCATCAAGAGCTGGGGCATCATCAAGAGTGCCGTGTCGCTTGCCGCAAGGGAGATGAAGGGAAAGGGTGACGCCACAGCCGACGTGCCTCGCACTCAGCGCGACATCTCGTTCAAGATCATCGCCATCGGTTCCATCGTAACCATTCTCATCACCTTCCTCTTCTTCTGGTTCGGAGTGATGGAGGGCAACCTTCTCTTCGCCATCGTCGGCATCCTGCTCGTGGCATTGATAGCATTCCTGTTCACCACCGTGGCAGCCAACGCCATCGCTATTGTGGGTAGCAACCCAGTGTCGGGAATGACGCTGATGACTCTCATCCTCGCCTCTGTAGTGATGGTGGCAGTGGGAATGAAGGGCACCGGCGGTATGCTGGCGGCGCTCATTATGGGTGGTGTGGTATGTACCGCACTCTCTATGGCCGGCGCTTTCATCACCGACCTCAAGATTGGCTACTGGCTCGGTACCACGCCAAAGAAGCAGGAGTCATGGAAGTTCCTTGGCACCCTCGTGTCGGCAGCTACCGTGGGCGGTGTGATGATGCTGCTCAACGAGACCTACGGATTTGACAGCGGTCAGCTTGCCGCTCCTCAGGCAAATGCTATGGCGGCGGTAATCGATCCGCTGATGAATGGTGTGGGTGCTCCTTGGATGCTCTATGCCATCGGTGCTGCCATCGCCGTAGTGCTCACCTTCTGCAAGGTGCCGGCATTGCCGTTCGCCCTCGGTATGTTTATCCCTATCGAACTGAACACTCCGCTGCTCATCGGCGGTTTCATCAGCTGGTATGTTTCTTCGCGCTCAAAGAGCGAGAAGGTGAACAAAGACCGCAACGAGAAGGGTACTCTTATTGCCAGCGGATTCATCGCCGGTGGTGCCCTGATGGGTGTTGTCAGTGCGTTGCTGCGCTTCTTCGGAGTGAAGTTCGACTATGAAGGATGGTGGGCAAACTCATGGTCGCAGGTTGCCGCCCTCGCTGCCTACCTGCTTCTCATCATCTATTTCGTATGGGCTACGAAGGTGAAGGAAAAGAAATAATCCCCTTACGATCTGATGACCGTTTTGGAATACACCCAAAACGGCCATCAGGTCATTTAATGTAATTTTTTTTATTGCTGTCTGCTACAACTTCTCTTTTTGAACATAAGTAAGACGGATTCATTTTTTGATGATATCTTTTGCGAGCCTCACGGCTTGATTCCTGTCGCACAGGTCGCCCTTACGAGAGCAAGCTCTGGACTGTCACCCTGCACGCCATGAATCGGTGACGACTATGTCGCCACCTCGCAAAAGCATACAAGCGATAAACCAAGATAAACCGGCTGCGCGTAGTAACTGTTCTCTATTCGTAATTCTGAGCCGTGGGGGAAATAATAATTATGACTACGCACATAGACATCAGCCCCCACCTAGCCTCCCCCGTAGGGGAGGGACAGATACACTTGACTGCTTGACTGTCAATGGCTTATTAGATTAGGAGTAACCTGCATCTCCCCTACGGGGGAGAACGAGAGGGGGCTGATGATGATCACCGGAGAGACCTACTCCTATTCACGACATCAGCCTCCACTTAATCATATTAGCCCCCACCTAACCTCTCCCGTATGATGGGCTGTCATAATCAGAGACACAAACAACGAAAAGCGGTTGAACAACGACATGGAAGTCGTCATTCAACCGCTTCATTTAACCCAGAACTGTCATTATGCTGTTCGGGGTTTTATCTCAATTCGAGCATTATGCCGTTCGGCGTTTATCCCAATTCGAGCGTTATGCCGTTTGGGGTTTAATCCTCATCGCCCCAAAGGTCGAAGCCATTATTGTCCTTGGCAGTCTCTGGCTGAGTACCGTTCCAAATGGTGATGCCCTTGCTGAAGTCGTAATTCTTCATCGTCACTTCATCCTTCTTGGCAGACAAGTCCTTATAGGTCTTCACGCCGATGCTCGTGTTGTTCATCACGTTCTCGGTGTGCACCTTAATCAGCGTTGTCTCTGGTGATATATATTCTTTTCTCATTTTGTCTGTCCTCCCTCAGTTTTACTTTACGATAAATTTCTTTCCGTTCACGATGTATATTCCCTTTGGCAGACTGCGCGTGTCGGCGGCGTTCATCTTCTGTCCGCTCAGACTATAGATGCCCTTTGAGGCAACCTCAGCATCATCGTTTCCGCTGATGGCGTTCCAGATGGCAGTCGTCTCGCCCTGCTCCTCAATGCCGTTGATGTGCATAGTGAGCTGCGCTGCAGCTGCCGGGTTATTAGAATTGGAGATAATCCATGAGCGGAAAGCTCCTGCATGAGGTGTTGTGCCTGTTGTCACCTTTTTCGGGTCATACAGATAGAAGCTGTTTGTCTTGGCGTCGATGAAGTAAGAGTATTCAGGGAAGTCCACGTTGTTCCAAGAACCGGTGCACTTGTAGTCCGAGTTCACGATGTCAACCACCTTTTGGCTTGTCAGCGTAACGTTGTTGAATACCGGATTAGTCACTTCCTGTGATGGCTTCACGAGCACAGGAGTACCGCCGACAATCATCTGATAGAAATGCTCGAAGAGGTTGAGGTCTGTACCCGTAACATCGCTGTAGTGCAACACTTTCACGTCAGGGCCAAACACGCTCTTCATCTGCTTCTGGCTTACGCTGAATGGCAATACTACGGAATACCACTTGTTGGCGCCGAATTTGCGGTTGAGAGTCACGTTATACTGATTGCCAACTGTCAGACCTTCTATCGTTGTTGCATTGTCTTTATCTCCTTCGAGGGTCACATTTTGCAAATTTTCAGTTTTGTAATCCGCGTCTTTATCGAAGCAGAAACCAGAGAGGGCGAGCTTTGTTCTTGATGCGAAGAGATAGTAAGTCTTGCCAGCCTGTACAGGGAACTCGTATGTCACGTATCCCTCGCTGATCAGCATATATCCTGTATTGTCGTAGTTGTCGTCGCCGTTCACGCTCATGCTCATTCCGTCGTCCTTGAGGATGTCAGCATTGCAAGCTTGGTGGAGCACGATGATAGGCTGGATGCTCGTGCCGAGAGTCAGTGCCTTGCGCTTGTCAGCGTCGGCAACGGCAGAGTTGAAGTTTGTGAACTTGTCATTCTTGCCGTCGATGATATTCTGGTAGTATGCCTGCAGCTTGTCCATGTATTCCTTCGTATAGAAGGTTTCACCGTCTTTATTATTTGTCTTTTGAATCTCTGTCCAGTCAGCCTTGTTCACCTTTGATGATGTGTAAGCATAATCTGCTTTGATGCTCTTGCCTGTCTCGTCGAGGAAGTATACTGGGCGCTTTCTAACCACGTCTTTGTGTAAGGTTCCGCTGACGTTATGGATAGCTCCCTGCTGCTCTACGAATACCGTGAGCTTTCCGTTGGCTTTTGGCTCAAACTTGAAGAAGCTGCCCATTGCCGGCAGTGCGAAAGTCCTCTCGTGGAGTTCCTGGCTTGAAGCCTTGCAGTGAAGATATTCATGGCTTTTGTTCTCGCCACCGATCTTTCCGTCGCCGAGTTCCGACTCCACGTCGACATTTACAAACAATGCATTGCCAGATACGGTGTGATTAGAACCGAGGGTGTTGGCATCGGTATTATCGTTCTTAGAGAGAGCCTTGAAGTTGCTGTTTCCATCCTTATCCGTTTTCTCTATGCCTCCGTATGTCATTGTTATGTCTTTAATATCCTTAACGGTAGTGCCAACTGCCTGTGATTCCGATGTATTCAGATATGTTGTGCTAGCGTTGAGCAGGAAGTATGTGCGTGATACGATGTCAGATTCTATCACTTCGTTATTGCTATTAGTATACACTGCTTTAGCCCTTACTGTTGAAGTGCTTTCCAGAGTCAATGTCTTAGGCAATTCAGTGGCTTCCTGCCATTCGCCCTCGGTTACAGTGCCGTAATTGCTTCCCTCATCTATGGCATAGTAAACCTTGAGCTTGCCGGTGGAAGCCTGTGTCAATTGCTGGTCTGAAATTGTTACATCGAGATTTGCTGCTACCGTTGCCTGGTCGCCAGGAGTGATATCGGGAGTAGCGAGGCCGTAAGAACCAGTGTTCTTGAACGATTCTGTTGTCTGCTTATCACATTCTCTGTATTTGGTATCGTCGCCTGTTTTCACACGCTTCGTGAAGGCTGTCACTTTCACATCAGCATTATTACTCCATGGCATATTCACTGTCTGAGAAGTCCCGTCCAACTTTACTCTGTTTTTATTAACAGACGAGTTAGGGTTAGAACCATCTGTGGTGTACCAAGTTTCGAGCGTCGTTCCTTCCTGCTCCTTTGCAGTCTGAGTGATGGTAAACTGCAACTGTGTATCCTTCGTTTCGAAGTTGTTCAAAGTGATTGTAGGGGCGGTTACAGAAAGAAGTCTCAATTCACCGGGAATATTCTGATAGTAGATAGTGGCACCGAAGACGTAGAGGTCTCCAGTAGCGCCAGAGAATGTCACGGTCTTATTGTCTTCGCTCCAAACTACAGTCATTTGGCGAGTTTTTTTCCCGTTTGTAACGGAAATATTTCCACTTCCTTTAACTATGGTAGCTTTCATTGGCGCTTCTGTTTGACTTTGGCTTATCTTAAGCTCAATCTTGCTGATGGTAGCAACGTTGGCGGTGATGGTAAGGGCATCACTTCCGCTTCCCTTGAACTTGAGGCAGTTTTCTCGGAAAGATCTGGCGTTATTGAAAGTCGCCTCTATAGCTTCGTCGGTAGAAAGGGATTGCTCGAATGCACTATTTTTTATCTTTAAATCGAAAATATTGTCCGTCGTTCCTTCTGCCCACGATACTGTCATGGAGCAGAGAAAGAGGATTACGAATGTGGCGAGTCGCAGTAGCGACCTTTCGCATTTGTGTTGCTTGCTGCCGTTAGTTCTCGACAGGCAAGTCGTTCCTGTTTGTAGATTCTTCATTTTTTTGTTGTTATATTAATTTATTGTTCTTCTGTTGTACCTGGTTCTCGCTTCTGATATACGTGTTGGGGGCGCCGGTGTGGATATCGCCTCTCCGCCTTGCGCCTTCTTGTGTCATTGTGGCAATTCCTTTTTGGGGAACTGCCGTCATGACGCTGTGCTTGTATGTCGTTTTTTATGTTGTAGAGTCAGATAGATTCCCTTACCTTAGTCGACAGGTTTTTGCCTGTTTCCTTTTGGCTTACGAGTAGATTCTCTATACGTCTGTTTTGACTTACGAATGGAGTCGCTTTTTCGTCTGTTTTTGTAATTCGTTTTAGGATAATCTGTTGCAAAGTTACACAGATGAATGATACGTTATATTATCGGATGCGTTTTTTTTAACGAAAACGTTTGCACAGACGTTGTTTTTATCACGGAGATTATCGTGGTAGTGTTGTGTGGACATCGTCTTTATTATATTATGGATACATTATTATCACTGATTATTTATTTATTCTGTGGCGCTTTTCCTCTTTATATGATTTCAGACAAAACAAGATATGATTTTAGACAAAAACCAGGATAAACACCCGTCACGATGTCAAGCCCTAAGGGCTTTGGAACGCAGGCTGCATTATCCCTTTATGAGAGCAAGCTCTCAACAGGGATGCCGCAGCCTACATTCCGGTGCAGCTTCGCAGCACCTTGACATCGTGACGAGCGATAAACCAGGATAAACCTATAGTCAGTCACTGTGTTGAATATCAGCCCCCACCTAGCCTCCCCCGAAGGGGAGGGACAGATACCCTTGTTGTCTGATTATCAGAAGGCTATCAATAGTAAGAGTAACCTGCATCTCCCCTACGGGGGAGAACGAGAGGGGGCTGATGTTCATTGG
>OCHN01002918.1_pt1 | contig 10215 bp, 9 predicted proteins | sample 1538911 | NCBI WGS metagenome assembly OCHN01 (sample SAMN04571736, study PRJEB22368) | human gut metagenome | biome: human gut; material: stool | host: Homo sapiens | place: Luxembourg | collected 2013-01-11 | reverse complement strand
TTCTTGCCGCAGTAGTTCTGATCGTCGATCGTCTTCTTACCTAAACCCATGGTAATAAACTCCTCTCAAACTTTGATTTCTGAACTAGAGTTTCGCTCGCTTTTCAGGGGGCATTCCTGCCCCGCCTGTTACTATTATAAACAAAAACTGTGTACAATGCAAGGACGCAGAATAGATAATTGTTTAACAAACATTTCCTGTGGTTGTTCCAAAATGTGTCTATTTTGACCGAACCGGGCACAAACCACGATGCATCCCTGTTTTTGCGAGCGACATCTCTCTCCTGCCGTACCATTTTTACCGGCAGGAACAGACGCTTCCCCTGCTGTATACGCCCCGATCAAAACACACCCGGACAAACAAAAGCACCCTTTTCTCCACGGAATGCAGAGAAAAGGGTGCAAATCAACGTATTCACATGGCCATGCCGGAACCGGCACAGCCCGGTATGTTCACCTCAGGCACTTTCCAGTGAGAAGCTATAATCAGCAGTTCTCAGCGAAGTACTTAATGGTACGAACCATCTGAGAAGTGTAAGAGTTCTCGTTGTCGTACCAAGACACGACCTGAACCTGATAGGTGTCGTCGTAGCTACGCTGGTTTTTCGCGCACTTTTTGTAGTCGTTCCTAATTTTGAAACAACAGTTACAGTACCACAGCGCACAGTTGTCGTACTAAACCCGGCTTGTTCGTACCACTATTATACCACGTTTCAGCGTTGTTTTCAAGTTTTCCCCGTTTCTTTTTTCGCCGGTATATTTATGCGAGCGATAACGTATATTCTCATTCACCAGTCTTCGGAGAGCCTGGGGCCCAGGGGCCTCCGCCGGGGCGTCCGCCCTGCCCAGGTACTCTCCTCAGTCCGTGATCTTGCGGCTTTGAGGGGTGATCTTGGGGTGGATTTTATGGGGGTGAGCAGATACCAGACCGCTGTGTAGTAGGTTGTTTGTGGTCCTTGCAGCTTTTCCCGGCGGTTTTTGGATTGAAATTTCACCGGACGTGTTTTTGAAGGGTACGGTGGGAGAAGGAGAATTTTTGTTCGATATGGAACACAGAAGATATTTCCTATATCCTCACCCAAAAGGTATCCCTTATCCGTCCATGCTCTGGAATCTGCATGGCAGAAACATCGTTGCCCACAAGACCGAACAAGCCAAACAATCAATTTGATGTTGAGCACCATCCATCTTGTGATAAAGTCTGCAAAACAGAAAGTCGCCGGGAGTTGCACCTCCGCAGCGACCAAAATTTTAGTTCACCTTTTGTTATATTTCCACTCCAAAAATTCACACCAGGAAATTTCCGAATGTATACACCTTTTTGTGTTCTTTAGTCCAAGCTAGTTATAATTCCCGTTTGGTGTTTCTTGTAATTTTTGAAAACAGTTCGTTGATAAGTTCTGTAAGTAATTCGGTTATCAAAAGCTCGCACTCTTCCCCAGTTAAAAAAGCTCTTTTCAGGTTTGTTTCCCTGGTTTGAACGTTGGAGAAAATCGCATAAGAGTTTTTTCACCTTGTCGGATGGGCTCATTGAATTCGGCGATTTTGGTGCTCTCGGCGTTATATCTTCCACAAATTGGGTGATTTTTTTCTTTAATGACTTTGATAAAAAAGGGCAGTTATGAAAAATAAGAACATACCAAAATTCCTCATACATCATTGCCTCCTTTTTTGAAATCCTGTCAATTTTATCGTCAATCACCAATTCCACTTCTTCAAGTAATTTTTTAAAGAAATTTTCGTGATATCTCGAGTAACACAATATAACTCCCCACAATATTGGATTGTCTAATTTTCGAATTTTCTCGATGACATTTTCCTCCACCCTAGTCGGCAGCGTCAAGCCATACTCCAAAAGCACTGGAAACCAATCACAGAGATCAAAGAGGTTACCCTTTTCAAAAATAAATGCATATCTCCAAAGACATCTTCTCAGTTTTTCCCTGACAATTTCATTGGTTTTAAAATCAAGCTCATCATTGATATATGATAGAATTGATATCACTTTTCGCGTCGATTCAAACGAGGGACAATATGCGTAGATATACATGGTTAGATCGATTAGAAGCATGGCCTTTCCACAATGATTTGGGTGAAAGAGTTTATATCCATTCTTTTTCTTTCCGATATTGTTTAGCATTGTTGAGAGCAAGAACGAAACAATTGTGTGTCTATCTTCTGAATGCTTCTTCATTAAAACGGCTATTTCATCTTTAATTCTGTCAATAGGAATAAAATTGTCTTTCACCAAAATCTGTTTCTCATCTGGAAGATCATAGAAGTCCTTTCGTTTTCCTTGATAGAAAAAATCGCCAATAGCGTCCGCCATCAACCTCGTACTTTCTAGCCAGTCTTTCGGCAAACAGGGTGTAGCTTCTTTTTTAAATTTCAAATCATTTAATCTTAGCAAATATCGCCCTGCATGCAAACGATACTGCTCAACAATATGCTCGATAACTACGTCGTTTGCTGCAAAAACGAAAACATCATCAACATATCGATATATTTTATAATCCGATCCGCAAATAATATCTTGAATTTCTAACGACCTTTCAACCTCACAATCAATCCATTGCAACAGTATTTCCGCCATCATTCGAGAGAACTCAGGCCCCACCACAATCCCATTCGAAAACCGGCCATTAATATTTTGCATAATCCGATCGATTTCCACGAACAAATTAGAGTTTTTGGCGTTTTTGGCGTCAACTGTATTCTGCTCTATGCACCATGCAAAAGCATGGGTATAAATACTATCAAAGCAAGCCTTATAGTCCACTTTCGCATATACAGGAAATTTAAAATTGTTTACTCGCCAAATATGCGAACCCGTAAAGCTATTAATTGATTTATACGGGCCAATCTTAAAGAAGTTTCCACTTTGCTGAATTATCGAACGATCTGTAAAACAGGCACTATCTTGAAAGTAGAGTGTTTCTTTTTTTGAACGGGATTGGTATACCAGGTCTGTATTTTTTTGATGGTATCGGATAGAAAATTCATGGTGCTGTTCAAAATAGTCTAAGATTTCTTTTTGATAACAGTCAATAAAGAAAAACAAATTCAATGCTGAGCATGGCTGAATAATGCTCATTTCCCTTGTTGAAGTAGTGCCCTTAAGAATCCTATATTTTAGCGGTCTTGTTCCCCAACCATTCTCAAATAACAATCCTCCAGCGGCCTTCATTCTATAGAATTCCTTCAGCAAGCTGTTAATTACTTTCTGCTGAGAACCTTCTGTCAAAAAATCATAAAAGTTTGTAAAAGAAAATAACTCCGAAACCTCCACCGGCAACAAATCTGTAAGGATGAAATCCAGCTTATTTCTTTCTAATCCCTTCCACCCCATTGACTTTTCCTCCCTAATAGTATATGCTTAATGGGCAAACACATGTTTTGCAGTGTTTACATACGTGTAGACACACACATCATCGGCACGGTAAACGGCTTTAGCCAATATCGTGTTTAGAACATAGCTACGGCAAATGTTCCGAGACGGTAAGGGAAACCTTGCCGTTTTGTTTTTCTAAAAGCCTACTTTCATTCTGATAAGATATTCCTTTGCCAGCTCATTATAGGATTTCCGAATACCATTTGAATCAACCGGTCGAATATGTACTCTTTGACAGAGCTTTTGAAGAGCATCATAATCATAACCTATTCCCTCCACAAATAGAAGCGTCCGATTGCTTTTCATATTCTTATACAAATCATATCCGCTAGCCGCATTTCTTTTTTCACGATCACTTGTAGTATACATTGTCAAAAAATACGGAATAGGAGTTCTTTGACTCTGAAACTCCCTTATAACCATATTCTTCAAAAAATCCACCGTATTTTTTTCAAGTGTATTGTTATCTTCGAAATAGCGAAGTTCTGAATAATTTGAAATAAAGCCCTTCACTTTCCAGACATTTCCACTTGAATATTTTGACACATACACTACACGAGAAGTAAAAGCTCTAAGTCTCTGTCGGAGCAATTCCACGTCACGATAATCCGGACTAGCTGGATCATTATATAACTTGATCAGTTTCCCTACTCGACGACAATATTTTTTTCGCTTTTCCTCTGTAATCCCATACGTCAATTCAACTTTACGCTTTTCCAGATCTTGTATGGAAAAATCAAATTCGTACCCCAGGTAATTTATTTTTATATGTTTTTGCGATAGATTTTTTTCAGAGACACAGCAAAACTTTTTCATATTAAAAGAAGTTTTACACGGCTTTCCATATTTGATCTGCGCATCATGGAATATTTCCTGCAGCACTTGTTCCAATATCGATTGAATTTTTGGGCTTTCCCAATTTCGATTTAGAATCAATATGCTATCGTCGATATATCGCTCATAATAGATCAGCCCTGATTGAGAAAATCTCTGGCGAACCGCACAATCAAATGCAGAAGCCGCTATTTCTGCCATCGCATTTGAAGTACTCAGTCCTGCGTATGTGTACTGTGTTTCTTCCACGAATTTTTTCATCAAATCTGCATCTTTCCGGAAAGACAAACGATTCTTCAGAAATTTCTCGTAGACATAAGTTGCCGAGAGTGAGTTGAAATAGTTTTTAAAATCAAACTTCACGATCGTAAATGCAGACATTTGGACAACCGCTGGAAGTGTATTAAACAGTGTCTTAACCATTTTATTACGATTCGGATAGCGAACACGAAACACTTTATCCAGAAGCTGTTTCAGGCATTGGCAAATTACATTCTCTGGTGCCAACATATCAGAATACCGATAGACGTGGCGAGTATGTCCATCCTGCGTAAGAACTAATGATTCTACCCTTGAGAAATCCAAATCACCAGTTTTCAATGCTTCTTTCGCTCGATTCACAGCATCGTCCAGATCCTCTTGTGTAAGTCCTATTTGGTAATTAGAGGATATAATTTTTCTGGCTGCATGCTCTATTTCATTTTCAATTTGCATAGATAAACCATCCTTCGATGTTGTCAGATTTTTCCTTAAATTTATAAAGTACCCGTCGTCGTTTTTCTCGTTTCAGTATATCACAAGCCAACAAACAAGTCATCCGTATAAACATTTTTCTCATAGCCGACTTCTCTTGACGACCAGTTGGAACCATGATTCCTGCCACTACTATGCCTGAAACACTACCTCATTGTGGGATTCAAATCTCGAGATTTGGTGTAGCGCAAGCAATTTGAACTAAAGACCAGCTAAAAGTCCCCCACTGTGAACTACTATTTTGCGATGTCTGCCATTACTGCTTTGAGGCGGAATCTCTGCCCGGCCGCTGCCCAGACTGCGGTAAGACTGAATACAAAGGTCATTCTTCTGTCCGCCTAACTACCGAAAAAGAAGTGCAGAATCTTCTGTGGGCTAGGGATGAAGACTGGGAATAAGCCAACTGACTGCCTTCTGTGGTATCCACGGAGGGCAATTTTTATTTCTATCACAAACTATATCTACGTTCCTATCACTTCGTCATCTTCTCTTTAACCTTTTTCGGCACGTCAATCAAGCCAAATCGATAGAACAGCCCATAGATATACGACACACCCCGGATATCTCCCAGCGCCTTGGGTTTGTCCACTACCTCTCCGATTTTACCGATATTGTGATATGCCATCCTCACGGAACTCCAAGCAAGGCTCTTGCTGCTCTCTCTGCGGTCGATCCACAGTTCCTTGGTGAATTCATCTTCCCTGCCCTTTTTCAGCTTATAGGTAAAGGGCAAGCCGGACAGGGTCTTGAATTCGTAACCCCGAAAAGCCACCACGCACTTCCAGAGGTTCTCCTCGCAGGGATTCTTCTTCAGCGCAACCACAGCTCGGTAGTGGCGTTGCCTCTCTGCTCCGGTGCTGATATTGGCAGCGTCAGCGTCCTCCGGAAAGTACACGCCTTTCTCATACGGCAGATAAGAGGTCACTGAGGGACGGGACAACTGCAAGGCAGCCATAGTGGAGGATACGGAGGTCTTGTAGTCCTGTGTCTCTCTGAAGGTATCGAAGGTCTGCCGGACGAGTTTTGCCGTATCCGACTCGCAGACTCCGGCGGTGATAAGTAACTTCCGAACCTTGATGGGGTTGAGGGACAACGCGTCCGCGATGGCCTGTAATGACATCTCGGAATTATAAAGCACTACAGCAGCATCCAACTTTTCTTTCAGCTTTTTCCCTGCATCGTACTCCGGCTTCCGCTTTTTCCGACCGCCGCCAGGCTTTCTGGCCTTATATGGTATTTTCTCACCCATGATTATTCATGCAGCTCCAGCGGCAGACCATCCGGATCGTGGAAGAAAGTCATCTTTTTGCCGGTATAACTATCCACACGAATCGGCTCACATTCAATTCCAACCTCTGCCAGATTATTTACTGTCTGTTCTATGTTATCAACGCAGAACGCAAGATGGCGTAGACCACAGGCCTCCGGACGATTCACACGCTTCGGTGGATTCTCTTCAGCGAAAATTTCTAGCTCCGTGTGTTTATTTACGCGAAGATCCAGCTTCCAATCCTTACGCTCTGGGCGGTAGTTCTCTCTGATGACAGAGAATCCCAGCTTGTTCACATAAAAATCCTTGGCGGCTTCATAGTCAGATACAATAATTGCAATATGATGTATTTTTGATAAGTTCATTTTGCTCACACTCCATTTTTTATTTCCGTCACAAACTATATATCGTGTTCAAAAATACGCCGTGTGAACTTCTGGAATTCACAGTCCACACGGCATATTACTTTATTTCAGCTTTTCGAGAATTTCATCTGCCGTCATACCGGATGCCAGCAGCTTTTTCAGCACGTCCTCTGCTTCAGTTTTCTTTGCAGATTCCGCTGCTTTGGTTTCAGCTTTGACCTTTTTAGCCTCAATTCTGGCGATTTCCTTGTCGATAGATTTCAGCTCAGCTTTCTTGGTTCTCAGGTCTGCTTTCAGTACATCAATGTTCGCAGTGATAGATGCAATTTCGGCGGCAACGGCTTCCTTTGCAGACTGCTTTTCAGCAATCTGTGCAGCAAAGTCAACGGTTGCTTTTACGGTCTTGGGCTTGTTCTTGCTTCCTTTGGGACGGGGCATATGGGACACCTCCAATGTTTTTTGATGGCTTCAGTATAACACTCGTCTTTTATGTTCGCAAGAGGTGCAGTATGTAGAATAAAAATATATCTTGATTGAAACGCAACATCTCAGAATCGTACTGGAATTTCAGATGCGCATACAGAATCCGCTGTAACATTTGAATATCCGTTATCCTTTGCAATCTTCAAAATTTCACTGCGTTCATCTGCAAGTTTTAATGTCGGAGATAGGGTAATTCCAATCCATGCGTCTTTATCGAAATGAATATCCACATATGGGATATCCAAACCATGCTTCTTCACGGTTTTCCGTTCTTCCTTTATCGCAAGGAATTTATCATCTTCTACATATGTGGAAATTGCCACGCGGAATTCATTTTCAATTGAGAAGCAACTCTTTTTGAAAAACACTCCCTGATCTGACAGTTTATCAATCATCATGCCAGCAATCATAGGACCGTGTCTATCACTTGGATCATATTTCGCAACAAATTTCAAAAATTTTTGGAAAAATGTGTTCAGAAAGTTCCTCGGCTATTGCCTGCAAGCTCATGTTGTTCTTGTAAAGAGCCGCGGCAGCGTCCATCTGGTTCGTCAGATTCTTCTCCGCGCTGTACTCCGGCTTGGCTGGCTTGCGGCCGGGGCTATGTGTTTTATCCACAAGGTATTCCTTTATTTCCGTCACAAACTATATAACGGCCTCTAAAAATAGCCGTGTGAACTTCTGGAGTTCAGTGTCCACACAGCTACAGTAATTAAATCATAGTCTTTATCCTATTTTTACACTCTTGAAGTGCATCCATAATCTGTGGGTATGCCTGTGTTGCAAAATCGACATACTTCTGATTGACCATTTCTCCATGAATTGCTCTATTGGACACTCTAATAGTCTGAATCAGCATGTCTGTTATTGTCGGATCAAGAAGCCCTTCTCCATTCAAGATGTTTGCCATCTGAATTATAGTTATGTGAATTTTGGATTCGAATTTTAGAAGCTCTAGGCATTCTCTCAGCTCAACTTCGATACCGTATCGTATTTTAAACAAGGTGACATTTTGTTCAGGAATCGAAACATTTTCCTTCGTATTTTCCTTTTCCGTTCCCTTGTTTTGTTTAACTAAAGCACGTATTTCATTTGTAAGTTCTTCGATTTTTGTTTCCGAAGGCAGTGGGTTCCCGTTTATCGTCAGCTGATTGGTCGCATTATTCGAAACTTGAATCCGCATAACAAGCTGTTGCAAGTTGCTAATGCTGTCTTTTACCTCTTTATTGCTTTTTTCAACTGCTTCCTTTACTTCTTTCTTGACCTTCACCCCAAAAAACTCTAGCTCTGTAAAAAGCGGTAGTACTAACAGTAATGCCCAAATAATGAAAACCGTACTAATTAGACTTGCATCATTTATTTTATCTATCGCGAAATGATTGCGATACAAATACACAGTACTCGCCACAACAAGAATGAGATACCATATATACCTGATTTTATTCTTAAAAAACGGAATAGCTCTATCCTGTAGTATTTTCTTTATATACTCCATACTGGTTTTCCTCACATTAGCAGCTGTCGATGCTGCAGCTATACCAATCCATCCACCCATCGTATTCCCAAACACATCATCGAACTCTGCGATGCCAAGTCCCGTAATATACTGGGTGGTCTCAATCGCTATTGAGAGCAGGAGCGGAACCAGGAGCACCCACTTCTTCCTGATGTTCCGATACAGCCCTGTTCCAAACGGTATGAAAAGCCAAATATTGTTGATCACACCGACTCTCACACTTTGTTCTGTTAAGAATTTATCTGCATAGGAAAATAGGACAAAGTTCATTCTTGCATCCCCTGTCTCCCGAAACATCAGCGTTTCGTAAAGGATGAATACCACATATGCGATTGTTAAAGCCACGCTTACTTTTTGGGGCAGAAGTAGCATCAAGATGCAGATTATCACGCCAGAGACAACAACCATAGCTGGGAATCCGTTCAGAACGTTATCCACGCAAAGCATGATGTTCCCGCTCTTAGTAAGCAGCAGACTCACTTTACCACTGTGCTTGATTCCATACTGTCCTTTGGATAGAGCTATCGGATTACCATCTGCATCGAAATACATATCAGTGTCCGCGGTACCATCGCGATGATAAGTGCGCTTCAGAATAGTGTAGCCTGCACTTGTGGGCATTGGGCTACCGTCTGCATCCAGGTAGGTAATCTGAATAATCAGACCGTTCTCATCTCGCTGGTACCGCTCACCGTACTGTCCAAGAGGTGCCTTTGCTGGATTCCCTTGTACATTGAAATAATGCTCTGCCGTTACTGTGCCCAAATCATCTCTGTCATACCTCTTACAGGCATACCCGGATGTGGAACACACTGGATGTCCGTCCCGATCAAGATAGGTCACGTTGTTATTCTGACCGTTGGAATCATATTCTCTATGCTGCCCATAGTACCCGTTGCAAGAAACAGGTTGCATATTGAGATCATAATAGTGATCATCAATTGCTCGGCCATTTCCATCGATTGTGCGCACAATTGTAGCATATCCGGCACTGCGCATCATAGGAAGCCCATCGTCATCAAGATAGGTGATCTTCACCGTGCTATTTCCATACTCATACGCAATGCCGCAATAGTCATCATACCGTTTGACAGGATTTCCCTCGGCGTCAAGGTAGAACTCCTCAGTAATTCTTCCATCTGCATTTCGAGTTCTCTGCACCGTGGCATAGCCCATGTCAATCGCATCTGTGGCCACACCTTCGGTATTCACATAGCTTGTGCTTGTCACATTGCCATCTAGAGATTCTGAAATTTCCAGCTCTGCGGCGATATTACCCGAATCGTGGTCAACCGTTTTATCCGGCATCACTGCCAAGATAGAAACAGCAATAATCAAGATCAGGAGTATAATCGTTGAAAGATTTTTTCTATTCATTGGATTGTTTCTATCCGAACTGAACCATCCAAGCACAGTGGATCTGGCTCAGCAGTTCTCTCAAACTCCGTAACCCAGGCTTTTGATGGTCGCCACAACTTCATCTACATACTTCTGGCAGGTATCGTGGTCAGGGGCCTCTACCATCACACGCACGACAGGTTCCGTGCCAGATTCACGCACCAGAATACGACCAGTATCGCCCAGTGCCTCAGCAACCTTAGACA
>OCHN01002911.1_pt1 | contig 10230 bp, 9 predicted proteins | sample 1538911 | NCBI WGS metagenome assembly OCHN01 (sample SAMN04571736, study PRJEB22368) | human gut metagenome | biome: human gut; material: stool | host: Homo sapiens | place: Luxembourg | collected 2013-01-11 | reverse complement strand
GCGGCCGCTACTTGGAGAAGTGTAACCTCAAGCGCGAGGACATCATTCGCCCATTTGACCAGGCTTTTGGTACCGACGGCTCCATCGCCATCCTCCACGGCAACCTTGCCCCCGAGGGCGCCGTCGTCAAGCACACGGTTGTTCCGCGCGAGATGTTCCAGGCCACGCTTAAGGCACGTCCGTTCGACTGCGAGGAGGACGCCATTCACGCCGTCCTGACGCACGAGGTCAAGCCCGGCGACGCCGTCATCATTCGTTATGAGGGCCCCAAGGGTTCCGGCATGCCCGAGATGTTCTACACCACCGAGGCTATCGCCAGCGACCCCGAGCTGGGCGCGAGCATTGCCCTGATCACTGACGGCCGCTTCTCCGGCGCCTCCAAGGGCCCGGCTATCGGTCACGTTTCGCCCGAGGCTGCCGTGGGCGGCCCGATTGCCCTGATCGAGGAGGGCGACCTTATCCGAATCAACATCCCCGAGCGCTCGCTGTCCATCGTGGGCATCGCCGGTAAGGAGATGGAGCCGGCCGAGGTCGACGCCGTCCTGGCCGAGCGCCGAGCCGCTTGGAAGCCCAAGGCTAATCGCTATACCTCCGGCACGCTCAAGTTCTTTACCGAGCATGCAGTTTCCGCCATTCAGGGTGGCTACATGGAGTAGCGCCCATGCGCATCAAATATCTCCTCTCATAGATGCGCGGCACAAAGAGCCCCGAGCCACGTCACCGGGGCGCGTTGTTCAGCGCCGCCGGGGCGCTCCACTCAAACGACAAGAGACGTCTTACGCAAGCGCCCGCGTCCGTGGATAAAACCACGGGCGTGGGCGCTTCACTTTATTCCCAGCCGCTTTATTCCCAGCCCTTCCACACGTCAGGCTCGTAGCCAACGGTTGCCTGGCGGCCGTTGCGAACGATGGGCTCACGAAGAATCTGCTGGTTATCGAGCACCTTTTCGAACTTCTGGTCGGCAGCAAGATACTGTACGAGCGCAACCGTGTCGGCATCTTTCGCCTTTGGATCGATCACAGCGTCGATCCCGCCGACGGCGCGCGCCACGCTTTCGAGCTCGCCTTTGCTCATCCCCTTTTCCTTCAAGTCGATGAACTGGAACTTCACACGACGTTCCTTGAAATAGCGCTGCGCCTTCTTAGTATCGAAGCTTTTCTTCGTGCCGAATATCTGGATGTTCATACGTACCGCCTTCGCTCAATTCTCGTCCGTCCATGATATGACAAGGGAGCCGAGCAAAAACAGAGCAGGCGGAGATGGAGGAGGACGGCGACCGACCGTCGGCAAGAGTCGGCCGGATTGGACTGGCGCCCAGCGCGCGCCGGCGACACGCTCGCAGCTGCACACATAGCCGATGTACAAGCTCGCCGCGGCGTTCCCTCGCCCCGCGGTGTGGCGATAGAGAAGCACGCCACCCGTCAACGATGGCGCCTCGGTGAAGAAAATCAACGTCTGGGTTACATCCCTTGAAAGGGGCGAAGACGGCTGCTAGAATACCTCCCCGCTATGAAGGATTTGACCAAAGCATACATCGCAATTCGGCGGCCCCTGGTATACGGGGCCTCTCCTGTTGTTCCCCAAGTGCGCTCTGAGCAGCCGCTTTCTTCCTGTCGTATCTGATGCACGCATAGCACGTGCATGTTATTTCGCCCGTGGGCCGGCGCGCCTTCGGCGAAGAATCGAATAGATACGAAGGAAGCTTATGTCTGATAATTGTACGGTCGCGCCCGCCAATGGGCGCATTACCGGTACCCAGATCCGCATCGTCGCGGTCGTCGTCCTGGGTGCCTTCTTGGCGCTACTGAACCAAACGGTGATGTCGCCTGCGCTGCCGGTCATCATGTCCGATTTCGCCATCGATGCCTCGACTGCCCAGTGGATCATGTCCATATACCCGCTGGTGAGCGGCATCATGGTCCCCGTTTCGGCGTTCCTTATCGACAAGTTCAGCACCCGCGCGCTATTCTTCGGGGCGACGCTGGTGTTCGCGCTGGGCACGCTGCTGTGCGCCGCAGCCCCTGATTTCCTGTTCCTCATCATCGGTCGCGTGTTGCAAGCGGCGGGCTCAGGCGTGCTCATGCCGCTTGTCTCGGTGGTTCCCATGCTGGTGTTCCCCGTCGAGAAACGAGGAACGGCTATGGGCATGGCGGGCATCGTCATGTCGGCGGGTCCCGCGGTCGGCCCCGTCGTAGGCGGCGCGGTGATCGACACGTACGGCTGGCGCACCATGATCGGCGCCATCGTCCCCCTCGCAATTCTCGTGCTGGTGCTGGGCGTGTTCATGCTGAAAAACGTGGGCGAGCTGAAGAACCCCAAGCTCGACCTGCCCTCGGTCGTCCTCTCCACCATCGCCTTCGGCGGACTTCTCTACGGGTTCTCGAGCGCCTCGTCGATGGGTTGGGGCAACCCCGTGGTGCTCGGCTCGATCGTCGCGGGTGTCGTGTGCTTGGTGCTGTTCGTCGTACGCCAGGGCAAAATCGAGGACCCGCTGCTTCAACTGGGTACGCTCAAGACGCGCGAGTTCCGCGTGGCCGCCATCATCGTCACGCTCATCAACGCCGCATGCCTGGTCACCAACACGCTGTTGCCGTTGCTGCTGCAAACCTCGCTTGGCGCTTCGGCCTTCGAAACCGGCATGGCCATGCTTCCCGCCGCGGCGGTGGGCATCATCATCAGCCCTATCTCCGGCGTGGTGTTCGACAAGTTCGGTCCGCGTGCCATCTCGATCGTCGGCCTGGCCCTCATGACCGGCGCCCTGTTCCTGCTCTCGCTTTCGACGGTAAACACGCCCATCTTGGTGGTTGCGCTGTTCTGCATGCTGCAGTCCGCCGGCCAGTCGCTCGCGAACATGCCGGTGAACACATGGGGTGTCAATGCCTTGAAAAATGACATGATCGCCCACGGCAACGCCATCGCGAACACCGGCCGCCAGGTCGCCGGCGGTTTGTGCACGGCGCTCATCATCACGGTCATGACAAGCGTCACCGCGTCGGCCGGCGTCGATGCGAGCATCCAAGTAGCCACCGCCGTGGGCGCGGGCGTCGCTTACAAGGTGTGCGCGGCAATCGGCCTCGTTTCCCTTATCTGCGCCATATTCAGCGTGCGCACCAAGAAAACCGCACCGAAAACGAAGGAGGCATAAGCGATGTCCGAGATTCTGTCCGAGCGCATCCCGCTCGAGCTCGAGGGGACGCCCGTTTCGAGCATCATGATTGAAGAGCCGTTCACCTGCACGCAGGATTGCACGATTTCCGACGTGGTGCGCATGCTCGCCGAAAACGAGGTGAGCAGCATGCCCGTAATCGATGAGCGCAACCAGGTGGTCGGGTTCATCTCCGACGGCGATGTCATGGGAGCCATCGCGCAGCATCGCGCTCACACCATCTTCACGGGCGGCGACGCGTCCATGCTGTACTTCGACGATCAGAGCCTTGAGCAGCGCATCGAAGACCTGAAGGATCGCTGCGTCATGGATTTCGCGACGCGCCAGGTAGTGTGTGCCCGTCCCGAGCAGAGCATCGCCCGCGTCGCCGCGCTGCTGGCGAAGAAGAAGTTCAAGAAGCTTCCTGTGGTTGATGACGAGGGCAAACTCGTGGGGGTCATCCGCCGCTCCGCCATCACCAAATACATCTTCGGCATCCTTTTCCAATAGGGGCAGGTCGCACTTGAGGCGAACATCTCGAGGCATCGAGCCAGCAACTGGACCAGACAACCTTGACACGCACGCGCTTTCCCTCGATGCTTCGGTAAGGGGAGCTGCGAAAATCGCAGCACGGGTGATCGGCGCCGCGCCCCCGAAGGCAAAAGCGAACACGGGAGCGATACGATGGGAAAAGTCCTGGACGAAGATTTGGTTTATGAGATTCTCTCTGTCGTGGCAGAGATTCCGGCGGGATGCGTCGCCTCGTACGGTCAAGATAGCGCGCCTCATCGGCAGGGAGAAAAACTCTCGCCTGGTCGGAGCGTGCTGAGCGAGGCGGATCGCTACGGCGATTATCCCTGCCACCGCGTCGTCAACCACGCGGGACGCCTCGCGCCAAACTTCCCCGACCAGCGAGCACTACTGACGGAGGAAGGAGTCGCCTTCCGAGACAACGGCTGCGTCGACATGAAAAAGCACCAGTGGAACGAGTAGCCAGGCAGCGTAGCGTCGAAAGGAGCGACGCCACGGGGAACGACCTGCGCCCCGCCGCCGGACAACCTATGGCAAAGTGACACGTCCCACAAAGAGCGGCGCACCAGTACGAGACACGACCGCGACGTAAAAAGACCCTATGATACTCGTAAGCATCTATCTGATTGCCCGCCTCGAGGTACCCAAAGAACGAGAGATGCCGAAACCCCTAGACAAAGAAAAAGGTCGGGAGCTTTTATGCTTCCGACCTGAAGTTTCATGGTCGCGGGGGGCGGATTTGAACCACCGACCTTCGGGTTATGAGGTCGCTACGACGTTGTTTCATTCAGACATTTCGACCCAAATTCGACCCACAACGAGCTTGAAAGCGGTCAGGCGGAGCATTACCCTTGGGGTGTGACCCCACGCAGGGCCCACCACCAAGGGTAATGCCCACCCGCCCCAGCCCTTTGCGCCATTCCGCGCAACCGAGCGCGATTCTCAGGCACTTCAGGCAAGGAACACGGTGAACGACCGACCTCTCGTCATAGGCAAAGGAACGAAGCAACGCCGCGACAAATACAGGTGGCGCTACCGTCACAGCCTCGGCAAGGATCCGGTCACGGGCAAATACCGCTATTCGCCGTGGCAGACCATACATACCACCAAAAGCCGAGAGGTCGACGCCGCACTCGAAGCCTACAAGGCAGAACTCAACAGCGGCACCTACGTCCAAAAATCGAGGGACACCGTCGGCTCGTACGCAAAAAAGTTCCACGACAACCGCGAAGGAACCATCACGCCGCTCGCCTACTCGACATCCTACTCAATCGAGAACCGGACGCGCACATCACATGCGTGATGCTCATGCTCGACACCGACATGAGAAGGGCAGAAGCCCTCGGGATGACGTGGTCCGATGTCTCCGTCGAGAACAGAAGCATCCTCATTGAGCAGCAGTTCGCGGCCGATCGAAGCGTTCGCTCGCCCAAAAGCAAGAAAAGCGTGCGGAGGATCTCGATAAGCGAGACGCTGACGTCGTATCTCGAATTCTGGAAAAAGGAGCAGGCCCGCGAAATGGAAGCCTTCGGCCTGGAACAAGTCAAAGGCACTCCGCTCGTCCACTCATTCGAACGAACGAAAGACAGGCATCCCCAAGTCAACTTCATGGACCTGAATGGGTTTTCGCGCTGGTTCAGAAACTTCAGCGTCGAGAACGGGTTCGGCAAGTTCGAAGGCGTTCGAACATACCATTATGTGAAGGAAACTGTCGACGGGGAAACGATTTCGAAGCGTTATGAGCATAAAGAGTGGCTCGAATTGAGGGATTACCTCAGGAAGCATCCCAAGGTTCGCGAGGCGAGGCATATCAGCACATATGAGAGCGAGCACCTTCCTTACGGATATTCGGGCCTATCGAGCCACACCGCTACTGCCGCTACTGCCCGCTACTGCCCGCTACTGCCCGCCAGCTTCCGAACCAGCGGGCGGTAGCAGCACCCCGAACATCTCGCCGACAGCGCAGAGAGTCGTCGACCTGGCGGCCAAGGCCGACATCGAGGACGTGATGCTGTGCGACCTGCCCGGCGTCCTGTCCTTCCTAGGGCTGCCACCTGAGACGGAGATGCCGCCGGGCAACAAGGGGAAGACGAAGCTCAAGAAGCTCTACAGGAAGGTGGCGCCGAACAAGGCATACCACTCCGGCGAGCGCGCCAAGGATTTGATCTCGCACCTCGACATGGCAGAGATCAGGGCATCGGCGCCCGTCCCGCTCGGAGAGATAGACAGAGCGGTCGTAAGCGGCTGATGTAACTTCTGACACCCTAGAACTTACATCGAGCCCCGATTCGAGCTCGGGGCTCTTTTCGTCTAGATTGGGGACGCATGGCCGGACGAAAACAATTTGCGTCTGGTAATAAGCGTACGAAAGCGCAATTTACGTCTTAATTCCGTACGCAAATCAAGACGAAAATCGTTTACGTCTGCTTTAATCCGTACGAAAACGGTTTTCGTCTTGCAGGGCAGTTGCCGTTTCTACAGTTCAACTTCCAGTTCGGCTTTGTGCTCGTAGAGGTAGTCGCGCATGTAGGGGATGGCAAATGAGACCTTGCCGTACGAGGGAGCCTCGATAATCGATTCTCTTAACAGGCGGCTGCGGACGGAACTCACCTGTTGAGGCGTTTTGTTTAGGGCATCGGCAACCATGCTGGTCGAGCTCGTCTGCCCCAAAGACGCCATGCTCAGCAGATAAGCGATGCACGTGGGCGGAATGCGCTGCAGCGCGGGCTCAATCACCATGGCGCAGAAGCGTTCGCGTGCCGTTGCAATGCCACGCTCGGCTTCTTCTTCTCCAATAATCGTTGTATGTGCGCGTCTTGCCAACTGCCATGCGTAGTATCCAACGAGTTGGATCATGAAAGGATAGCCCTGCGTTGCCTCGGCAAGTTGGCCGGCAATACCTGGCTGCAACTCCATGCCAGACGCTTCAATGGTTTCCTCGAGGGAGTACGACACTTCGGTTACTGCCACAGCCTTCAGGTCAAAGGGGAGGGCGCGGCGCAAAAACGCAAGTGTCTTTCCGTTGATGATGCTTTCAATCATCGAAGGCAGCCCAGCAAAAACAAAGGCTATATCAAGGTCTTCGCCGATAACCTGCTGAATCGCAATGGAGAGCGTTCGGACCTCATCGAGCTCTGCGTCTTGAACCTCGTCGAGAGTGATGAGCAGGCCATTTCCATTCTTGGATATTGTCTGTCTCATGGCGTCGCGTAGCGATGGACCGATTCGCTCAATGTCTATGCTGCCGATGGATATGCCAGCTACGGTGGGCTCAAATCTGGCGTGTTTGGCCTGGAATTTGGGCTGCAGCTGTTCGAGAATGCGTTGGCAAAGTCCCTCGGTTGCGACCTCTTTTATGACCGTCCAGCCACGGCTTTGCGCCAAACGTGAGCACTCGTCAAGGAGGACCGTCTTGCCCGTTCCACGGACGCCGGCTATGCGCATTAGGCGCCCCGGGGCACCAGGCCCGTTGACGAGGCCCTCATTGAATTCTTCGAGCACATCTTCGCGGCCGATAATCGTGGGAGGTGTTTTACCTGCTGTGGGCTTAAAAGGGTTTGTTTGCATGTGAGCCACCTTTGCTCAAGATATAGCAAGATATAGCAAAGTATAGCAAGATATAGCAAAGTATAGTGAGATATAGCAAAGTAAGCGCTACTCGCGGGTTTTGCGGTGGTGCTATTTTCCAAATGCCGCGCGGATAAAGCGCTGGTCGAACAGCTTGTTGGCAACTCACGAGGGCTCGGGGTGCCAATTTGGGATGGAGTGGTGCTGTGCCACGAATAGGGCCTATCTACTACGTTTAAGCCGCAGAGGTCAACCATAGCCGGCTTTTTCGAAAATCGACAAGCTGCCTACCTGCGGTTTTGTTTTCACGGTTTTCGGTATGGCCGAGGCTGTCCGTGTTAACGTAGTAGATGGGCCACTTTTGTGGCAAGGGGGCCGATCTGCGGGCCAGGGTAGCTAAAAGAGCCCCGTCCCAAAAAGACTGATTGGGAGCTGGGGCGTGTCGATGCGATAGTATTGCATGGTGGTATTCGACTAACCGAGGGTTTATCCGAGGGCTTTATGGAACAGCACCAGCATTATCAGAGCCTGCAAGATCAGGCATACAACGCATTACGCTCCAAGATTATCTATGCCGAGCTCAAGCCCGGCACGCGCCTTTCGGCGATTGGTCTGGAAAAGGAGACGGGAATCGGACGCACGCCCATTCGCGAGTCCTTTGTGCGCCTGCGTGAGCAGGAGCTGGTGGAAACGCGTCCCAAAAGCGGCACCTATGTCTCAAAAATCAGCATGGAGCGCGCCGAGAACGCCTGTTTCTTGCGCGAAAAGCTCGAGAGAAGCGTGCTTATTAAATGCTGTTCGGCTGCTACGCCCGAGCAAAAGCAGCGGCTCGAGCAGATTCTTGCCGAGTCCGAGTCGCTCGACCATAGCGAAACGCGTCGCTTTTTCGATCTGGACAACCTGTTCCATGAGACGTGTTTTGAGATTGCCGGCCGTCACATGTTGTGGGATTGGATGAAGAGCGTCAACACACATTTTGAGCGATACAACTGGTTGCGTATGGTGTCGCAGGACCTGGATTGGGAGCCGATTCGTCGGCAGCATCGCCGGATTCTCGAGGCAATTAAGAGGGGCGATACCGATGCGGCGAGCTATCTGGCAGAGACGCACTTGCACCTGATGCCCGAGGAGCAGGGCCCGGTTATCGCCTTGCATCCCGACTATTTTGAGCTGTCCAAAGACTCGTTCATCTAATCAATCCCCATATAAGTTGCGGTGAAATAGGGATTGTTTTGCGGCTCTGATGCTGTAAGCAGTCCGTATTCCACCGCAAGTGCCGGGGCACATCGGGGCACGAAAACGCTGCGGCGCCGCTTGGAGGAAAAGACCGGAAGCAAGGGTCCATTCCTCCAGACGGCGCCGCAGCTGTTTTGGTGGCTCGGCTTTTGTCGAGGTGGCTTAGTTGAGCGCGACGGCCAGCCGAGTAGGCAAAGCGGCTTGGAGGCGTGTCGCTTCCGTCACGTTCTATCAGCATACAAGACGGTTTTGGTTCTTGTTCGTGACGGAAACGGCGCGCTTCCGAGCCGCTTTAAAAGAAAGGGGGCGAGGTCTAGGGCACGCCCCCCTTCACGATAGAGAGCTAAACCTAGCCGCGGACCTTCTTGACGACGTCCATGGCCTCGTGGGCGATCTGCTCGACCTTGGAGAAGTCGCCGTCGGCAAACAGGGCCGGCTTGACCATCCAGGTGCCACCGCAGGCGATGATGGCGGAGGAGCTCAGGTACTCCTCGACGTTGGCGGTGCTCACGCCGCCGGTAGGCATAAAGCGGTGACCGACAAACGGAGCGGCGAGGGCCTTGATGGTGTTCAGGCCGCCATACTGGGACGCGGGGAAGAACTTGGTGACCTTGAGGCCCAGGTTCTCGGCTGCGGTGACCTCGGAGGGGGTCACGGTGCCGGGAAGGACGGGCAGGTTGATGTCGATGCAGTGCTTCACGACGTCCTCGTTGTAACCCGGGGAGACGATGAACTTGGCACCGGCTGCGCGGGCCTGCTCAACCTGCTCGACGGTCAGGACAGTGCCGGCGCCAACGCACATCTCGGGCTCGGCCTCGGCCATAGCGGCGATGCACTCGGCGGCGCAGGCGGTGCGGAAGGTGACCTCGGCGGACTTCATGCCAGCTGCCATAAGGGCGTGGGCGAGCGGAGTGGCGTCCTCGACCTTGTCGAGCACAACGACCGGCACGATGCCCAGGGACTCAAGCGTGGTGTAGAACTGATCGAACATGATGTTCCTTTCGATGTGTGGCGCGCATGGGCGCGTGATTGCCAAATGTGCTGGTCAGGAGCCGATTTTGGATTGGTTATCGGAGGCACTGCTTGGGGTTCAAGCAATTCCAAAACCGGCTGCTCGACCAGTCATGTAGGAAATGCCAGGCAAAACCGGAATGGGACTGGTGGTTTTGCCCGACCGGAGGAATCGGGGAGCGGGCCGCAGGGGTATGGGATTGGAAAGCTGCGGCCCGCGGAATGGGGAACGAATTAACGGGCGACGCGGGTGCCACCGTCGGCGGCGGATGCCGCGGCTGCGATCTCGTCTGCGGTCACCAAGTTGGAATCGCCCTTGATAGTGAGCTTGAGGATCGAGGCTGCAATCGCGTAGTTGACAGCGTCCTGCGGGTCAAAGTCGTTGATGAGGGCATGGACGAGGCCGGCGTTGAAAGCGTCGCCGGCGGCAACGCCCTCGAGTACGTGCACGTCGTGAGCAGGGGAGAACCAGTGCTCGCCGCTCTCGGCCTCAAAGAGCATGCCCATCCAGATGGAGCGCTCGACGCAGGAGATGTTGCGGACGACCGAGGCGACCTTTTTGCAGCCGTACTCGGCGCAGATCTGACGGGCCATCTCGACGTAGGTGTCGCGCTCCTCGATGCCATGGGCAAGGGAACCAGAGACGCAGGTCATGCCGAGGCCGGCGGGCGCATCCTCGTCGTTGGCGATGCAGATGTCGACGAGCGGCAGGAGTTCCTTCATGGTGGCCTGCGACTTCT
>OCHN01002905.1_pt1 | contig 10237 bp, 11 predicted proteins | sample 1538911 | NCBI WGS metagenome assembly OCHN01 (sample SAMN04571736, study PRJEB22368) | human gut metagenome | biome: human gut; material: stool | host: Homo sapiens | place: Luxembourg | collected 2013-01-11 | reverse complement strand
TACCAGGAACACCACAACCGGAACCGATCAGCATCGGGATGAAAGATTTTCCGGAAAGACCGAATTTACGGAAGATACGGTCCATGATGAATGCTACACGGGCCATGTATCCACAGCCTTCCAAGAATGCCAGGAAGATAAACAGTACCAGCATCTGCGGTACGAAACCAAGTACAGCACCAACACCGGCTACGATACCATCAAGGATCAGTCCCTGTAACCAGTCAGCACAGTTAACAGCTACCAGCGCTTTCTCAATTGCCGGAGGAATGATATCACCGAACAGAACATCGTTTGTCCAGTCTGTCAGGAATCCACCTACTGTTGTAATCGATACATAGTAAACAATAAACATAACTACTGCGAAGATTGGCAGTGCCAGCCAACGGTTAGTTACGATACGGTCGATCTTATCGGATACGGTCATTCCGCCCTTCTGACCTTTTGTTACGCATTTTCCGATAATAGAGGAGATATATACATATCTTTCATTTGTGATAATACTTTCGGTATCATCATCGAATGCATCTTCCAGAGTTTTGATCTCAGCGGATACATCCGGAACAGATTTCATCTGTTCTTTGATCTTGTCATCCTTCTCCAGGAGTTTGATCGCAAAGAATCTCTTCTGAGCTTCCGGGATATCCATGCCAAGCATGGTTCCTACAGCTGTGATCGCATCTTCCACTTTACTGTCGAACTCATGTACCGGTGTAACTTCGTTCTTTCTCTCTGCAAGACTTATTGCTTTCTCAGCTGCTTTCTGAATTCCAGTACCTTTCAGTGCGGAGATTTCCACAACTTCGCATCCTAACAGTTTGCTCAGTTTGTCAGTATGTATCTTGTCACCTGCTTTTTCTACCAGGTCCATCATGTTGACAGCCATAACAACCGGAATACCCAGTTCCAGAATCTGTGTTGTCAGATACAGGTTACGTTCGATGTTGGTACCATCTACGATGTTGATGATCGCATCTGGTCTTTCACTGATCAGATAGTTTCTGGCTACTACTTCTTCCAGAGTGTATGGAGACAGGGAATAGATACCCGGTAAGTCCATGATAGTCACATCTTTATGACCTTTTAACTTACCTTCTTTTTTCTCCACCGTTACGCCCGGCCAGTTACCTACGAACTGGTTGGAACCGGTCAGCGCATTAAACAATGTTGTCTTACCGCAGTTAGGATTACCTGCTAATGCAATTTTAACTGACATTTTTTTGCTCCTTTTTCTTATTTGTTGAAATGTTGTTATACATTCCTACTAATTTTTGGTCTGCGCTATCTTTTATTAGCTTTCGCTAACGCACAGGCAAAAAAATTATTCAACCTCAATCATTTCGGCATCGGCTTTACGAAGAGATAATTCATACCCTCTTACGGTTACTTCCACCGGATCACCTAACGGTGCAACTTTGCGTACATATACACTTACGCCTTTGGTGATACCCATGTCCATGATTCTTCTTTTTACAGGGCCCTCACCATGCAATCTCTTTACTGTGACTGTCTGTCCAACAGCAATCTCTTTCAGAGTTTTCATAACATTCTCCCTCTTTCCTTGATAATCCGCCTGCTTATACCATGATGCGGTTTGCCATGTCTTTTCCGATTGCCACACGTGAATCTTTTACATTCACAATCAGGTTTCCTTCGATTTCAGACACGACCGTAACCTCTCCTCCAGTTACGAATCCAAGATTCTCAAGGAATTTTCTTGTTTCTTCTTTTCCGCCAACTTTTTTGATTGTGTTAGTTTCTCCTGGTTTTACCATAGATAACGGCATCATATCAACCTCTTTTCTTCAATGTGAACACAATGATTTTGTTCCTTACTGGGGTTAGTATATGCTAATAGTCATTAGATGTCAAGTACTAATTGGAAATTTTTTTCATTAATTGATTTTCGACAGAAAAATGCAGTTTACTCGGTTGTAATATTGTAATATTTGTGGTATACTTACATGTACTTAATGAGTAGCTGTCCGGTATTTGGAAGTTTCAGATAAGTTTTCTGGATAGTTGTTTTTATTATTTTGTAAATCAACATTTGATCGGGTGGATCAGTTTTGATTTACTTATTTATAGTGGAATTGTACATGAAGGGGGTTTGTATTATGGCAAAAAATGAATCAGCAGAGAATTATCTGGAGACGATTCTGATACTGAGTAAAAAACTTCCAGTTGTTCGTTCCGTAGATATCGCCACTGAATTAGGTTATAAAAAATCCAGTGTAAGTGTGGCAATGAAGCACCTGAGAGAACATCAGCATATTACAGTCACCGATGCTGGATTCATATATCTTACTGAATCCGGGAGAGAGATTGCAGAGATGATTTACGAGCGGCACGAGCTGCTGTCTTCCTGGCTGATGCATCTGGGTGTACCGGAAGAGATTGCAACGGAAGATGCTTGTAAGATGGAGCATGTGATCAGTAAGGAGAGTTTTGAGGCTATTAAGAAGCATGTGGGTGTGCTGTCGTAAAAACTTTTTCTGTAAATAACTAAAGGGTAAGGTTCGTCTATGATAAAATAAAAATCACAGACGAACCTTTTTCTCCGTCCCCATTGGCTTTTCAAGCCATAATATACTTTACTGTGGTGTGTGTGCTTTTCATTTTTTAATCCTTTTCTCAATAGCATCTATGTTTTTCCAGGAATTTATCATAGCTTCGCGATCTTTAGAAAATTCGTTAATTCTATACGTCAAATATATAACTATAGCAATTATCTATTATCTTCCATAGACTCACGTAATTTTTTCGGAATATTGATATGACTTCACACATCCTAAAGTTTCTTTTTATTTTCATGCTAATCTAATCATATTCTGTAAAAGAATACATGGTAAATCAGTCGTAAACGGTTTTACCGTTTGCAAAGCAATCAGCCTACCGTGTAGAATTATACACAGCAGACCAGTGGCATGGAAGGTCAATCCTTCTTGTATTTTTCAATTAAACACTGATGTTCTTTGCTGTTTTTATCATAATTAATCCCTACAAGCAGTATTTCACCAGTATAGTTTGAAATCGAAGATGGGTACTTCTTGTCCTTAATCTGCGTCATTGCAGTTTGTACTTTCTGGTTCCATTTCAGCTCTACAATCAATGCCGGATAATCATTTTTGTACTCTGGCTTTGGCAAAAATACGAAGTCAGCAAATCCCCGTCCTGTCGGCAATTCACGAATTGGTTTGAAATAATACTGCATTGCACTTAGATATGCAATTGCCAGCACACTACTCAGCGAATTTTCATTGTGATACTGGATAACCGATACATATTCATTGTGAATTTTCTCAATTTGTGCAGCAACCTCTACTCCATCCATGTCCAATGTAGCATCGAGCAATCTTTCAGATTCTTGCTGGAAAGTCAACATTTCATTCCAGGCTTTGCTTTCGACCGCTGTTGTCAGTTCTTGACGAATTTCTTCATTTGGCACAAAAGCTGTCTTTCTGATTTCATTATAACCAAGATAGCCAAGATGAATCATATAGGTTAGCACATCATCCTTACTCCTGATACTTACCGTATCATTCTTAAAGGTTGCTGTGTTCACTCTTACTTCTGCGCCGGAAAGCATCTCAATGATAGCAGTCTTCAGGCCATCATAATTCATATTGATTAGTGGAACAATCGCATCATAGGAAGCCGTCTCAGACCAATAACTCCTAAATTCGCCTCTCAGCATTACACTGACAACTGCTCTGGGATTATAAACCTGATAGTCCTTCAAAAGATATCCATCATACCATCGTTTTACTTCATCAAAGTCCCGATGATATTTTTCCGCCAACTTTGCAACTTCATCCTCAGTAAAGCCAATGTACGGTGCCAGTTCGCTTGCGCTCAGCATCGTAAATTCATCAAAATTATTTAATGCCGACTGAGTTTTTTCTTTTTTGACAGGAAGGATACCAGTAAGATATGCAAGTTGGATATACTTTGTAGGTTCTGTTCCCTTAAACAGTCCTCGCAGGAAAGTAATATAGTCGTCTTGCGCTTTATTATCCGTCGCCGCATCTCTGATAAGAACGTCCCACTCATCAATGATAACAATGAACTTCTGCCCTGTTCTATCTTTGATTCTTGAGAGCGCATCTGGCAAACGAGATACCTCTGGTGGCAATGCTTCCGGATAAATCGCACGCAATTCGCCCAAAACTGAGTCCGTGACAAAATCAACCACATTGTCCGCTTCAACACAGTTTGCCAAAAACCACTGTATATCGATATGAATCAAATCATATTTATTCAGATGCTTCTTAAAGTTTTCATCTTTGCTGATTTCCAAACCAGAGAACATTTTCTCTGAATCTGCACCTTTGCTATAATAAGCCGCAAGCATATTAGCTGCATAAGACTTTCCGAACCGGCGCGGTCGACTATTGCAAATATAAGCATCTGTCGTATCTAGAACGCTGTTTGTGTATTCAATCAGACCCGTTTTGTCAACGTAGATTTTAGAATTTAGAGCGACCTGAAACGCACTATTATCAGGGTTTACAAATCTTCCCATGCCTCTCAGACTCCTTTCTAGAGCTGTTTGATACAACTCACCTATTGTGCTTTGATTTTATCATCTACTGCGCTAAATAGCAAGTTGATAAAGCAGACCTGTTCCAGTTTTTCTGGCGAATATTTTTCTGCCAGTTTCAGTAATTCCATACAGCTTCTGTACAGCCTTTTTGGCGGAGCCGTTTTACCCAGTTATCAAATGTTCCTGGTTTGATGTCATGTTCCACACACTATTGATGATCTGTCAGACCACTTTGCCGGCACTCCATGATGAGACGGTATTGCTCTTCAGCAGGTATTTTCTTGCTTCTCATGAGTACTCCTCCATAAATTGAATAGAGTAAAATGCTCGCATCTATCATTTCTAGCAACAGAAAATGAATTAAAATGCTTGCATTCCCTGTTAATTATTATGAATTGATTTTTAGGGTAACACAATCCGTCGAATTATTTTGCGCTTACGAAGGATATAATTATTTTCCGATAATTATATCCTTGCATATCATTTGTGCTATTTTTTACCATGCAATGCTTCTAATAATAATATTCCGTAACAGAGAATTTTGTCATATGCATCTTCAAAATTCTTCGCATACATTCACTCATCAATCTCTTTCTCCATTGATTCTCTCTACAACAACCTTACATCTTTTCTTATAAAATGCTATACCATATAATACTATTTTATTTCTTCCATCATTTTTTAAATATTCCTCATATCTTCGATTCCGTATCTGTGTAATCGCATTCTCACAGGATTTATTCAAACCAGAGGCTACCCTTGCATGCTTCAACTCAAAAATAATCCCTGCATCCGGATCTTCCGGTTCAATAATAATATCCGCAAATCCTTCACCCGCTTCTACGTTTGATCTTACCAGCCAGTTGGAATTTCCTGCCAAAAGTCCAGCTAAAAATGTATGATAAGAATTTTCTTTCTCTGCATCCGGTGCTTTCGTGTCAAAAACACTAATCGTATTACTGAGTGTCCTATTCAGATAGTTCTCTATGCATTCTGTATTTCCTTTTTCCACAGCTTTCCAGAATGCTGTTAGGTTTTCCGTATTCCTTAATATATTTTCCCTGAACCATTCCTGAATCTGCAATTTATATACTTCTCTGACCTCTCTATTAGGAATCATCAGCTTATATGCTCCGGTTTCAGTTACCCCTGCCTGCGTCAAATATCCTGTTGTAAACAAAACACTCCATAAATTATCAATACTGGTATCAATTTCATCGTATGTTAATTCTAACCGAATAAATTTCTCCATCGGCTCTCCTGCAATCAGACGCTCAATTTCATCCCGCGTTGTTTTATTTGCCTTATCAATAAAACATTTTACAAGTTCATTGCTGCTCGTATTTAACCAGTACGACTGTGGTTTTGCATTCGGTTCTTTGCACAGTCTGTCCACATGATTAATAACATCCCAAGGGCAGAAAATATCTGCATCTCCGAATCGATAACCATCATACCATTCCTTCGTTTCTTCAAGATGCGAGGCCATCCCATACGCTTTCAACAAATTTGCAACTTCATTTTCTGTAAATCCAAACTGTTCATCAAAACGGGCATCTGTAATAGAAAGTACCTTAAAATTATTTAGACCTGTAAAAATACTTTCTTTTGAAACTCTCAAACACCCTGTTAAAACAGAAAACTGTAAAAAATTATTCGTTTTCAACGCATCTCCAAAAAGAGATCGAATCAATGATACCATTTCTCGATAATAACCATTTTGGTATGCCTTATCCAATGGTACATCGTACTCATCGATCAAAATAATCGTCTTCTGTCCATAATGCCGAAATAACAGTTCTGACAATGTCTGCAAAGCTGATTCCAGTGTTTCTTCATCCATCGAATATTTTCCATCTTTTATCCGAATTAACGCCTTGTATCTTTCTTTTTCATTGTCCGTCAATCTGTCACTATTCTTCAAAAAACAAAAGCGTTCTGCTTCCAGCGCAACTAATTTACTCAGCTTTGCTTTTGCTTTTTCGAATGTGTTTCCCTCTACACCTTTCATCGTCAAAAATACAACCGGGAACTTTCCCATATATTCTTCGCAAAAATCTTTTCTTTTCGAAATATAAAGATTATCAAATAAAGTCTTATCTGTTCCAATTTCAAAAAAACAGCGGAGCATACTCATATTTAAGGTTTTTCCAAAGCGTCGCGGTCTTGTAAAAAGATTGACTTTTCCCCATTGCTCAAGGAGCTGTTCAATCAGTTTTGTTTTATCAATATAGTAAAAGCCGAGTCGACGGATTTCCTGAAAATCTTCGATACCAACCGGTAATTTCAATGTTGTATCCATACTCCACTTTCTCCTTTTCAAAGTTTTATTCACTGTATAACTTTTTTACATTCTATAATAAAAAGGCCAAACATACAACCTCATTGTAACATATCAAAAAAGTTTCGGTGTGTTTATGTTATCTGACACCTTTCATCTTTACATTCATATGCTATCAGTCTGCTCAATTATTGCTGATACCTCACCCGATCTGTCCGAAGCACTAATTCTGTTCATAGTTGGAATGATAATAAAAAACGGGAATAAATACAGCAATAAATTCTTCCTTTGTACAGCTATTGTAATAATGGTCACTGTCGCTGTTACCATAAAGATCAACAGATTATTTTGCAGTTCTATCTTCTTCTCTATCTCCCCATGAAGTATCTCATACTCTTTACAAATTAATTCTTTAACCATTTATATCCCCCTCATATCATCAAGTTTCTTATTTTTGAAATCTGCTATCTTCCATAGACTCACGTAATTTTTTTGGAATATTGATATAATATTTTTTCTTTATATCATTATATAATGTAGCCATTGCAATCACATATACAACAGTTACAATAACCGATCCAATTTTGTTCAGTGTACTCTCATCTATATACTCACTCAAAATAACTCTGTTCACAGGAATAATATCCCATACAATCAGCCATTCGAAAATAAGCATAACAGTGCAAATTATTACTTCGAGTATTGCTACATACATTTTCATTTTTCTTGGTTTTAAATCGTATTTTCTTCCAGTTAATTTTTTTATCTGTTTCCCACCTTTTATCTTACAACCGATCTCCAAATCTGCTGCACTGCCGGTATGTATGACCTGGACTACCATACCATCCTGTGGATCTGCGTAATCGAATCCTATTTTTATGAATTCGCCTTTATGCTGCATTATTGCAAACTTATTTGTTTCTTCTGTTTCCTCGATAATTCTTGCATCCAAGATAATCGTGTTTGCTGTATTACAGGAGTATATTTTCAGTTCTTTTTCCGTTACTATATCTGAAAAATTTATCACTTCATTCCCACTGTTCCATATAACGTAGTTTGTTATCGTCAGATTATCAATATCCCTGCCTTCGTATTTCAGTTCCAGCTTCGGTATACGGCTTTTCCCTTTTTCGATGATTTTGTGGGAGTTACTTACATATGAAAATTCTTTTTTTCTTTTTCCTGCAAACCATGTGTAGATTCCAAAAACAAACGACAGAATCGTACACACAGACAAGATCACCCACGCATAGGGGTTGTTCATTAAAGATTTAATATCCATATTCATCCTCTGCTTCGTTTTATAGAATACGTCCGGTTCCAATTTCCTGGCTCCAACACTTTTTAAAATCAAAAAAGCTCCATCATCCTTATCTCCGTACCTTTACCACGGATACTAAGTTTGACAGAGCAACTTCTAATGTTTTGCCCATCCCAACGCCAATATCATAATCTGAATATACCAGGGTTACTGCTGGCAGCCAACTGTCACAGACTAAAACTTATCGCGTCTGTTACAATTCTCGGGATCTGGTTGTAAACTATCTTACTAAAAGAGTAGCATATAATTTTCCAAAAATCCAGCACAAATTCAATATTATTTTGCTATGGTTATTGCAGAGATAATCGTTTCAACGGTGTCAGAATCCATCTCAAGAGAATCCGCGATTGCTTCTTTCGAATATCCCTTTTCTAATTTTTTCCTGACTAATTCTTCAAGCAGTTCCATCCTGCCCTCTTCTCTGCCCTCTTCCCTGTCGAACTCTCTCTGTTTTTCTTCAGAAAATCAGCCATCACGTCTTCTTCCATGCACTCCCGAATCGTCTGTTCCACGGCATCTTCCAATGTTTCCTCCTGCGAATACCTTCTCACCTTATCCACAAAGATCATATAATCGCGCATCGGCTTACATTTTTCAAAAAGTTCCCGGCTGTTTCCCATATTGATATTTTTTACTTTTACGATCACTTCCAGATTCGGATTCTCCTGTTTTTTCACAAATGCATCTGAAAGTCTCAGTTCGCCTTCCTCGTCCAATTTCTGTTTTCCATTATAAAATACTACAAACGTAGGTGATGGAAGCGGAAGCATCTTCGTACCATAAATATTCTTGTCCTTCACCAATACCGAATACGTGTCACTTGCATAAAACAGACAGCGCAACGGCATATTTGCATTTTTTGTAGACTGTTGCTCATACAAAAACAGTTCATCATGCAGCACGTAAGCCACATCATTTTTCATCGACAAATAAATCGCGTTCTCCAGTGTTCACCACCTGTAGTTCACTGGCATCTTTATAGTCCGATCCATTCATCGCATTATAAAGTTCTAACAATTTCTCTTTGTCGTTAAAGATCATCCGAAATAATCGATCTTTATAATCATCTACTACCTTTACATTACCCATAAAATCCTCCTGTCTTTCGAGAGAAGGATCTTCTGTTTCACTTCCTCAGAATTCTCCTCCGCTCTCTTCTTATTTAATTCTGCATTGGAAATTTCTAAGTCCGCGAATGCGGTTTGAATAAATAGATACGGCTGAATGCCGTAAAGAAAATAGAAATATAAAATGCTTATAATTATAATACCTTAAAAGTTATGATTCGTCAAATACTATTTGGTTATAGTTATAATAAAAATACATGAGAACCAAACGCCCACCCGTGTTACAAATCACATCATCAATATCATGATCAGCCACAGCATTATAACAAATACTTCAAACAAACGACAATATTTTATAAGCAGTACTTATAAAATTCATTTTCTCAATCCAATCCAATTTCTGATACTCTTCAAAAACTTCCTGTTCGACTATTTCTCTAATACTTTCATTTATTACCCTTTCAATCCCTGCACCAACTTGAACGGTAATATCATATATAAACCATCCATTCTCATTATAGCATAGTATCACATCATTATCTTCATCTGTTCCTTCACTTCTGACTACTCTGCTTGTACTTTTAATCATTGCAAATGGAATTAATGACCTATCTGCTAATCCATAATGTTCTGTTTTATTTCTGTCATAAGTAGTTTCCAGTTCTTTTGAAACACTATAAATAATTTTTTGTACTTCCTTATCACTCACTATTATCTTATCTCCTCATGTAATCAAATATTTTTATTGATACTTCAAGTTTTTTAATCCTTGATTAATCTTTATTCTTCTGCATTATAATTCATTGAGCAAATCATTGAATATTTTTGCTTGTACAAAATGGACAACATGTAACATTTTTTTCGCACAAAACTTCCAAATCACATTCCACACACATAAAAGGGAATTCACCATCTTTCATTTCTTCAGGCATACATAACTTCATCATATCATACGCATAAGCTGTTAAAACAAAACCTGTTAGCTGATTATACGGATCAAACATTGCAGCATGTTTTTTATC
>OCHN01002877.1_pt1 | contig 10337 bp, 4 predicted proteins | sample 1538911 | NCBI WGS metagenome assembly OCHN01 (sample SAMN04571736, study PRJEB22368) | human gut metagenome | biome: human gut; material: stool | host: Homo sapiens | place: Luxembourg | collected 2013-01-11 | reverse complement strand
TGCGGGCCATGGGCAGGATGAGGGTGTTCACGTCCTCGTACTTGTAGCCGAACACCTTCTGCAGGCGGGTGAGCTGGTCGCCGGTGTAGCCCTCCACCTTCACGTTGGGGATGCGCAGCTTGGCCAGCTCCACCAGATTGCGGTCGATCCATTCGCCGTAGGGCTCGCGGCTGGCGTAGAACTCTTTCAGCTTCTCGTCATCCACCACTTCGCCCTTGACGGTGTCCACCAGCAGCATTTTGCCGGGGCGCAGACGGTCCTTGACAATGATGTTCTCCGGGGCGCATTCCAGCACGCCCACCTCGGAGGACAGGATCATGCGTCCGTCCTTGGTGATGTAGTAGCGGCTGGGGCGCAGGCCGTTGCGGTCCAGCACTGCACCCATGACGTCACCGTCCGAGAACAGGATGGCGGCGGGGCCGTCCCACGGCTCCAGCATGGTGGCGTAATACTGGTAGAAGTCCCGCTTTTTGGGGCTGATGTTCTTGTTGTTCTCCCACGGCTCCGGGATGGTGATCATCACGGCCAGGGGCAGGTCCATGCCGTTCATCACCATGAATTCCAGCGCGTTGTCCAGCATGGCGGAGTCCGAGCCGGAGGTGTTGATGATGGGCAGGATCTTGTTCATGTCGTCCTGCAGGATGGGGCTGGAGATGCTCTCCTCGCGGGCCAGCATGGCGTCCGTGTTGCCCTTGATGGTGTTGATCTCGCCGTTGTGCAGGATGAAGCGGTTGGGGTGTGCACGCATCCAGCTGGGGTTGGTGTTGGTAGAAAAGCGGCTGTGCACCATGCCGATGGCGGACTCATAATCCGGGTCCTGCAGATCGGCGTAGAAGCGGCGCAGGTCGTGCACGAGGAACATACCCTTATACACGATGGTGCGGCTGGACAGGCTGGGCACATAGGTGCCGTTGCTGGCCTGCTCGAACACGCGGCGCACCACATACAGTTTGCGGTCAAAGTCGATGCCCTTGCTCACCTTGGCAGGCTTTTTGATGAAGCACTGCCAGATGGAGGGCATGCAGTCGCGGGCTTTCTGGCCCACGGCGTCCGGGTCCACGGGCACCTTGCGCCAGGCCAGGAACTCCAGCCCCTCCTTGCGGGTGACCACCTCGAACAGCTTCATGGCCTGGGCGCGCATGTGCTCGTTCTGGGGGAAGAAGAACATGCCCACGCCGTATTCCCGCTCGTTGCCAAGGCGGATGTTGAGTTCATCGGCCACCTTGGAGAAAAATTTATGGCTGATCTGCAGCAGAATGCCCACGCCGTCACCGGTCTTGCCCTCGGCGTCCTTACCGGCGCGGTGCTCCAGCCGCTCCACGATGCGCAAAGCGTCGTCCACGGTCTGGTGGCTCTTGCGGCCCTTGATGTCCACCACAGCGCCGATGCCGCAGGCATCGTGCTCAAACTGTGGATCGTACAGGCCAAGGGTGTGCGTTTGCTCTGTAAAGTTTTGCATAGTCTTTCCCATCCTTTTGACACTCCAGATTGTGCTCTGCCGGGCGCGGCACCCTCCGCACCCCGGAAAACGAAAAAAGCGCCCCGCAAGGGCAGACGATGCCCCTGCGGAACGCCTTTGTTCCGATAGCTTTATTATACCCTGTACTGAAAAATGTTCAAGTGACAGCTGCGCCAAATATAACAGCCGCTTTGCACCGCTTCTTGTGCGAAACGCCGCGAACCCCCGCAGCTGTGCGCGGCACACAACCAAAACCGCCGCACCCGGCGGCCTTTTGCAAGGCACAGGATGCGGCGGTTCTTATGCGTCAGTGCGGAGATTCCTGCGGTTCAGGGGTGCTCAGTGCTTGGGGGAAACCTGTTTGCGGGTGAAGAACCATCCGCAGGCCAGCAGCAGGGAGCCCAGGCTTGCCAGCACACCGGCCATCCAGCTGGTGGTGCCGGTCTGGGGCAGGGCGGCGGCGTCCGGGGCAGCGTCCTGCACGGCGGGGTTCTGGGGGTTCTCCGGGGTCACAGAGGTCTCATCCGGGTCAGCGTCCTTCACCGGGGGATTGTCCGGGTTGGCGGGGTCCACGGGGATATCCGGATCAACGGGCGGCACAGGGTCCGGGTCCGGCGTGGGTTCCGGATCGGGGTCAGGTACCACGGTGGCCGTGTTCATGAAGTTGATGGACAGGGTCTTGCCGCCGAGGATGGAGCCGAGCCAGCTGTCTGCGGTCACCTTGCTGGTGGCGCCGGTAGCGGGGTTGGTCACCTCGGTGCCCTCCAGCTCCTTGTAGGACTCCTCATCGCAGATCACATAGATCTCCGGGTCAGTGTCGTAGCCGTCGGGGGCGATGGCTTCCTGCAGGTAGTACACCACGTTTTCCAGCAGAGCATAGTCGATGTTCAGCTTGCCGTTGGTGGTGGTGACGGTGTAGGTCAGCTTGTCCTTGGTGGGGTCGTACTTGACCCAGCAGTAGAAGCCGTCCTTCTCCAGCACCTGTTCGCCATCCTTGTTGGTGGTGTAGGTAGGCTCCACATAGGTGCAGTACATGGGGCTCTCGTTGCCGTTGGCGTCCTTCTCGTACTTCCACAGGTAGAAGCTGGTCTGGCCCTCGCCCTCGTCGTCACCGATGATCTCGCCGGTTTTCTTGTCGGTCTTGGTCAGGTCCAGGGTGCCGTCGGCCTGATGCAGCACCATGGAGGCGTACCAGTTCCATGCGGTGTTTTGGTAGTCATTGCCAGCGTTCTGGAAGTCGATGTTGGTGGCCATGGTGAATGCCGCCCAGGTGGCTTCGTCCTCGCTCATGCCGTTGGCCAGCAGGGTATTGAAGTAGCTGTTGGCCTTTGCCCATGCACCGGGGGTCTCGTCCAGTTTGCCGGCCATGTAATCGCCGATGGTCTCCTGGGTGCCATCGGTAGCCCACTGGCCGTGGCTGTGGTTGTGGTCAACATTACCGCCAGCCTCGGCATCGACCTTCTCCGGGTCACCCACCTTGAAGCTCAGGATGTTCTGGTAGAAGTTGTCGTAAAGGGTGGAGGGGTCCATGGTGCTGGATGCATCGCCCAGAGGGCCATTGGGATCCTTGTAGCTGTTGCCGGGCATTGCAGTGCCGGAGTGGAGCAGGGAAGCCTGTGCATCCTTGTTGTTCCGCAGCAGCTCTTCCACGCTATCGTACTTTGTGCCATTGGGCTTCTTGTAGTAGTCGAGGATGTAATCATCGTAAGAAGCGTAGCCATAGGCTTCCATATACTTTTTAATAGCAGGGCGGAGAGCAATCAGATCCGTAGTCTCACGGTCATAGTGACCAAAGGCAGAATCTTCGGTGCCCTTTTCTGTATAAAGAATGGAAGTGTTTTGAACAGTATCAGCTAGAACTTTTTTGCCGTCGACCTCTTTTACCAGAGAAGTGTTTGCATAATCGAGCTTATAATAGTATTCCTTTCCGGATGCGGAGGTGACTTTTACAAAACTGCCTTTTTTGTTGGTGATAACCTCGGAGCCAGCAGCAAGAGTGGCTTTACCCTGAATCTTCGTGGTGGGATTGCCGTCGGTATCGAGATACTGATTCAGATAGTGATCGTCGTCGAACTCTCGAAGGGCATCCTCCACGAGCTTTTCCATACAACCGGCTTCACCGGTCTTGCTGTATTTCAGCTGCAACTTGGTGTTGCCAGCGTATTCCTTGGGCAGTTCCTGTCCGTCAAAGCCAGTGACGCCAGTTTTGTCGGTGTTGCTCACGTCAGGGGTGGCAACGGTCAGGCTGTTGTCCTTGTACACATAAGTATGCTTGGAGCCGTTGGACAGGGAGATGTCAAAAATCGTGGTGCAGCCGGGTTCCTGATAAAGGCTCACGGTGCCGGTGGCCAGCGTGTAGACGTATTTGACACCGTTGTAGGTGTACGTCATGGTTTTGTCGCCCCACATCTGGGCAGTTGCCAGCTTCCGCTTGCCCTCGTCCGTGTCAAGATAGCTTTCGCCGTTCTTGCTTACCACTTCCTGCACCTTGCTCAGTTCGATGGTCTGGTCGCCCTCGGCATCAGCCTTGATGTTGAAGGTGATCTTGAAGTGACCAGTGTCCGGGTCATAGGCACAGCTGTAATCGGTGTCATCCTCTTTGGGGGTCTCTTCAGGCTTTTCCTCCGGGGTCTCCTCAGAGCCAGAACCTTCCTCGCCCTTTTCCTCCGTGTCGCCGGTGTCAGTATCGCCGGTGTCGGGGGTCTCCTCGCCGGAATCGCCCTTATCTTCGGTGTCGTCCTTGTCCTCGCCCTTGATGTGGTCCTTGTTGTCCTCGGCGGTGCCGGGCAGGGTCTCTACGGTCTCGGACTGCTCCGGGCGCTCGATGGTGGGTTTATCGTCAGAAGAGGTGTCGTTGTCGCCGGTGGCGTCACCGTCACCATCGGTGGTCTGGTTGGTGCTGTCGCCGGTGGAAGCGACAGGCTGTTCTTTGGGCGTGGTGTCATCTGCAGAGGTGTCGGTGTCCGCATTGCTGTCAGCCAGCGGGACAACGGTCACCTGCAGGCCGGAGTCATCCGTGTCGGACAGGGCTTCGGCTGCGGAGGCACCGCACATGCCAACCGAGCTGCTGAGCACCGAAAGGGCCAGGGTCATCGCAACGATCTGCTTCTTCTTGGACTTTTTTCTCATAATCGTCATCCTCACTTCACTAGAGACTGTGTTCCTCGCGCAACTTTTCAGAAACTACAGCACAAAATAGACGCCCGCTGGGCAGTCCTTATAATCCTATATTATATACGTTTTCCAAAAATTTCAAGGGGGCAAATTGCACGAAAAAAAGCCTGCACGGAAATTTCGGCTGATTGACGGACAGACCGGCTCCAAAATGGCAAAATTGCACGAAAAAATGAACGATTTTCGCGGTTTTTGAATTGCACATTTGTTGCGGACGGGAACGTTTTTGTTGCACTGCAAACACAAAAGAGCGGACAAATGGCCCGCCGCAGTTTCCCACCCCGGAACTATGGGGAGCACTGGGGCCGCCGCCCGTTCTGCGCGCAGAAGCCGTTTTGCCTGCCGCAGCAACGGCGCTCCCCTCCGGCAAAAAACAAACCCGGCAAGGCCGCAGCCCTGCCGGATTTGCAGATTTAAAACGATCCTTCCGTGCTCACTTGGTCCCCTGCTCCGGGTCGGCGGCAGGGTCCCCGCCGTCTGCGGGGGTCTCCGGGTCAGCCGGGGTCGTGGTGGGTTCGGTGGCTGCCGGTTCCTCGGGCGGGGTGGTGATCTCCACGCTGGGGTCCGCCGCGATATACACGGTGATCACCGTGCCCACGTCCACCTGTGCGCCCGCCGGTTCACTGGCCGACACCACGCATCCGGCGGCATAGGAGCCGTCGTTCACCACCATAAAGCAGCTGGCCAGCAGGCCGCGGCTCTGCAGCGTCTGCACGGCGGCGTCCTGGCTGAAACCGATGATGCTGGGCATCTCCACCTTCTGCGGGCCCTTGCTGACCACCAGACGAATGGTCTCCCCTGCCTTGAGCACCGTGTCCGCCGCCGGTTCCTGGGTCATGATCTGCCCGGCCGGGACGGTGTCGCTGTACTCCTCGGTGACGTAGAACAGGTACATGCCGGTGTACTCCCGGTTGTTCTGCACCTGGGCGTAATCCATGCCGATGAAGCTGGGCACCAGATTCTGGGGCTCCAGCACCTCGCTGCTGGCCGGTTCCGGCTCCACCGATCCCGATGACGCCGAGGGCAGGCTGTGGCTCACCATGGTCCACACCATGAGCACCAGCAGAATGGCCAGCAGGATCAGGATGCCCGCCAGCAGGCCCTTGATGCTGAGCAGATGGGCCTTTTCTTCCGGTTGGCCCACCGGGGTCTCGGGCTTCATGGTGCGGCCCAGCTCCTCGGTGTACTCTTTGGAGGAGAGCGCCTGCACCAGCTGCGGCACGGTCTGGATGCGCTCCATGGGCTTGAGCCGCAGGCCCATCTGCAGCACGTCCGACACATAGCCCGGCACGGCGCTGTTCACGGTGCGGGCGCGGGGGTTGGAGTCCGACACCATGCGCTGGGCGGCCGGCACCGGGGCCTGCCCGCACACCATGCGGTAGAACACCGCTGCAAGGCCGTATTCGTCGGTGTAGCGGCCCTCAAACTCGGCGGTGGAATACTGCTCCGGGGCCGAATACCCCTCGTACAGCTGCTCGCGCAGGCCGCTTCCGGCGGTGCGCAGGCCCACCGTGGCGTAACCCGCCAGACGGCACCGGCCGTCGGCCATCACCCGGAGGTTCTCCGGGCAGATGCCCCGGTGCACCAGCCCGATCTTGTGCATGGCGGCCACGCCCTCAAACACCGGCTGCAGCATGGCACAGGCGTCGTCCGGGCGCAGCGGCGCGCCCTGCGCTTCCAGCCACTGGTCCAGCGGGGTGCCGCCCAGATTCTCCATCACCGCATACACGGTGTTGTTGGCCTCCACCACGTCCAGCACGGCTTCCAGCCCGGTGGCCGGGGTGATGCGCTCCAGCGCCCGGTACAGGTCGGCAAAGTCCATGCGGGTGGTCTTGAACAGCACCTCGCTGCCGGTCTTGGGCTGCAGGATGCAGTCCGCGCCCCGCTCGGCAGACAGGGTCACCGGCAGATATTCCTTAATGGTCACCCGGAAGCAGCCCAGGTTCTCCACGCCCCGGTACAGGATGCCCTCCCCGTCCAGGCTCCGCATCTCGCCCACGGTGTAGCGCCCGGCCAGCACCGTGCCCACGGGCAGGCAGCCGGCGGGGTTGCGCCCCGCAAACACCTTGCCGCAGTGCACACAGCTGTCGGCGGCGGGGGGCAGCTCCCCCATGCAGTACGGACACAGGCGTTTTTGCTCCATTCTTCTCTCCCCTTTGTGCTTTGATCATCTTTTATTGTATCATAGCCCACCGGGGTGTGCAAGACGTCCGTTTTTCGGTCCTGCACGCAAAAAGGCACCCCACCTGCCGTTTCCGGTAAGCGGGGTGCCTGTGATTTACGGTTCAGCTCACGCTGTACGCCGCACCGGGGCGATTAGCCCTCGATGTAGCCGTACTGCAGGTACCAGTAGCCGTAGGGGCTGTGCCAGGTGCCCTTCAGAGCGGGGCTCTGCAGCCAGAAGTCGTTGTAGTAAGCAACGGGGATGCAGCCCATATCCTCCATCAGGATGTCCTCAGCCTTATGCAGCTGAGCAAAGTGCTCGGCAGCATCAGCAACCTTGGAGCCCTCGATTGCAGCATCGAAGTCGGGGTTGGAGTACTTACCATCGTTGTTGCCGTTGTCGGTGCAGAACAGCTCGACCATGTTGGAAGGATCGTTGTAGTCCATGACCCAGCCGTTACGGGCAACATCGTACTCGCCTGCACGACGAGCGGGGGTGAAGGAGGACCACTCCATCTTGTTGATGGTCAGGGTGATGCCCAGATCGCCCCAAGCCTGCTGCAGGTACTCTGCCAGAGGCACATGGTAGCCGGCATCGTTGGTGCTGTACTCGATGGTGGGGTAGCCCTCGCCATTGGGGTAGCCAGCCTCTTCCAGCAGCTTCTTAGCCTCGGCCAGATTTGCCTCGTAGTCATCCGCAATGTAGGGAGAGCCGCCGTTTGCGTTGTCGTAGAAGTAACCGTTCTCGTCCACGATGCCAGGGCCGACAATGTTGGAAGCAGCAGAGTAGGTGCCCTGCATGATGGTGTTGGCAACGTAGTCACGGTCGATGGACAGAGCCAGAGCCTTGCGGACCTTGGCATCCTGGAAGGCATCGCGCTGCAGGTTCATGCTGACGTAGTAGGTGCCCAGAATGGTGTCAACATAGAAGTCGCCGCCATCCTCTGCCTTGGTCAGGCTGGGGATCTCGTCGGTGGGCACGTCCTTGACCAGGACAGCCTCACCGCTGTTGTAAGCAGCGAAGACAGCGGAAGAGTCCTCCAGCAGCAGCAGGGTGATGGTGTCAGAGACGATCTTGGAGTTGTCCCAGCCGCCAACGTAGTTGGGGTTCTTGGTCAGCACGATGCGCTCGGACGGGGTCCAGTCGGTGATCATGTAGGGGCCGTTGGAGACGAAGGTCTCAGCGGAGGTGCACCAGCTGTCGCCGTTTGCCTCAACAGTTGCCTGCTGCACAGGGCTCATAGCTGCGAAAGCAGCCATCTTGTCGAAGTAGGAGCAGGGATAAGCCAGAACGATGGTCAGGGTCTTGCCGTCGTCGCTTGCCTTGACGTTCAGAGCATCGGTATCACCGGCCTGTGCTGCGTCAAAACCATCGATCATGCCCAGGCAGGTTGCTGCGTAGGGAGCTGCGGTATCAGGGTTTGCCATACGCTTGAAGCTGTACTCGAAGTCCTTAGCAGTCAGGTCGGTGCCGTCGCTCCACTTCAGGCCGTCACGCATGGTGAAGGTCCAGGTCAGGCCGTCCTCGCTTGCTTCCCAGCTCTCAGCCTGGCCGCCAATCACTTCGTTGTTCTCGTTGATCAGCAGCAGGGGCTCGAAGATGGTGATGATGGTGTTAGAGGCATCAATAGCGGAGTTCAGAGCCGGATCCAGGGTCTCGGGGTTGGGGCCGTACTGGACGGTGAAGCCAGCGGTGTTGACACTGCCGGTAGAAGAACCAGCAGCAGAAGAAGCAGAACCGGAGGTTGCGGTAGAACCGGACTTGCTGCCGCCACAGGCTGCCAGACCCAGAGCAGCGGCACCCACGCCAGCAACCTTGAGGAAATTACGACGAGAAATGCGTTTCATAATAATTATCCTTCCCTTAAATCAAATTGAGTGTGCCAGGTTCCCCCAGCCTCCTCTATATTCGATCCGGAGCACGGTCTGCCAAAACAGCCTGTCCTCCGGAGGAACACGAATAGTATAATGCGTTCTCGCACCGGTTACAAGCCCCAACGGGTGTCTGTAACCATTTCGTTACAATATTTCAGCCGGAAGATGAGATGCATTCATCTTTCAGGAGAATGAAGTGTTTTTACTTCACCTTGTCCAGATGATGGCAGGCTGCCCAGTGGCCGGAGGTGACCTCTTTGAACTCCGGCACCTCGGCTGCGCACCGCTCGTCTGCGTAGGGGCAGCGGGTGCGGAAGCGGCAGCCGGACGGCGGGTTCAGGGGGCTGGGCACATCGCCCTGCAGCACGATACGCTTGGACTGGCGTGCCGTGATGGGGTCTGCCACCGGGATGGCAGAGATCAGGCTGCGGGTGTAGGGGTGGATGCTGTGGGCGATCAGCTCGTAGCTGTCGGCCAGCTCCACCAGCTTGCCCAGATACATGACGCCGATGCGGTTGGAGATGTGCTTGACCACGCTCAGGTCATGGGCGATGAACAGGTAGGTCAGGCCCATCTCCTGCTGCAGGTCCTCGAACATATTCACGACCTGTGCCTGAATGGACACGTCCAGTGCGGAGACCGGCTCGTCGCAGACGATGAACTCGGGGTTCACGGCCAGTGCACGGGCAATGCCCACGCGCTGACGCTGGCCGCCGGAGAACTCGTGGCAGTAGCGGTTTGCGTGCTCGCTGTTCAGGCCCACGCGCTCCAGCAGGGCGATGATCTTATCGTGGCGATCCTTGTCGTTCTCGGCCAGGTGATGGATGTCGATGCCTTCACCCACGATGTCGCCGATGGTCATGCGGGGGTCCAGGCTTGCGTAGGGGTCCTGGAACACGATCTGCATCCGGCGGCGGTAGGGCAGCATATCCACTGCGATATTCTTTTCCTTATCAAACAGCAGGTTGCCATCATAGTAGATCTTACCGCCGGTGGGCTCGTACAGGCGCAGCAGGGTGCGGCCGGTGGTGGTCTTGCCACAGCCGGACTCGCCCACCAGACCCAGGGTCTCGCCCTTGCGGATGGCAAAGCTCACGTCATCCACGGCCTGAACGTACTTGCGGTTCTTGCCCACGCCGCCTGCGGGGAAATACTGCTGCAGGTGCTGGACTTCAACCAGCGTCTTCTGTTCACTCATTCTGCCTTTTCCCCTTTCTCAAATGCAGCCTTCTGCTGCAGCCAGCAGTAGGTATAGTGGGTGTCGCTGAGCTCGGTGCGCGGAGGCATCTTGCTCAGACAGATCTTCATGCAGTTCTTGCAGCGGGGCGCAAAGGGGCAGCCGGCCGGCGGATTCAGCAGGTCCACAGGGGTACCCTCAATGGGCACCAGACGCTCACGCACCTCGGTGTTCAGCTTGGGGATGGAGTTGATCAGGCCCTTGGTGTACTCGTGGCCCGGCTGGTAGAAGATCTCGTCGGTGGTGCCGTACTCCACGATGTGGCCGGCGTACATGACGGCGATCTTTTCGCACATGGAAGCCACGACGCCCAGGTCGTGGGTGATCATGATGATGCTCATGCCCAGCTTCTTGCGCAGCTCCTGCATCAGCTCCAGGATCTGTGCCTGGATGGTCACGTCCAGTGCGGTGGTGGGCTCGTCGGCGATC
>OCHN01002875.1_pt1 | contig 10343 bp, 9 predicted proteins | sample 1538911 | NCBI WGS metagenome assembly OCHN01 (sample SAMN04571736, study PRJEB22368) | human gut metagenome | biome: human gut; material: stool | host: Homo sapiens | place: Luxembourg | collected 2013-01-11 | reverse complement strand
ATCTGGAAACCGGTGCATCTATGCGTCCCAGCAAGGTGATTTACGACCGTGCCCATTCTGCAATTGCTGAAGCCGATGCAGCAGATTTCGATTTCGACGCTATCATGGAAGGTGCAGACTGGTTCCACTGGTCAGGTATCACTCCCGCTATCTCCGACAAGGCTGCCGAACTTACCCGTCTGGCTTGCGAAGCTGCCAAGCGTCACGGCGTTACGGTATCGGTAGACCTTAACTTCCGTAAGAAACTTTGGACAAAGGAAAAAGCTCAGTCCATCATGAAACCGTTGATGCAATACGTAGACGTTTGCATCGGCAACGAAGAAGACGCCGAACTCTGCCTCGGTTTCAAACCCGATGCCGATGTAGAAGGCGGTAAGACAGATGCAGAAGGCTACAAAGGCATCTTCAAGGCTATGGCTAAGGAATTCGGTTTCAAATACGTTATTTCTACATTGCGCGAATCATTCTCGGCAACGCACAACGGTTGGAAAGCAATGATTTACAACGGTGAGGAATTCTACGAATCAAAACGTTACGATATCAATCCGATCATCGACCGTGTAGGTGGCGGTGACTCTTTCTCAGGCGGTATTATCCACGGTTTGCTGACTAAGCCCAACCAGGGCGCTGCCCTCGAATTCGCAGTGGCTGCTTCCGCTTTGAAGCACACTATCAACGGTGACTTCAACCTCGTTTCAGTTGAGGAGGTAGAAGCGCTGGCAGGCGGTGACGCAAGCGGTCGTGTACAACGCTAATGATTTTTTTCAGGCACGGATTCCAGTGTAATAATTACGCAGAACACGCTACTAATCCGTGTCTGAAAGAACAGAAAAAGAGTTATTTCCATACATTAAATTACTGATTAATACAATGGCAAAATTTGATAAAATAGCCGTATTGAACAAAATTGGTTCAACCGGTATGGTTCCTGTATTCTACCACAAAGATGCAGAAGTGGCAAAGAAAGTAGTGAAAGCTTGTTACGATGGTGGTGTTCGTGCATTCGAGTTTACCAACCGCGGTGACTTTGCTCACGAAGTATTTGCAGAAGTTGTGAAGTTCGCAGCAAAAGAATGCCCTGAAATGGCTATGGGTGTAGGTTCTATCGTAGACCCTGCTACTGCGGCACTGTACCTGCAATTGGGTGCAAATTTCATTGTAGGTCCGTTGTTCAACCCCGAAATCGCTAAGATTTGCAACCGCCGTCTGGTGGCTTACACTCCGGGATGCGGAAGCGTTTCAGAAGTAGGTTTCGCACAGGAAGCAGGTTGCGACCTTTGCAAGATATTCCCGGGTGATGTACTGGGCACTAAACTCGTAAAAGGCCTGTTGGCTCCGATGCCGTGGTCTAAGCTGATGGTTACCGGCGGTGTGGAACCGACACAGGAAAACCTGACTTCTTGGATTAAAGCCGGCGTATTCTGCGTAGGTATGGGTTCCAAGCTCTTCCCGAGCGATAAGGTTGCTGCCGAGGACTGGACTTACGTTACGGAGAAATGTAAGGAAGCTTTGGCTTACATTGCAGAAGCAAGAAAGTAATTATTATATTTCATTTTGTTTAAAGGTGTTTAAAGGGGACAACCATCGAGGTGCTACGGCACTTCGGTGGTTTGTTTTTTTTATACCCGGTGTAATGCTTTCGGCGGATAGTGTGTCACATTGGTAGCATTTTAACTGTTTACAAGTGTAAAAGAGACGCTTAATCTCTAAAACAATGTTATAAAACACACACTTCTTTCCCCTCCTGTTTGCGCACACGGAAAAAAGTATTACCTTTGCAATGCAGTTGGGAAATTGCTCTTATAAAAGAATAAAAAGATATAAAGTTTTCAGTATAGGTAATTAGTTAAGAGGTAAAAAGATTGAATTAATTCATAGGTAAAAGTTTTAGATTAAAGTAGGTAATTAGAAAAAGGTAAAAGTTAAACATTAAATGTTATTTAATAGGTAATTGAAGTTTGTTTTTTAGAGGTAAAAAGAAAGATTGATTTTCAGGTAACAAAAATTTGATGCAAGTAAAAAAAAGAAAAGCCTTTGGGCTTTTCTTACACGAGGCGAGGGGTTCGGAAGAGCTTGCTCGTTTTTTTATTTCTGTATTTTATGCTCACTTTTTTGTATATTCTGTCCAAACTCTTCCCGTTTTTTGTATCTTTGTAACGAATGTCCGGCAGGCAGGCTTTCCGGAACATAGAACAACAGGCTTAAATTCATGGATTTTGGAACACTTGTTATATAACTCTTGATTGGTTGCTATACATTTTATTCGCGATAAATGTGGCATATCTGCTGGTGTGTAGTCTGGCATCGCTGTGCCAGTACAAACCGTTCGTTACCGCACCGGCCCGGACAAGCAAGCGTTTTGCTGTGTTCATTGCCGCTTATCGCGAAGATGCGGTTATATTGCCTACCGTGCATGCCTGTCTGGCGCAGGATTATCCGGACGACAGATATGATGTTGTGGTTATTTCGGACCACATGCAACCCGAAACCAATGCAGTTTTGTCTTCACTCCCCATAAAGCTGCTTCAAGTCGATTTTGAGAAGAGCACCAATACCAAATCCCTGCAAGCAGCCCTCGGATATCTGGATAAAGCCGCTTACGACATAGCATTGGTAATAGATGCGGATAACATTATTGCTCCTTCCTACCTGTCCGAGCTGAACGATGCTTTCTCCGTGTCCGGCGTCCGGGTAGTACAGACACATCGTGTGGCCAAGAATCTGAATACCGGTATGGCCTATCTGGATGCAATCAGCGAGGAGATAAACAATTCCATATTCCGTTTGGGACATGTCAATTTGGGAATGTCGGCGGCTCTGATAGGTTCGGGCATGGCCTTTGAATATCCCTTGTTTTACGATGCGATGATGGATAACACCTCTGTGGGCGGTTTTGACCGCGTGCTGGAAATGAAGCTTCTTTATAAGGGCATACACATTCATTATCTGCCCGATACTATCGTCAGGGACGAGAAGATACAGAAAGCGAACAGCTTTTACAGGCAGCGTCGCCGTTGGCTGTCCGCCCAGTATTACAGTTTCTTTGAATTTGCCAATCACCTGCTACCTGCCATTCGCAGCGGGAAGTGGGACTTCTGCGATAAGCTTTATCAGCAAATCTCTCTTTCCAGAGTGTTGCTGCTGGGCTTTGTGTTCATAATTTCCCTCGCACATTCCCTGTTCGCGTCTCCGTCGGCCTGTAAATGGTGGGGGATTTTCACTCTGTTGCTGTTGGCGCTGGCTCTCGCCATTCCCCGCAAATATTGGAAATGGCGTTTGCTGAAAGCGGTTTGTTGGGTTCCTTACTCTTTCCTGCTGATGCTTTTGAACCTGTTCCGGCTGAAGGAAGCGAACAGGCGGTTTATTCATACCATGCACGGAGTCGATTGAAAAATTATGCCATGGAACGGAACGTCCCCGAAATATCAGTGATAGTGCCTGTATATAACGTCGAGCAATACTTGGCTGAATGTATAAGCAGCATTTTATCGCAAACGTTTACTGATTTCGAGTTGCTGTTGGTAGATGACGGCAGCCCGGACCGTTGCGGGGAAATCTGTGATGAATATGCGGGTAAGGATAAGAGGGTAAGAGTTTTCCATCAGGAAAATGCAGGGTTGAGTTGCGCCCGGAACAAAGGGCTGGAGCACGCATCGGGGACTTATATTGCATTTGTCGATTCGGACGATTACGTCACTTCCACCTATTTGCAGGAGCTTTACGCATCATTGCCTGCCGATAAGTCTCAAAGAGGAACGGTAATTTGCGGGTTCGATAAACTGTTTCCCGACGGTTCTTTGCATACCGTTCATGTTCCGCAACAAACCATCTTGCCGATGGACTGTTCGCGTGTGCTTGCAGAACTGGTTGGAAAGTACGTAATGTATGCCTGGGCAAAGCTGTATGACAACAGGCTGATAAAGGAACACGGTATCCGGTTTGTTCCTGCTGTGTCGGGATTGGAAGATATGCTCTTTATGCTCGACTATCTTCCTTATTCGGATTATCTGCTTATCCGCGATACTTCCACCTATATATATAGGGTGGGATATTCTATGGCTACATTATCCACTTGCATAAAAGATTTCCGCAGCGAATACGCCGCTTTTTCCAACTATCTGGAAAGAGTATGCCGATATAAGGAAACCTATCGGTTGGAGGATTCCTCTTTGGTCGGGGTATGGGATTCATTAACGGTGTTTTTTCATAAAATCCTGTTGGCAGTCTATAAGAAAGAGAATCATTATAGCCGAAAAGAGCGGATTGTTTTTTTGCGTCAGTTGCTTTCATCCCACAGGAGGTGGATAGAAGAATGCTTCTCTCCCCGGTATAAGGCGGATAAGTTCTCAAGGTTTTTGCTGGTCAATGTCGGTGCGGTTGCTTTTGATGCGTGGATGCGCTGCCTGTGGGGAATTAAGTTCAGGTATATGTTTGGAGCGGAAAGATGATGGAACAATGTGTCATATCTGTAATAATACCGGTCTATAAGGCAGAAAAATACCTTTCCCGTTGTATCGCAAGTCTGCTTGCCCAGTCTTTTACGGCTTTTGAATTGTTGTTAATCGATGACGGCAGTCCTGACAACAGCGGCAAGATATGCCATGACTGGGCTGAAAGAGACTGCCGCATCCGTGTGCTGCATCAGAGGAATGCAGGTGTCAGTACGGCCCGCAACAAGGGGCTGGATGAAGCGAAAGGAGCGTATATCGTTTTTGTCGATTCGGACGATTATGTAGGTACGGACTATCTGAAACATCTCTATGAAGAGAGACCTTTGAACCTGGACTCTATTGTAGTACAGGGCTTTACAGTTGTGTCGGAGCAGGCTGACAGGCAATATACAACCTCTTTTATTCCGTCGGTCTATACCGGTAGAGAAGTCAGGGAGCTGTTTCTCAATGATGAGATGCGGGATATGCGGGGACCGGTTGCCAAACTTTTCAGCCGGGTTCTCATTGAGCGGTTGGGGTTACGCTTTCCAGCAGAGATTTCTTTCGGTGAAGATACGATATTCAATTTTCAATATTTGTTTCATTGCCGGCAGGTGGTTGTAGGCAGCCATGTAGATTATGTCTATTGCGACGTACCCGGTTCTTTGACAAAGCGTCTGAATGATTTTGCATCGGAGTATGCAACTTTCAAATTATATAAATCGATTACTGTACGGCTTGCCGGAAAGTTAGACTTGAATGTGGCGGATATGAGAACAGCTTTCTCCTTTGTCGTGCTGTTTTTCCAGCGTGCATTGATTGCCGACTATCGCTCTGCCGGGAAAGTTCCTTTCTCATTACGGACACAACATTTGCGCCGGTTGGCAGCGGAACAGCGCTCTTTCATGAAAGAGTTTTATCATCCCGGATATAAAGCGGACAAGTGGGGCAGGCAGTTCCTGTTGCATGGTTTCTGCTTTTGTTATAATCTCTATATGTCCATACTTTGCAGTTGCCGGTTCAGGTACGTATTCGGTTATCCCGAAAAGGCATAGGGCAGGTTTGGTTTCATTTTACGATAAGAAGAAATGGAAATTCTATATTCAATCATTATTCCCCATAAGGACATACCTTGCCTGTTGCAACGGTGTCTCGACTTCATTCCGTCAAGGGACGATGTGCAGATTATCGTGGCAGATGATGACAGTTCTCCGGATGTTGTGGACTTTGCTCATTTTCCGGGCAGTGACAGGACGGATGTGGAGATTCTCTTTACCAAAGAGGGCAGAGGAGCCGGTTATGCCCGTAATTGCGGACTTGCCAGAGCCAAAGGCAGATGGCTGGTATTTGCGGATGCCGATGATTTCTTTCTGCCCGGCTTCCTGAACGTATTGGATACTTACCGGAATACGGACTATGACTTGATTACGTTCCGTGCGGAAACAGTCGATTCGGATACACTGGCTCCGGTTCCGTCACGCCAGATCCATAATGGGAAAATAGCGGAGGACATGGACCTTGAAATTCTGAAATACCGTAACGACGTACCCTGGGCTAAGATGGTTTCCGCAGAATTGGTACGCAGATACCGTATTTGCTTTGATGAAACGGTTGCCGCCAACGATGCCATGTTTGCCGCTTATGTGGATTATCATGCCCGTAAAGTAGCGGCATGTTCCGGGTATGTTTATTGTGTCACAGTCAGAAAAGATTCATTGCAGTATGGAGTGCGGTCAGACACTCTTCTTGCCCGTGTAAAGGTTGCTTGCCGTTACAACCGCTTTTTGCTGGATATAGGGCGTAGCGATAAGGTGCTTTACAGTTATTCCCGTGTGACGGATTGCCGCAAGCACTTCGGCAGTAAAGGATATTGTAGAGCTTTGTGTATTTATCTTCGGTTTGAAAGTTGGAAAAACGTATACAGGACTTTTGCAGAGCTGTTAAAAAGTAAGTTTCATTGTACTTCCATAACCAAGGTTCTATAAATAATGTTTTACAATGTCAGAATCCCGCCTCCATAAAAGCTATCTGAATGCGCGTGTCAATGTATTCTTTTACCTTGTCACCCTTTTCATCTCCTTTTTCTCCAGGAAGATATTTCTTGAGAAACTGGGGGCGGACTTTGTCGGGCTGACGAGTACGATGCAGAACCTGCTTGGCTTTCTCAATCTGGCGGAGCTGGGCATCGGAGCTTCCATCGGCTATGTGCTTTACAAACCGATTTTCGACGGAAATCGGGACAGGATAAAGGAGATTGTTTCGGTACTGGCTTATCTCTATCGTAACGTAGGACTGCTGATTTTGGGTGCGGGACTGCTTTTGGCCTGCTTCCTGCCCTATATATTCGCCGATGCCGGCATCCGCCTCGGAGTAATCTATTTTGCTTATTTTGCATTTTTGACTTCCGCTCTCATCAGTTATTTTGTTAATTATCGGCAAACCCTGCTGGGCGCCGACCAGCGCAACTATGTAGTCACCGTTTATTTTCAAACGGCCAATATCGTCAAGATTCTCCTGCAAATAGCATTGGTATGCTACGTGGGCAGTCTTTATCTGTGGATAGCCATTGAACTGACATTCGGCATTTTGTATTCGTTCATACTGAACTGGAAGATAAACCGGGTATATCCGTGGCTGAAGTGCAGTGTGTCGGAAGGCAGACTGAAATATCCGGAGAATAGGATTATTGTGCGTAAAGCCCGTCAGATGTTTGTACATAAGCTGGCGGGAATGGGCAGAACGCAGCTTTTGCCTTTTCTGGTCTACGCATTTACTTCATTGAAACTGGTGGCGTATTACGGTAACTATATGCTGCTGCTCACCAAGCTGAATCAGTTGGTCGATAACTTTCTGGGCAGTACCGGCGCAGGGGTGGGCAGTCTGATAGCCGAGGGGGATATGAAGCGTATCCAGCAGGTATTTTGGGAGTTGAGCTCATTGCGCTTTTTGATAGCCTCGTTTCTGACGTTCGCGTTGTATCATCTGATGGACCCGTTCATTACGGTGTGGCTGGGCGAGGAGTACATACTGCCCCGTTCCGTCTTGATTGTGATTCTTACCAACTTCTTTATCAGTCAGTTCAGGGGTACGAACGACCAGTTCATTTTCGGTTACGGACTGTTTCACGACACATGGGCACCGGTTGCCACACTGGCGATAACAGTAGCGGTGGCATTGGCAGGCGGCTATTTGTGGGGACTTCCGGGAGTATTGCTGGGAGATATAGCCAGTTCGATAACCGTTATCAGTATCTGGAAGCCTTATTTTCTTTACAAAGAGGGGTTTAAAATGTCCGTGAAGTCATATTGGAAAAATATATTCCGGTATCTGCTGCTTGCCGTTCTTTCATGGGGGCTGACGGATGCGGTACTTTGTTTCCTTCCGTTGGCGGAGCCGTCCCGGGGATATGGCATGTGGATTGTATATGCGCTGGTCTCCTCTCTGGTATTTCTGCTGATATTGTGCAGCAGCTTCTATTGCTGTTCGGCAGGGATGCGTTCGCTGGTGAAGCGTTTGCGGCGTAAATAGAATGCATACATGTGGAGTTTATTATAATTTATCCCCATTAAACTGAAAGTTTATTCCTATTGAACCGGAAGTTTATTCCTAATAAACTATGAGTTTAATGGGGATAAACTTTTATCGGTACTGAACGAACATTCCCCGATAAGTGCCGCATAGCGTTGCCTTGGCAAGTGCGCCTTGTCCGTGCAGCAGATATACGGCCGCTTTTTTAGGAGCGGCGAGGATGCAGAGGTAGGTACAAGACAGGTATTTCCTGAAGCCTTGCAGATTTCGGCGGGCGAAGAGCACACGGGCGCGCGACAGGTAGAATTCCCGCATCGGACTGCCTCGCTTCGCTGTCATGCTCTCTTTGTGGTAGACTACGGCAGCAGGTTCGTACCATAGGCGGTAACCGGCTTTCCTAAGCTGTGCAGACCAGTCCAGCTCTTCGTAAAAAAGGAAATATATTTCGCTCATGGGGCCTGCATCCTGTAGCGCCTGCCGGCTTACCATCATGGCGGCTCCGTGCAATGAGGCGGTTTCGCAGGGAGTACGGAAGCGCGGGCCGTCCTGTTGCATGAATCCGATGGATGCGTTGCGCAGTGTAAGGGAACTTAGAGGAGTGAAGCCTGCATATTGCAGGATGTCCGGACAAGCAGCGAATTTCAACATGGGCGATACGCCGCCGTTACGTTGCGGGTCGCACTCCATGCGTCGTACCAACGCATCCAGTACCGGTTCTTTGATGAGGGTGTCGTTGTTGATGAAAAAGAGATAATCTCCTCCGGCGGCTTTCAGTCCGGCATTGTTGCCGCCGGCAAATCCGTTGTTGATGTTCCGCACCACTTTGACGGGAGGAAAGGAGGCGGGGTTGTCCGATGCAGGGCTGTCTGATAAGGAGCCGTCCGGTACGAGGTTACCCCTGTATCGTTCCTGTATTTCTTCCGCTTCGGGCAGGCGCGAACCATTGTCCACAACGATGATTTCGTAGTGCGGATAGGTTTCGTGGTTGCGGAAAGAGTCTATCATTTCGCAGGTATCGCGCAGCCCGTTATAGTTGACGGTGATGATGGAAACAAGCGCTTTCATGGTCTTTTCCTATTTTTTCTTCAGCCAGAATACAGCCCAGTTTCTGAAGCTTACATATTTTCCGAGCCGCAGGCGTCTGAAGCGGCAGGCGGTTTCTGTTTTTTCAAGCAGCGACATCCGGTGTCCCGCCCAGATTACATCGTTCAGGGTGTAGGACAGGTATTTGCGGATGACCGTTTTCCATTCGGGATGTTCTTGCCCGAGTGCCTGCATTTGGGTACATACGGTGGTGTATCCCTCGATGTTGCGCATTCCGAAGCGATTGGTCATAATGGAGTGGGGACGTATTCTTCGCCCGAAGAAAGCCTTGGGAACGTAGCATACTCTTTGTGCATTCAGATAAATCATCATGGCAAAAGAATGGTCTTCGTGGATAATGCCGGGATGAAAGCAAGTGAAGCATTTTTTCAGGAACAGGCGATTGACCATGCACAGGTAAACGGGAGTGAGGAACAGGCGGTTGCTCAGCTCATAATCCAGCAATTCCATGCCGGAATGTACGGATTCGTCTATTTTCCCTTTTCTGTCATAATTGGGAATATTCTGGCTGTCAGCCGACTCCGTCAGCGGTTTTGCATCGAAGAAGATGAAGTCCAGTTCTCTTTTCTCGCACAAATCATGGCAGTGCCGGAGGGCTTGCGTATCCAATATGTCGTCACTGTCCATAAAATATATGTACTTGCCGGTAGCATGCAGCAATCCTCGGTTGCGTGCAACGGATAATCCCTGGTTGGGCTGCGCGTACCACCGGATTCTTGCGTCGCGTTTCGCGTATTCTTCGATGATGCCGCGGCTTCCGTCGGTAGAGCCGTCGTCGATAAGGATTATCTCCAGCTCTTTCAGGGTCTGGTCGCAAATGCTGTCCAGCGCCTTGCGCAGGTAGGCAGCCGTGTTGTATATGGGGATGATAACGGAAACTTCGGGCATGGTATTTTACTTTTTTATTCGGACAATCTGTTCATACACTTTTTTCATCTGTTCTTCCCAAGAAAGGTGTCGGATGGAATCTCTTATTTCCCGCGGCGTCACGGTCATGTGCTGGCAGAACTCTATCAAGGCGGGGATGCTGACGGGACTTTCGTCGGCGGGCACTTTCAGCGTGTAGGGCATGCGGTCGAAATCATCGTCCGTTTCGGAGTAGACGAAGCCGAACCCGCGCGCCGCATATTCCCTGTTTTTCAGGGTCTTGATGTTGTATATGCCGCTGCGATGCCGTGCCAGACTGCCTATGGCAAAGTCTGCCCGGTTGAAAAGCGCGTCCAACTCCTCGCCATGCTTTGCTCCGTACAGGGTGACGAACGGCTGCAAGCAGTACCGGCG
>OCHN01002873.1_pt1 | contig 10351 bp, 8 predicted proteins | sample 1538911 | NCBI WGS metagenome assembly OCHN01 (sample SAMN04571736, study PRJEB22368) | human gut metagenome | biome: human gut; material: stool | host: Homo sapiens | place: Luxembourg | collected 2013-01-11 | reverse complement strand
ATATCGTTCAGCACGTGGGTGACCGGCACCAGACCGGAGCCGTTCAGCGGGCTGTACACCAGCTTCAGGCCGGCAGTCTTGCACAGGCCCGGGCGCACCTGACGGGCCTCGATGGCATCATACAGTGCCTTCTTGCAGTCGTCGCCCACAAAGCGGATCAGGCCCTGCTCCACGCCCTCGGCAAAGGAGATGTACTTTGCACCGGTCAGCACATCCGTCTTCTGGATCTCATCGTACACGATGGCAGCAGCATCATCGGTCATCTGGCAGCCGTCCGGGCCGTAGGCCTTGTAGCCGTTGTACTTGGCCGGGTTGTGGGAGGCGGTGACCATGATGCCTGCATTGCACTGATAGTAGCGGGTAGCAAAGCTCAGGGCCGGCACCGGCATCAGGGCATCATAGATGCGCACCTTGATGCCATTGGCTGCCAGAACACCGGCAGCCGTCTTGGCAAAAACGTCGCTCTTGAGGCGGCTGTCGTAGCTGATGGCGACGGTCTGGCTGCCGCCCTGGGTCTTGACCCAGTTGGCCAGGCCCTGGGTAGCCTGACGCACAACGTAGATGTTCATGCGGTTGGTACCCGCGCCCAGGACGCCGCGCAGACCTGCGGTGCCAAACTTCAGGGCCACAGCAAAGCGATCCTTGATCTCGTCGTCGTTGCCCTCGATCTTTGCCAGTTCGGGCTTCAGATCCGCATCGTCCAGCTCCGCTGCCAGCCAGCGCTTATATTCATCCAGATACATGTTGCACACCTTACCTTTGTTATTTTTTCCCAAAAAAGGAGACAGTTTATTCAAACCTAATTATACTATAAACACTTGTGTCCATCATGTCAATTGCATATTCTGCCACAATCTTACCGGTACAAAATCAGCAAATGCCACAAAAACAGCCGCTTTCCGGGTGGATGTCGGCGGGCTGCTGTGCTTCCGGCAGCAGCCGGTAGGGCTGGTGCACGTCCTCCAGCACCTCCAGCCACTGTTCCGGGCCGATGCTGTTCTCGCACAGATAGCGCAAAAGCTGCATCATCCGGGCAAAACTGCCCTGCGGAGCCAGCACCGTACTACACTGTACCCGGCCCGCCTGCTCCCACCGCAGCTGGACCAGCACGCCCCCGGGCACGGTCTGGGCGCAGTACACCACCGTGTGGGCCCGCTGCAACCCCTCCAGCTCTGAATAAGTACGGATGTACCGGCAGTATTCCTTGCCTGTCATCGTTTGTCGCTCTCCTTTCCGCTGCATTGACATCTTTCCTGCCCTTTACTATAATGAAATCGACCGGGAGATGCTGTCGAAGGCTGACAGTTCCTCCCAAATTTTTCCACCCAATTTTCGACCGTTTTCGCGCAGAAAATGCAAGCGAGGTGCACCCATGTATTCGGTAACAAAGAGCTTTGGCCTGAACGGCCTGCGCGGCTTTGCCGTGGCCGTGGAGGCCGACGTTTCGGGCGGGCTGCCCGCCTTTTCTATCGTAGGCCTGCCGGATTCCGCCGTGCGGGAAAGTGCGGACCGCGTGCGTGCCGCCATCAAGAACCTGGGCTTCAAGTTCCCGGACCGGCGCATCACGGTCAACCTGGCCCCCGCCGATGTGCGCAAGACCGGCCCGGTGTACGATTTGCCCCTGCTGCTGGCCGTGCTCACGGCCAGCGGCCAGCTGGAGGATGTGCCGGAGGACGCCGCCTTTCTGGGTGAGCTGGCGCTGGACGGCACCCTGCGCCCGGTATCCGGCGTGCTGCCCATGGCACTGGCCGCCGCCGAAAACGGCATCCGCGCCCTGTATGTGCCCGCCGAAAACGCCGCCGAGGCTGCCGAGGCCTGTGCCGACAGCATGGCCGTCTACCCGGCCCACACCGCCCGGGAGGTGGTGGACGCCCTGCGCGGCATCCGGCCTCTGACCGCTGCGGCAGCCGTTCCCTTTGACCCCGCCGAGGCCTGGGCACAGGTGCCGGATTTTGCCGACGTGATGGGGCAGGCACTGGCCCGCCGGGCCATGGTCATCGCTGCGGCCGGGGGCCACAACGTGCTGCTGATGGGTGCCCCGGGTACCGGCAAATCCATGCTTGCCAAGCGCCTGCCGGGCATCCTGCCGCCTCTCACCCGGGAGGAAGCCGTGGAGACCACCAAGATCTATTCCATCGCCGGGCAGCTGCCCCAGGGCCGGGGCCTGATCACGGCGCGTCCCTTCCGCAGCCCGCACCACTCGGCCAGTGCCGTCTCGCTGGCGGGCGGCGGCGCACAGTTCCGCCCCGGCGAGTGCAGTCTGGCCAACTGCGGTGTGCTGTTCCTGGACGAACTGCCGGAGTTCTCCCGTGAGAGCCTGGAGGTGCTGCGCCAGCCGCTGGAGGACGGCCAGATCACCGTGAGCCGCGCCGCAGGCAGCGCCACCTACCCCAGCCATTTCCAGCTGGTGGCCGCCATGAACCCCTGCAAATGCGGCTACTACGGCCACCCCACCCGGCAGTGCACCTGCTCACCCAGTGCCGTGCGGCAGTACCGCAGCCGGGTGTCCGGCCCGCTGCTGGACCGCATCGACCTGTGCGTGGAGATGGACCCCATCGCCTTTGACGAGCTGCACACCGCCGCCCCCGCCGAGAGCAGTGCCGACCTGCGCAAACAGGTGCTGGCGGCGCGGGCCATCCAGGCAAAACGCTATGCGGCCCCCGGCTACGAGGGGGTGCACTGCAACGCCCAGCTCAACGCCGGGCAGGTGCGGCGCATCTGCCGCATGACCCCCGGTGCGGAACGGCTGCTCCGCGCCTCCTACGATGCACTGGGGCTTTCGGCCCGCGCCCACGACCGCATTTTGCGGGTGGCCCGCACGGTGGCCGACCTGGCCGGCAAGAGCCTGCTGGACGAGGACTCCCTGCTGGAAGCCCTGCAGTACCGCGCGCAGGAAAAAGTGGAGCTGTGAGCCTTTTTCCACCTACAAAAACACCGGCCCCTCTCCCCGGCAGCGCTGTGCTGCCAAAGGAGAAGGGCCGGTTTATTTTTGTTTGTTTTACGCCGGTGTCAGTGCCGGTTCTTGTGCAGACCTTCCTGCAGCTCGCCCTGGATGTCCACCAGACATTCCAGCAGCAGGGGGTTGAAGGCCCCGCACTCGCCGTTCAGGATCATCTGCATGGCCTTTTCGTGAGGGTAGGCTTTTTTATAGCAGCGCTCACTGGTCAGGGCGTCGTACACGTCGGCCAGCGACACCAGCTGGGCCGCAATGGGGATCTCGTCCCCTTTCAGCCCGTCCGGATAGCCGCGGCCGTCCCAGCGCTCATGGTGCCAGCGGGCGATCTGATACGCCGTCTGCAGCAGCGGTTCCCCGGCAAAATTCTCCAGCCGGTGGAGCATATCCGCCCCATACACCGCATGCTTTTTCACTTCGGCAAACTCTTCCGGGGTCAGGCGGCCGGGCTTGTTCAGGATCTTTTCGTCAATGGCGATCTTGCCGATGTCGTGCAGGGCCGAGGCCAGCGGGATGTTGTCCTGCTCTTCCGGCAGGATCTGGTAGGTGCGGGTCTGTTCCAGCAGGCGTTCCAGCAGCATCTCGGTGAACTTGCGGATGTGCTGCACATGCAGGCCACTCTCGCCGTTGCGGAACTCCACGATCTGGCTCAGCACGCCCACCAGCATGGAGGTGTTCTTTTCCTGTTTGCGGATCTGGTCCGACACCAGCGACACCAGCCGCCGCTGCTTGGCGTACAGTTTGATGGTGTTGTACACGCGGCGGTACACCACCTTGGAGTCGAAGGGGCGGTTCACATAGTCCGAAGCGCCCATCTCGTAGGCCCGGCGGATGGATTCCTCCGAGTCCTCGCTGGAGATCATGATCACCGGCACATCCTCAATGGTATGGTTGCGGGTCATGAAGTCCAGCACGGCAAAGCCGTCCATGCCAGGCATGATCAGGTCCAGCAGCACCAGAGCGATGTCGCCACTGTACTGGTTGAGCCGTTCCAGTGCTTCCTCGCCGTTGGCCGCTTCCAGGATGCGATAGTCCTGCTGCAGGATCTCGGACAGGATGGCCCGGTTCATGGCCGAATCATCCACGATCAGGATCTGCTGCTTCTGCTGCGGCAGCTGCTCCGGGTCCTTGGGCTCAGCCTGCGGGTCGGCCACCACCACGGCATTCTTGCGGTTCTTGGCCTGGTACATCAGCAGGTCGGCCCGGCGCACGGCCGCCTCAATGGGGTCGGCAAGGGTCTGGAGCACGCCGCCGATGCTCACGGAAGGACGCAGGTGCGTATAACCCGGCACCTGTGCCCCATGGACGCTGCTGCGAATCTGCTCCAGCTTTTCGGGCAGCTTTTCTGCCGGGATGCCCGGCAGCAGCAGCAGGAACTCGTCGCCGCCAAAGCGGATCAGGGTGTCGGTCTGGCGGATGCAGTTGCGGATGACCCGCGCCACGGTTTCCAGCACCAGATCACCTGCATGGTGGCCGTAGGTGTCATTGTAGATCTTGAAGTCGTCCAGATCCATCACCGCCACACCGGCCGGACCGATCAGGCTGCTCACCGTTTCTTCGTAGTAGCGCCGGTTGTATACGCCGGTGAGGGCGTCGCGGTAAAGCTTGGTGGCATAGCCCGGGATGCTGCTGATAAAGTGTTCGCTGTCCTCCATGTCCAGCACCGAAGTGCCATGGGTGCGCTTGATCATCTCCAGCACATAGGGTTTGCCGTCCACTTCGTAATACCGGGCGATCACCTGGGCAATGTCCGGGTCAAAAAATTCCAGCCGACATTGCTCGGTGCGGGTGCGCAGGGCCTGCTTGGCCGCACAGTGCCGGGAGATGTGTTCCTTGTGGCGGCAGGCATAGCAGAGATCTTCTCCGCAGGGGTCGGTGCGTTTTCCCTCCTGTATGCGTTCCACCGTTGCTTCGTCCAACAGGCGCACGTCGGTATAGATCTCCCGCAAATTCCGGATCAGCGCCTGAACCTCCTGCATCGTTTTCATTTTTCGTTCCCTTCAAACATCCGTTATCTCCCACAGAGGGAATCCCCTCTCCTCCGTGGAGCACTGTTTCTGTCTTTTCTATTATATCGGATGTGCCGGCAAATAAAAAGGGATCTCGCACATTTTTGTTGCAGTTTTATAACGGTTTTAGTGCGCTTTTGTTGCACTATTGTTGCATTTCTGGTTTTCCAGCTGTTCCATCCGCTCGATGAACGCCAACGCGTACCGGGGCAGATAGTTCCCGGCCCGCCAGGCTGCCACCGACTCCAGCGGGAGGGTGCAGTCCCGGAGCGGAAACGCGTTGAACGGCACCGCGTTGTTCAGGTGTTCCAGCAGCTCGCCGCTCAGGAAGCCGATGCCGTACCCGTTGGCGGCCAGCGCCGCGGCTGCCCGGATGTTGCTGCTTTCCAGAATTTCGGCCGGATGCAGGCGGCGGCTCCGCAGCTCCTGCAAAATATACTGGCCCTGCCGCTGGGTCTGGTTCTGCAGCAGCAGGGTCTGCCCCTCCAGCCACTCCCAGGCAAAGCTGCCCTCCCGGGCGGCAGCCTGCTCCAGCGGGTGTCCCTTGCCGAACACGGCGTACATCCGGTCCCGGCGCAGCACCCGGTAGTTCAGGCCGGGATGCCGGGCAAAGCTCATATAAAAGGCCAGGTCGATCTCGCCTTCCAGCAGTTTGCGGTCCAGCTCGGCGCTGGGTGCTTCCTCAATGCGGAACTGCACCTGCGGGAACTGCGCGCGGAACGCCGGAAGCACCTTCGGCAGCGAAAAACTGCACCGGAACCACTCCGGAAGCAGGCGGGCGCTGTGTTGTTCAGATTTCGCTCAGGGTCAGTTCGTGGTAGGTCCGGCCGTCCATGGTTTTCCACCGGAAGCAGCCGTTTTCCAACGTCATATAGCTGTGGGCGCTGCCCTCCTTCGGCAGGCTCACCGAGCCGGGGTTCAGGTAGAGGCTGCCCTGCCCGAAGGGCTCCCACGCCGGGATGTGGGTGTGCCCGTGCAGCAGGATGTCGCCGGGGGCCAGCGGCGGCGGGGTCTGGTGTTGTAGACATGGCCGTGGGTAGCGTACACCAGCCGTCTGCCCACCGGCAGCACGGCATAGTCTGCCAGCACCGGGAATTCCAGCACCATCTGGTCCACCTCGGCGTCACAGTTGCCGCGCACGCAGAGCAGGCGGTCCTTCATACCGTTGAGCAGGGGCATGACCTGCTTGGGCGCATATCCCTCCGGCAGGTCGTTGCGGGGGCCGTGGTAGAGCAGGTCCCCCAACAGCAGCAGCCGGTCGGCCTGTTCCCGTTCAAACGCCTGCTGCATCTGGCTGGCATAGAAATACGACCCGTGCAGGTCGGACGCGATCATCCATTTCATGCGGGTTTCTCCTTTTTATAAAAGCTACAATTTTATTGTAACCCCTGCACAAAAAATGGTCAAGCCTATAAAAGTCGTACTTTTGCACCCAGTCTCCTTGACAATGCCCCGGGGATGTGGTATCCTTCAGTCAATAAAAACCGTGTGGATTTTTACAGCTCTATGCTACTTTTCGCCACACAATGACTTCAAAAAAGCCATTGTGTGGCTTTTTTGCGGTCTTTTTCCATTTTCGATCTGTCAGGAGCGAGAAATCAATGAACGATACCTTTATGAAAGAACGCCCCGTGCTGCCGCTGCTGTTGTCCATGGCGCTGCCCAACGTGATCTCCATGCTGGTCAACTCCCTGTACAACATCGTGGACAGCCTGTTTGTGGCGCAGATCAGCGAGGACGCCATGACCGCCCTCTCGCTGGTATACCCCATCCAGAACTTTGCCAACGCCATCGCCATCGGCTTTGGTATCGGCATCAACGCCATGATCGCCCTGTACCTGGGTGCGGGCGACCGCAAAAAGGCCGAGATCGCCGCCACCCACGGCATGGTGCTCAGCCTGCTGCACGGCGTGGTCATCACGGTGGTGAGCATTTCCATCATGCCGGGCTTTTTGCGCCGGTTCACCACCGACGAGAGCCTTGTGGCCTCCGGCATCACCTACTCCACCATCGTGTTCCTGTTTGCCACCATCAATATGGCCGCGCTGGCCTTTGAAAAGATATTCCAGGCTATGGGCCGCATGAAGGTGACCATGGTGGCGCTGGTGTTCGGCTGCGCGTGCAACATCCTGCTGGACCCCGTCCTGATCTTCGGCCTGGGCCCGGTGCCCGCCATGGGCATTGCCGGTGCAGCGCTGGCCACCGGCATCGGCCAGCTGCTGAGCCTGTGCGTGTACCTGTTCGTCTACCTGCGCACCGAACTGCCGGTGCGGCTGAGCCGCAGCGGCCTGCACCCGGACGTTGCACTGGACGGCAAGCTGTACGCCATCGGCGTGCCGGCCATCCTGAACCTGGCTCTGCCCTCCCTGCTGGTCACCTTCCTCAACAGCCTGCTTGCCGGGTTCTCCCAGAGCTATGTGGTCATTCTGGGCATTTACTACAAGCTGCAGACCTTTTTGTACCTGCCCGCCAACGGCATCGTGCAGGGTATGCGCCCGCTCATCGGCTACAACTACGGTGCCAGGGAGCACGCCCGCGTGAAGAAGCTGTACGAGCTCACCCTGTTTATGAGCATCGCCATCATGGCGCTGGGCACGGTCATCTGCCTGCTGGCCTCCGGGCAGCTCATCGGGCTGTTCACCTCCAACCCCGATACCATCGCCGCCGGTGCCAAGGCCCTGCGCATCATCTGCATCGGCTTTGTGGTGTCGGCAGTGTCCACCACCTCGTCCGGCGCACTGGAGGGTCTTGGCAAGGGCGTGCCGTCGCTGGTGATCTCGCTGTGCCGCTATGTGGTGTTCATCATGCCGCTGGCCGCAGTGCTGTGCGGCCGCCTTGGCCCGGACGGTGTGTGGCACGCCTTCTGGATCACCGAGGTGCTCACCGCACTGGTGGCCTACCCGGTGTACCACCGCGCGGCGGCCCAGCACTGAACCTTTCCGGCCCCTTTTGCAGCAGGCTGCCCGACCCCGGCGGCCTGCTTTTTTGTTGCATTCCCGTCGCCCTGCGGAGCGCATAAATGCAGGGATTTCATTTGACAGCTGCGCAGAAATACGGTAGAATAGTTTTTATATTGCGCTGACAAAATGTGTCAGAACGCAAGACTTTACAGAGGATGTGGGACGAATTATGATCGAGACGATCACGGCCGTCAATACGGCGGTCAACAATTTTATCTGGGGCGTGCCCGCCATGGTGTGCATCATTGGTGTGGGTTTGCTGCTGAGCGTGCGCACCGGCTTTTTGCAGATCCGCAAATTCCCGTACACCATCAAAACCACCATCGGACGCATGTTCCGCAAAAAGGACGCTTCGGACGGTGCCATAACCCCCTTCCAGGCGGTGTGCACCGCACTGGCCGGCACCGTGGGCACCGGCAACATTGCCGGTGTGGCAGGCGCCATTGCCATCGGCGGCCCGGGTGCCGTGTTCTGGATGTGGTGCTCCGCGCTGCTGGGCATGTGCACCAAGTTTGCCGAGGTGACCCTGGCCGTGCATTTCCGTGAGCGCAGTGAGACCGGCGAGTGGGTGGGCGGCCCCATGTATTACATCAAGAACGGTCTGGGCAAGCGCTGGCAGTTCCTGGCATTTCTGTACTCGCTGTTCGGCGTGCTGACCGTGTTCGGCACCGGCAATGCCACCCAGGTCAACACCATCGTGGCCGCTGTGGACACCGCCCTGCTGGAATACGGTGTGGTGGGCAGCGGTTTCCTGAGCACGCTGAACCTCATCGCGGGCATCATCGTGGCCATGCTGGTGGCCATGGTGCTGCTGGGCGGCATCAAGCGCATCGGCAGCGTGAGCGAAAAGCTGGTGCCCTTCATGGCGCTGTTCTACATCGTGCTGGCTGTGGGCGTAGTAGGGCTCAACCTGCCCCGCCTGCCCTATGTACTGGAGTCCATCGTGGCCGGTGCCTTCAACCCCGCTGCCTTCACCGGCGGCACCATCGGCAGCCTGTTCATCAGCATGCAGAAGGGCGTCTCCCGCGGCATCTTTTCCAATGAGGCCGGCCTTGGCACCGGCTCCATCGCCCATGCCTGCGCCGACACCAAAAAGCCGGTGAAGCAGGGCATGTTCGGCATCTTTGAGGTGTTTGCCGACACCATCATCATCTGCACCCTGACCGCCATGGTCATCCTGTGCAGCGGCACCCCCGTGAACTACGGCACCGCAGCCGGTGCAGAGCTGACCATCTCCGGCTTTACCACCACCTACGGCGGCTGGGCTTCCATCTTTACCGCCGTGGCGCTTTGCTGCTTTGCCTTTTCCACCATCATCGGCTGGGGCCTGTACGGCTCCCGCTTCCTGGTGTTCCTCTGCCACAGCGACAAGGTGGCAAAGCCCTTCTTTGTGGTGTACTCCTTCGTGTCCATTCTGGGCGCGACCGTGGACCTGGGCCTGCTGTGGAGCATCGCCGACACCTTCAACGGCCTGATGAGCATCCCCAACCTCATCGCATTGCTGCTGCTCTCCGGCACCGTGGTCAAGCTGACCAAGGAGTTCTTTGCCTCCGAGGGCTGAGCACCTGTTTTTCCCGATACGCAAAAGGACTGCTGCACTGAAAATTGTGCAGCAGTCCTTTTTCGTGCGCGGCTCCGGAAAATTTTACTTTCCGGGTGTTTTTCTGCAATTTTTATTGCCGCCTGTCCGTATTTAAGGCAAACAGACCGAATTTCGTTGGCAGAATGGAGGGCCCTCTATGGCGATTTTTGAAAAGACCATCCGCAATCAGAAATTCAACACGCTCCTCCGCAAATTGGAACAGGAGATCCCGGACAGCAGCTGGTCGGCAGATTTAGAAGCGGGCAGCGATTTCAAAGAGGGCGAAGCACGGTGCAGTGTCCGCGTGTTTGAGCGGTACAGCATGGTCGGCGGCAACCGCCTGAGTCTGACGCTGACCATGTTCCAGAACGGTGACAGCCCCATCCGGCTGTCCGCCATCACCGCAGGCGGCAGTCAGGCCGTGTTCTTCAAGGTGAACACGCTCGGAGAAGAATCTTTTTTGGACGATGTAAAGGACCTGCTGGAAGAAATTTTGGAGGAATAAGATGTTTTACACTGGAATTGATATGCTGTTCAGTATTCTGTTTCCCATCCTGTTCCTTGTGGTTTTGGGCATGATCCTATACACCATCATCGGAAATATCAGCACATGGAATAAAAACAACCATTCGCCGCGGCTGACCGTTCCGGCAACGGTGGTGGCAAAGCGCACGGAAGTTTCTCGCCACCATACGGACAATACGATGATGCATACGTTCACGACCTATTATGCGACCTTTCAGGTAGAAAGCGGCGACCGCATGGAACTCGAAGTAGATGGTTCGGACTACGGAATGCTTGTGGAGGGCGACATTGGAAAGCTGAGTTTTCAGGGCACCCGCTATCT
>OCHN01002871.1_pt1 | contig 10359 bp, 6 predicted proteins | sample 1538911 | NCBI WGS metagenome assembly OCHN01 (sample SAMN04571736, study PRJEB22368) | human gut metagenome | biome: human gut; material: stool | host: Homo sapiens | place: Luxembourg | collected 2013-01-11 | reverse complement strand
TACCGGTCTGACGGGAGAATCGCCTTATACGATGTATAACGGAAACAAGATTCACCTTTACGAGCGCAAGAAGCTCTATAATCTCGGCGGTTTTAATAACCGTATCACCGGAACGAAATGCTTCTATAACTGTACCGGACTCTCTGATTATGAGAATATTGCGACTGACTGGAAATAAACAACTTGACTGATGATGATTATGAAAATATATGACAATGTCCTTATGAAAGGACTCTATATGATGGCGACGGCGGCATTGGCATTGACCTTTGCCGGTTGCTCGAAGAATGATGATCCGGAGGATGAGCTGAAGCCCGAGGTTCATGTAGGCAAGGTCGAGGTTTCGTCTTCGCAGGTGGTTTTTCCTGTGGACGGCGGGTCGAAGACCATTGCGGTAGCTACGAATGCGGAGTGGCATCTGGACTGTGACTATACATGGATGAGCTTCGATGCGGACCTGAATTCCGGTACCGTGACCATCAGTGCGGAAAAGAATACCACCGGTGCAGACCGCTATGGTGTGATTTCCGTGATTTGCGGTGACGAGGGCTATACTGACAGCCGCGACATCCGCGTCATGCAGACGTATGAACCGGAAGACCTTGTAAAAGACGGAGTTACGGCAAACTGCTATATCGCCCATACGAAGGCTTCCTACCGTTTCCCTGCCAAGGTGAAAGGAAACGGCGCAGGTGACGGCAATTCCAAATATATTGCTGCCGAGGGCCTTGAAATCAAGAATGCCGCTTTTGCCGAGCTCGTCTGGGAGGCTGTCCCGGACGGCGACAAGACCAGAAGCACATACGTCATTGACGGCGAGCCGATGTATGACGGCGAGAATATTTATTTCTCCACAGGCAAGGCCGCCGGCAATGCCGTTATCGCAGTGTGCGCTGCTGACGGCACCATCCTCTGGAGCTGGCACATCTGGGTTACGGATGATGAAATCGCGACCAAGACTGACAAGAACGGCCTGGTATGGATGGACAGGAATCTCGGAGCGCTCAGTGCCAAGCCTTCTGACGCTGTGAATACCAGAGGCCTGTTCTACCAATGGGGCAGAAAGGATCCGTTCCTTCCGTCTGCTGCCGAGTTCGTCGACATCCCGACTATTTATTTCGCGGACGATGATGCTACCGCCAACAAAAAGTACACCGAGCAGGTAAAGCTCCGCCCGTCGGCCAATGTCGCCAATCAGCAGAAAGGCGACGGCGTAAGGAGAATCAATGCTGAGAAGGCCGTAGTTGCATATTCCGCTCCGGGCAATGCGGTTTACGCCGTGCAGCATCCGGAAACTTTCCTTACCATCCATCCTGTTTATTCCGGCGGCATCAAGTGTGACTGGTATATCATGAGCCCTGACAATTCCGAGGAAACGGATGACCAGACCGAGTCCAACCTTTGGGGAAACACTTCTTCTGATGTGAAATACAAGAGCATCTTCGACCCATGTCCTGCCGGCTATGTCGTACCTAAGGGCAATGCTTTCGCGACATTGGGTGGAACAGACAAATTCACTAGGGTCGATGTGGTCCTGGATGAAAGTGGAAATGAGACTGGCGAGAAGCCGTGGGAAGAAGACGAGGACGGATACGGCTGGTACTGGAAGAATTGTGACAATGCTTATTTCCCTAAAGCCGGTATGCTCAGCCTTTTCGGTGCTCCGCAATATACCTGTGAAGATGTTTATTATTGGTCTGCCGACCCGCTGCCGAAGGCTCTCAATGAAGGCTGGGGACGTTCATGCTGCCTGTTCAATTCATTGGAAAGACTGTTCTTCGGCGTTTACTATGCTGGAAGTGCCCTCACGGATCCGTCAGGTCTGGGAGCACGTGGAACCGGCGCAAGCGTACGGTGTGTAAAAGAATGACTTACGAGTGTTTTAACTTACAGTCTTTAATTCTTTCGCGTGTTTATGTTATAAATCGCATTAAAAATAGCTGTGACTGCTAAATAATTAGCGATAATTAAATCTTTTTAGTTTTGCTTATATATTAATTACTAAAGAGATACGATGTTAAAAAATTTAAATTTTTTTCGATTAAAGATTGTAAGTTTCAAAAAAACTTCTTATCATGCTCGTCGGAATCAGGATAAGCGTTTTTTAGTTAGTTTTTTACGCGCTTTCACTGGTTTGTACCTATTGTTTTAACATAGATATATTAGAATTTCTAACCTGGGCTACCGCAACATCGTGAGATGCAGCGGTAGTTTTTATTGTGCACTTTCCTAAAAGGCTAATTCGGTAGAAATCAGCGATATAAACCGTTGTAGTAAAGAAAAATCGCGTTTTTTCTTGGTTAATGGTTTTTTCCGCCCTATATTCGCGCCAAATTTGAATCAATAACATATTCACGCAACATGAAGAATTTCCGGCTATTGCTGCTGCTAACCCTTCTGATCGCGCCTGTGGCATTTGCCCAGAACAAGGTGACGGTGAAAGGTGTTGTCAAGTCAGCTGAAACGGGTGAGCCTCTCTTTGGAGCCTACATTCTGGTAGGCGGGGGTGGAGCATCGACAGATGAAAACGGTGCATACTCCGTAACTGCGGCTCCTGGAGAAACATTATCTTATCAGTACATCGGATGCGTAGTCTCCGAATTCATTGTCCCTTCCGGACAAGCGACCGTCGTCCATGATGTCGAACTAAAGGCGGACAACTCTCTCGACGATGTCGTGGTGGTTGCCTATGGTGTGAGGAAGAAAGGCACGATTGCCGGCTCTGTCGCCACCGTGAAATCTGAAGCTCTGGCAGATGTGCCGGCCGCAAGTTTCGACCAGGCACTTCAGGGGAAAGCTACCGGTTTGATGGTGCTCTCCAACTCAGGAGAACCAAGCGCCACTGCATCATTCCAGATTCGAGGCACCAACTCCATCAATGCGGGTACGGCGCCTCTGTTCATTCTGGACGGCCTTCCGATTTCCGCAAGCGATTTCAATGCCATCAGTCCCAATGATATACAGTCGATTTCTGTCCTCAAGGACGCGACTTCTACCTCCATATATGGAGCACGTGCGTCCAATGGTGTCGTAGTGATTACCACCAAGCGCGGTCGCGTGGCAGAAAAGGCAAGAATCCAGTTGCGTACCCAGCTCGGTTTCTCCCAGCTGGCACTCGGAAACTGGAACCTTATGAACACTGCCGAGCGTATCCAGTATGAGAAAGAAGTAGGTCTGACTGCCGGCCAGGATTACGGAAAACTGGCGAAGACGGATATCAACTGGCTCAATGAAGTGTTCACCAAGTTCGCCCCGCTGCAGAGCTATGACCTTCAGATCAGCGGTGCCAATGAGCGTACAAACTATTATGTATCAGGAGGATACTACGACCAGAAAGGAACCACTTCCGACTCTGACTTCTCCAGATATAATTTCCGCGCGAACCTGGAGACCAAGGCCAATGACTGGCTCAAGTTCGGTACGAACACCATGTTCGCATACGAAAACTACTCCGAGTCAATGTCGGGCGAATATGCATTGAACACGCCTATCTCGGCAGCCCGCTTCATGCTTCCTTACTGGAATCCTTACAGGGCGGACGGCTCTCTCGCTTCCGTGAATGACGGCTCATGGAAAGGTCTCGGACAGAACCCTCTCGAATGGGCGAAGACGAATCCTTATATTACCAAGAAGTACAAGCTCATTTCCAGCTTGTTCCTGGATATCACTCCGGTGAAAGGCCTCACCATCCATTCGCAGGGCGGTGTTGATTTCAGCCACGCGGCAGTGAAGACCACGGTGCTTCCTAGCTACAAGCCTAACAACGGACAGGGCAAGGCTTCACGCAGCTCTTCAGACGCATTGAACCTTACCATTTTCAATACCGTAAGCTATGCCTTCGACCTCACGGGCCAGACCCTGAACATCATGGCCGGACAGGAGGGAATCCTCTATAAGGCAGATGGTTTCAGCGTATCTACCGCAGGTCAGACGAATGACTACCTGCTGGATGTGTCATCCGCTACCAGAGCTACAAGCTGGAGCAGCAGCACCACGGCATATTCATATCTCTCATTCTTCGGACGCGCCGAATACAGCTACGCGAACCGCTATTTCCTGGAAGGCTCAGTCCGTGGTGACGGATCCTCAAGATTCGGTAAATCAGGCCGTTGGGCGCCGTTTGCATCACTCGGATTCATGTGGGATGCCAAGAACGAGAAATTCCTGAAGAACGTAAGCTGGCTTACCTTCGCGCAGGTATCACTCGGAACCGGAACCTCAGGAAACTCCACCATTCCGAACTATGACCACATCGCCCTCGTCGCCGGCGGCAAGGACTATTACGGCAATGCCGGTATCGGTCCATATTCGAAGGGCAATGAAAACCTCGAATGGGAGAAGACATGGTCTTCCAATGCTTCCATCCATCTCGGGTTCTTCGACCGTATCGACTTCGAAGCGGAGTTCTATAACAAGAAGACTTCCAACATGTTGATGTCCGTGCCGGTGTCCTACGCCGACGCAGGCTACGGTTACAGATGGGACAATGTCGGCGGCATGGTGAACCGCGGAGTCGAGCTGAACCTCAATGTAGATGCAGTCAAGACCCGCACTTTCACATGGAACATCAATGCCAACGCATCATATAACAAGAACAAGATTACCGAACTTTACAATGGCCTGAACGAGTACGTGGTATCCACTACCGGAACCAAGCTCGTGGTAGGACATTCATACGGCGAGTTCTTTCTGAACCGCTTCGCTGGAGTCAACCCTATCAACGGAGACGCACTCTGGCTTGACGCGAACGGAGAACTTACCGACCAGTTCAACGAATCTGACAAAGTGATGGTCGGCAAGAGCTGCATCGCTCCATGGCAGGGAGGTTTCGGTACGACATTGACCTGGAAAGGCTTGTCCCTGAATGCACAGTTCTCTTGGGTGGCCGACAGGTGGATGATAAACAACGACCGTTATTTCGAGGAAGGCGGCGGAAACTTTGACACCTACAACCAGTCGAAGAGAATGCTTTATGACCGCTGGAAGAAACCTGGCGACATTACCGATATCCCTCGCCACGGCGTCTCTCCTCAGTTCGACACTCATCTTCTGGAGGATGCTTCTTTCCTGCGTCTGAAGAACCTGATGCTTTCGTACTCTCTTCCAAGCCCTCTGCTGGAAAAGACACGTTTCTTCACGGCTGCCAGAGCCTATGTTCAGGCGCAGAACCTGCTGACATTCACACCGTTCTCCGGCCTTGACCCTGAGTCTTCAAGCAACATCTACAAGGCGCAGTATCCTATGTCACGCCAGTTTACACTCGGCATTGAACTAACTTTCTAAAGCACGTATATACAAATGAAATATATTGAAAGACTGTTGATTATCATTGCGGCATCGCTTTCTGTGGTATCATGTCTGGACCAATATCCGGAGGATGCCATAAAGGAGGACAATGCCATCACCACCTTGGATGAGGCGGATCAGGCAGTGATTGGAATCTATTCCGACTTCAAGAGCGGCGCGCTTTACAGCGGACTGCTTACGTTGCTCCCGGATATCCAGGCGGACCTTGTATATGCTGTGGATGGATTTACCAATACTTACGGCAACTTCTGGAGATGGGAAATTCTTCCTACAGACACCGATGTCGAGGCAGTGTATGGTGCATTGTACAGTATAATAGGAAGCTGCAATTTCTTCTTCGACTATAACGACAGGCTCCGTGAAACCCTGAAGTCCGACCAGGATTTCAAGCAATTGGAAAGCCTTGAAGGTGAGGTCTATTTCGCGAGAGCATTGGCCTACTCCGAACTCATCAAACTGTATTGCAAGGCTTATGAGCCGGAGACCGCCGACAAGGAACTCGGCGTGGCGCTGGTGAAGAGCTACCATAACCCTGGAAAGCTGAAGAGGGCCTCTCTGAAGGATTCTTACGCATTCGTGCTCGAAGACCTCGAAAAGGCTGCGGAGAAAATCGAACTCGAGAACACGAACAACTCGCTGTTCTTCTGCAAGAGCGCCGCTTACGCCCTCATGGCCAGAGTCTACCTCTATATGCAGGACTGGGACAATGCCGTGAAATATTCTTCCAAGGTCATTGAAGACAAATATCTCGGACTGTCCAGCGTGAAGGTCGCTGCTCCGTCCCCTTATTCGAACCAGTCGGAATACCAGTACATGTGGACCGGTGACAATGCCCGTGAAATCATCTGGAGAATCGGTTTCACCCCGACTTCATTCGGCGGTGCATTGGGCCAGGTCTTCCTGAACTACAACCAGATAACATACTATCCTGACTACGTTCCGGCAGACTGGGCATTGGGCCTTTATGCGAAGACGGACTTGCGTTACAACATCTTCTTCGCGCAGCTCCAGACCGGCTATGCACACGGCCTGAACTATCCGCTGCTCGTCAAGTACCAGGGCAATATGGAATTGATACAGAACAACATCTACCATGTGAACATGCCTAAGGTCCTGCGTCTTTCCGAGCAATATCTCATCCGCGCGGAAGCATATTGCCGCAAGGGCGACTACGGAAAAGCAGCCAAGGACATCACCACATTGCGTACGGCGCGTTATTCGACATACGGAACTACCGTCCTGACCAAGGATGACTGGCTGGACACCATCAGCGAGGAGCGCGTCAGGGAACTCTACATGGAGGGCTTCCGTCTCCAGGACCTCAAGCGCTGGCACAAGGGATTCGAGCGCAAGCCTCAGACCAGCTCCGTAAAGGAGGGCAGCTCGCTCAAGATCAATGCTGACAATCCGCTCTTCGTATGGCCGATCCCTCAGCACGAGCTCAACTCCCCGGATTCGGAAATCGAACCTAACGAAAGCAACCGCTAAAAAGGAGGAAGATCAATGAAAAAGATACTTTATATATCAGCAATGATTTCAGCGGCAATGCTTTCGCTTGTCGGCTGCAAGACTGAATATACCACTTATGACGGACCTTCTGCCATCGCGTTTGCAGATACGGCGAGCCTTTGTCCGGTAGTGCAGAGCGGCGACGCATACGGCATCGACATAGCAGCTACCGCTGCCGCAGACCATGACAGGACATTCGCAGTGGAGGCTGTTCCGTCCAAGAGCACGGCTGTCTACGGAAAACATTTCGTCATCGATGACCAGACAGTTACGATCAAAGCTGGTGAAACAGCTACAAAGGTCTATGTGAAAGGTATTTATGACAATGTGGATTCTTCCGATGATATTTACGTGACGCTCCGTCTGGTCGGAGAGGGGAATGAAGATTGGCCTTTCAACAGCACGGAGACGAAAGTATACCTGACGAAGATATGTCCTTTCAATATCGATGATTACACCGGCTGGTGCCGTGTTTCTTCATCCTTCCTCATCGCGTATGCGAACAAGGAGTCCAACCTCGCGAAGGTGGAGAAGGTGGATGACGAGACGATAGTCATCAAAGGCATGTTCCAGGAAGGCTATGACGTGAAATTCCGTTTCGATGTGTCTGACATGCTGCATCCTACCATGTACATGCTGGATGAGACACCTGTCGGCAACACCAGGACATTCATGAACTATGTTTATGGAAACGGTCTGCTCCTCGGAGGTGAGATGAACGGCTACAGCGCCGAACTGCACTTGTGCGACAAGTATGCCGAGCAGTATATGAAAATCCGTGTCGACGGTGTGGGCACCGTGGGCCTTTATGTGAACATTCTCGAGTTCCTTACAGATGAGGAAGCCGGAAAATAACAACACTTAACTTAATTTTTATTGACATGAGAACAAATTTGTTTACGAAAGGCCTTGCCTTTGCCGCTGCTGTAGCAGCGATGATGTCTTGTTCCAAAGAAAACGAGAAGGAAAAAGAACAGCAGTTTCCTGCAGTACAGGAAGTCGAGATAGCTGCCGGAGAGTCCAAAGAGTTGACTTTCACGGCTGAAGCAGATTGGAAACTTACCATTGACAAGACCACATGGTGCATGTTCGATGACAAAGGTGTGGAGACTGCACAGGTGGCCGGTGAGGCCGGTGATGTGACCGTCAAGGTAAAAATCGGTGATGCAGGTCTCGGTTTCGAGGCTGAAGTGGCCAAGATAGACATGACAATGGGTGAAAAGACCCAGACTGTCTTCCAGATTACACGTTCTCCTAAGGAGCGTGTCGTGAAGATGTATGTTTCCACGGACTATGGCCAAACTTATAAGAAAGCAGACAAACTGGAATTGACTAGTGGTGAGTGGGGAAGCGCAAACTATCTTGCATTCGGCATCGTGGCCACCTATGACTGGAAGTTGGCAGAGTTGCCTGAAGAACTTAATATGTCGGTGGATTATAGATATGTTGACGCTTTTTCCGGAAAGGCTGACAGCGTAGACTTCAAGGTAGCTGTGCTTGAGATTAAGGAGGGAAAAGAACCATATGAATTCTCCAAGAAGATAAAGATTACCGATATGGATGGCAACAATCCTGTAGAGTTCCCTATTACCTATACAGGTCTTGCTGAGGATTTTATGGAGTTTAAGCCGAATGTAACAAGTACATATAATGGAAATGTCGAATTTACAGCTGATGGTTTCAGCTATGACAAGTCCGGCTTTGATCCTGTTTTGAGCGATAAAAAGACTTCAGAACTCTCTGTCAAGTCCAAGAACATGAAATATTCAGTTCATGTTATGGAGATGAAGGATGGAGCTCTGGTTGCAATGCCTGCCGGATCATGGTTGACAACCGCTGATGACGGCAAGGGAACTATCACATTCTCTGTTACTGCCAATACTGATGCTGCACGTACTGCCTATGTGGCTGTTCTTCCTGAAGCCAAGGAAAAGTCTTTCGACATTACCAAGGTGATGGATGGCGAGTCCTTCAGCGCTGATTATTCGTCTTATGGATTCAAGGTTATCCAGAAGGGTGTGGAGAAAACTGAAGGTTTCGAAGCTTACTGGGGACGTACACTTGCTCCGCTGAATATCGTCCCTATAAAAGATGATGCGCAATATGGTCCGATGCTTGAGTTTATGAAACCGAGCCAGATTTGCGCTGGTTCTGCCGATTCGAACACCTATGTCCTGACCATCAAGAAATCTGACGTGGCAGGTGGTTTGGTTATCGCTCCTAAAGGATTTCCTGCTGATTATTCTCCTCTTGGAGCGGAAGCTGGAAGCAATCTTTTCAGATTCGATAAAGGAGCCAACTGGGATTCCAAGAATGTGGAGGCTTCTACAACATGGAAGACAAAATTAAGTGCAATCACTATTCTGCCGGCACAGTTCTCTGTTGCGAATCTTGGCAGTGTAGTATGGATTCAGTTCTACAAGACTGCTGAAGAAAAAACGGCCGACCAGGCGTCTGCCACATTGGTTGTAAAGCTACAGTAGCCCTTACACTCAAATATAATAAGTTACAATATTCAACATGAAGTTTGAAAAACGAAATCTGACTCTACTGATTCTGGCGTTGCTCTCGTCGGTGCTGCTCTTCACGGGGTGCACCGAAGAGGCGGAGCCGGTATCGGAGCCAGGCTATGGTTACGTGCAGTTCCATCTTTTCAAGAAAGGCTCGTACACCAAGGCCGGCGACAAACTTGAATATCTGCGTGATGCAGCCAAAATAAGGGTGACATTGCGCAGTCAAGACAATGACATTATCACACCGGTCGCAGTCGTCGAGGCTGTGGACAAGAACCTTTCCGAATGGGGACTCCAGACGGCGAAAATCCGTCTGATTGCAGGTAAGTACACCATGACGGCGTATGAGATCTATGATGGTCTGGATAATTCCGTCCTGGTCGGCTCTCCATCAGAAACGGTCGTCCTGGATGTGAAGCCGAACGGCATTGTCTCGGAAGACATTGCACTGAATGTAGTGGACCGCGGCTGGGCGAAATTCCGTCTGGTCAAGGACTTGTCCGAGATTGTCGGCACGAAGGCCGGCAAGGACGGTGCGGACGAGCATCCGTTCTACGGCATCCAGTCAGTGGACCTCACGGTCAAGAACAAGAACACCGGTGAAATAACCGAAATCACGAACATTGAGGTGACCCATAAGTTCGTGGACGGGGAGAAGGCTGCTGACCCGGACTATGTTTCCGGCATCTGTGTCAGTGACACCCTCGTGGCCCTGAAAGGCGGCACATATACCGTCACGAAATTCAGGACCTACTTCGACTATTTCAGGAAGGTCTATGAAACGTCTACCAATGTCGCTGAAAATGAATTCGTTGTAAAGGACAATCAGGAAACTGATGCTGATGTCCCTGTCACACTTCATACTACATCAGGCCATGTCCAGGATGCCCTGGCTCTCCGTGAAATCTGGGAGGCGCTTGACGGACCTAACTGGAGAATCAAGTGGGAGTTCAACTGCGATGTGGACGCATGGACGGCGAACACCGGAGTCCAGATTCTCGGAAACGGACGTGTCGCATCCCTGGATCTG
>OCHN01002855.1_pt1 | contig 10409 bp, 12 predicted proteins | sample 1538911 | NCBI WGS metagenome assembly OCHN01 (sample SAMN04571736, study PRJEB22368) | human gut metagenome | biome: human gut; material: stool | host: Homo sapiens | place: Luxembourg | collected 2013-01-11 | reverse complement strand
ATCTTGCTTACTATCTTACTCGTTTTGGATATCATTAGCAATCTTTTTATTTTTTGTGTGTAGCTCAAGATTATATTAGGTGATCTAATAATATAAATCTGCTAATTCCATTATGAAGAGAGCCACAAAGCACTATACTATCAAGATCAACACACGATAAGTGGTGATCTTTTAACTAAAAATGGGCGGCCGTTGGCTTCGGAAAACGGCCGTTCTAAAACAGAATGGAGACCGCTGGGCATCGTAAACTGCAACAGCATCTAACATCTTTCCATTTTTCTCCATAAGATAAAAATTTCCACTTTCCAACATTTGATTTGATGCCAGTTTCACTTCCAATGCACGAATAAAATATGCACTGTGTGATGATACGATAACATTAATATTCATTTCCTTTTTCATCAAAACTAAAATCTCAGCCATCTTAATATGCCATTCCGGATGCAAATTCGTTTCCGGTTCATCAATCATAAGCCAGGATCCTGAAGTCAATGATCCATTCTCTACCAATCTTTGTATAATCAATAAAGATTTCATGCACTATTTTTATCATCCCAAAACACCTGTTTATAACTAATCGGTCTCCCATAAAGACGCTTGAAAGTAAATCTCCAGCGATTACTCCTTCCAATGGACAGTACCAGACGACCGGCATGTTCTGTCAGATGTCCCGCAAACTGCATAAGATTACTGATCACCGTACGTATTCTTCGGCGATGTATTTTCTTCCGGCCGGGAGCATCCTTCTTTTTCAGCGATTCCTGCCCTATGATTCGAAGGATATTATATGCGATCATTGTCAGCTCCAGCACCAGTTTGAAACTCAGCATTTTCCTTATTCAAACTATATGACACTTCATAAGCATATGCTATCGCTGGAAGAATATCAAATATAGACTGATATGCTATTTGCGCTTTCTGACCGTCAATAGAATTTCTTTGGATTAACAGTGCAATCTGTGCCACATAATAATCATATAACAAATCCGTCGCATTTCTAATTGGAAGAGCCCAATTCAAACATTCTTCATGCTCATACAGTTTAATAATCGGGCTGATTATAGTTCGTAGGTGCAGCAATAACAACAAAATCAGCATCCTTATACGCAGATTCCGCATCTAACGTAGCCGTCAGATTTAACTCTTTTTCCTTTAAATATTTTTCGATGTACTCATCCTGAATCGGACTGATTCTTTTATTAATTTTCTCTACTTTTTTCGGGACAATATCAACTGCCATTACCTCGTGATTTTGAGATAATAATGTGGCAATAGAAAGTCCCACATATCCTGTTCCTGCTACTGCTATTTTCATGAATTTTTCTCCTTCTTTTTGTTAATCATTATCTTTAAATATGTATAGCATTCCAAAATTATTATTAGAGGTTACCCCCCCCCTAATTTTTGAATTTTTTCCAGTACTCCTATTTTTCGTAAAACACTCTTCATTTTTTCTTTTGATGATATATGTATATATTTTTTACATAATTGTTCATATGAAAGTTTATGAAAATCATTCCAAAATGCTTCTCGATTATCTGGTTTTAATGAAGATTTTGTCATTGCATCATTATGAGTCGCAAATACCTTGTCCACTTCTACAGTAGTTAATGCTAATGACTGTTTTATTTCTTCAAATAATTTTTTCCCTTTTTCGCTTTGAATCACTACAATAGAAGTTCCATTTCCATCATTTAAATCTGCTGCAAAATCATCAATTCCCCAAAAATCTCCTAATGTTATATCAGAATTTCGCACAATTCCCTTAAATTTACAATCATAGCAAGATAACCTTAAAGTCAATTCTTTCATAAATAATTGAAAATAGGTATCCTCCTCTTTCGATTTATAAAATGATTTTTGATACATTATTCCATAATCAGAATATCCATTATACTTCTTACATCGAAAATTGACATTTTTTAGCTTTAAATGTTTTTTCTTTTCAATATTCTCCACATGTTTTTTCCACATGCCTGGTGATGGTACACCATGGCAAATCAAATCAACACATATCAGTTTCTCATATGGACTTCCCAAATAATTTAAAAGGCCCTCTACCTGACATGGTGTGCCAGAAAACAAAACCCACCTGTCATTCCTTAGTTTTTCATACACCTCCGAGTAAATATCATTTATATTACTTTGCAAATACTTGGAACCATAAAGACAATTTAACTCTTCCGTATTATCAACAATTACGTGCATTGCCTCTTTACAATCATCGGTCATAGTGCAACCAATAACAACACCTCCGAGTTCTATAATTTTTGTTGCAAGTAATGAAAAAATGCCTCCTGACGAACTATTTAACCGATCTTTCAAATTTTTATTAATTGCTGCATACCCTTCAATATACTGCTTATTAATATCTGGTTTATGAATGCAAGGGCAAACCTTTTCACATTTGTTACACCCTATACATTTCGTAGTGTCTACACATGGATATTTAAATCCCTCTTCATCTCTTTCCATTGAAATACATTGAACCGGACAGGCATTATAACATGCCTCGCAGCCACAACAATTTTTCTTTTCCTTTATTTCTATCATTTTTTCACCCAAATATATTATCGCTTATCTTTTTTCTTTATAAATTTGCCCAATACGGATTGAAATAAATTCTTTTCATAATTATTCATTCCTATTTTCCACATAGAAACAACATACACTAAAACATATACAAGAATTTCCAGTAAATATACAATTATAGAATCGGTTTTCAAAAAGGTCTTCATTATTCCACCAAAAATTATTGGTATGATCATTCCCATTGCTAGTTTTCCAATGCTTTTCCAAAAATATATTATATTTAAGTTGCATTTTTTGTGATAATAAATATTCATAACACAGCCATTAGCTACTACCAGTGAAAATGCTGTACCTATAGCACTACCTATAGCTCCATATTTTTTACATAAAATTATACTCATAATCAAATTAATACATGCCATACCTACATATACTATGCTGCGAAATTGGTGTTTAAATTCTGCTCGCTGAATTTCTATACCTAAATTCTGAATTAACGCAATAGATGCAGGTATGATTAGCAATAACGCAACTATATATGAATCTTCATATCCTCTTCCTGCCCATATTCTTACAATAAAAAATTTTCCAAAAAATACAACGCCACTTGCTATTAATGCTAACATTAAAAACTGAATTCTTCCTACTTTTGTAAATAATTCTGTAAGTTCCGTACGCTGATTCTCAATAGAGGTTCCGGAATTTACTATTTTATGTATTCTTGGAGTAAATACGCCTGATATAGAGGACGAAAAAGTTTGATAGTATGTGTATAAACTATATCCTACAGAATAAATTGCAACCATTACAGTTCCCTTATATCTTGCAAGTAAAACTTTATCTATATTCCAGTTAATCTGATCTACAATTAATTCAATAGCAATAAACACTGTATATGCAAACAGATCACTAAATAGCCCTTTTTCAGGTTTGTTAAAAGCAAACCTATTCTTCAAAACAAGAAAAACATATATTATATAACAAGTGTCTGTAATTAAAGACACAATAAGCGACACTGACACCATTGCAATTGAACGGCATCCCATTAATAATAACGGTAATGTAACCATCGGTCCCAATACATTTTTAATTATCTCCAGACATTTTAAAAACACAAATTTCTCATGTGCAGAAATAATGTTAGAAAATACACTCATTGGAAAAGAAATTGCCAAGTTGATGGTTAATAATATCATTAAAACTCTGGCTATTCCATATTCACTTATAGTCAGTCCGTCTGAAAATACTATTGATAAGTGATTTGTCAAAAAAATCCCGCACACAAATGTGATAATACCTATAAAGCTAAAAATTGTTATAAATAAACCATTCAAGCAATCTATAGCTTTTGTATCGTTTCGCTTTTTATAAATAGAATAGTATCGTATATAACTATTATTAAACCCCAGTCTTAATACTGATAACATTGAAATTGTCGATGCAACTGTATTATATAAACCATATTCACTTTGACCAAGAAGTCTAATCATTACAGGCGTATATACTAAACCTATAAGAATTTGTATTGCCATTTGTAAATATGATATTATTGCTCCAGCTTTTAACTGATTTATTTTAATCTTTTTACTCATTTTTTTATTCGGTAGCCCAATTAGCTATCACTTCGTTACTTTCTTATAAGGGTAACGGATTTTCTATCCTTATTACAATGTTTAAGAAGATATTATTTCACCAAATTAGATTTATCATTTATACTATCTAACAAAAAATCCAATGAATCCCCACGCAATGATTCCTGTATCATGTCATTATTCTGATAATCTATTGAAGATATCATATCTAAATCGGTTCCAACTTCAATAAATCTATCTGGTAAATTGAAATTATACAGAAGTGTATTTATACGCCCTTGCATCTTTTTACTGTTATCTCTTTGAAAAGCATAAAATTCTTTTTTAAATAATACAGAAAAAACACATGCATGGAAAGAATCTGTAAATATGTATTCCGCATTCTTTATTAAGCCTATAAATTCTCCTGGATCTGCATCTTTTATTTGTAAATCACCAAAGCATACGTCATCATTTTTTTCACCGGAAGCAAATGGTATATTTATAATCTTCAATCCTTTTCTCTTGGCAAATTCACTTATATACTCAATTTTATCATCGTACTTACCTAAAAAGTATGTAAACACATATCCTTTTTCTTTAGGCTCTATCACAATATTATTCCAATCTTCCGGAAGTAATAACAATGTTGGATCAAGAACAACTTTAATATCTTTATCCTTTATAAAGCTATCTAATATTGCTTTTCCAGACTGTTCCCTAACCGAAACATATTGAAGCCTTTCTATCCTAGGCTCAAATTGTGCCTTTTGCTCTTTGCTCATACTTTCACACCCCAGACTTGCTGCATAAATAACTTTATTTATTTCATCTGGTACAAATTCAAGAAAACACCTTCTTCTGGCCCAATTAGGATTCCAAATCTGGTCACTCCCGCATACTATAGCATCATATTTCGAATAAGAAATATTATTTTCATTGATTAATTGAGAATAATGCTGTCTTTTAAATTCATCTATTTTTAATTTTCGTATTCTAATATTTTTTTCTATAATACTATCTTTTTTATCAAAAAAAGCATAAATAGTTCTTTTAAGATTTAACAACATTTTTTCCTTTATAGATAATTCAAAATACGAAATTTTTTCATCATTATTAAAAAGAATTATATCACATTCAATATTACTATTTTTCAATATTCTTTGTAATGCATAAAATTGTAAAACCCCTCCATAATTGTATTCGTTATACAATAAAGGGACTAATCCAACTTTCATTTATTATCATCCTCTCATCTTTTACTTAAAGTTAATTCAAATAAGAATCTGTGTTTTTTTACATTAACTTTGATTTGCAAAAATATTATTGATTATTGCACAATTTCTATTCTATCGTCTTTCCGCAACTAAATCTTTAAGCATCTTTCTAATTTTAGCTATATCTTGAATTGACAAATAAAATATCTCTCGCTCTCTATCATTCATTGTGTATTTTTTTAATTCTAAAGACCATTTTTCAAATCGCATTAGCCCGTATGCCTCTATCGCATAATTATGCGTAATTGCACCATTTATTCTTTCATTTGCCAAAAAACGTTTAATCGGTAATTTTTTCTGAGTTGGATAATATTGATATAATTTATTCCATTTCTCTATTAATTCTGATTTAGTCATAACAGAGCAATGTGTGATAAATGAGCTTGGTATTGGAATTGAAACCTGATACATTGCTACAAAATTATCATACCCCGCTTCATTAGCAGCTGCATTAAATATTTCCATTACAGAAACGTGTTCGCTATGCCAATCAAAAAAACTAGGAACAAATACTATATCCACATTATTTTCTTTTAAATAGTTCTTCAAAAATATTTTTTTATCACCTAAAATATCAACCAACCGATTATTATATTTACACGCAACATTTTTCATTTCTAAATATCTTTTTTTATGTAATGATAAGTCATCTCCTCCAGGCATATCCATATTAATTATCGTAACTTCGTTATTTGGAGTAATTAATAACTGTGAACATCCCACCCATTCATCATCTGAATGTGGTGCAAGAATTACAATATGCTTTTTTTCAATAGTACCGAGTTCTTTAGCTACCATATCAGAACGATATAAATGTGTATCATACTTCCATTTATATCTACGCATTATCGTATTTCCAAGTGCCTTTATCCTTATCAACTGTTTATTTAATTTCAATTCCATAAGCGTCAATATGCTCCTTAGCTACATTATCCCAAGAAAAAAAGCTTTCCACTTTTGATGACAATTCGTTTTCTATAAACTTACTATTTCTATTAGTCATTGCTTGTTTAATAGTATTTCTTATTTCATATACATTATAAGGATTAAATGATAAACATCCTTTTTTCAAAACATCATATTCTAAAATCGGCAAAGTATTCGAAACAACAGGATTCGCTCCTGCCATAATACCTTCTAATATAGTTAAGCCAAATGTTTCGTGATACGATGAAGAAATTATAACTTTCGCATTTGAATATGCCGATCGGAAAAGCTCACTTTCTGCTGATAACCAACCTAAAAAATGAAAATTATCTGCTCCTCGTGCCTCTTGAATACATTTTTCATAATATTCCGGTTCTGCTGGACTGGCACCTCCAATAAATACTACCTCTATTCCTGTGTGTTTCATCGCTTTTATAACATTTAATTGGTTTTTATTTGCATCAAATCTTCCAACTTGAAGCGCATAATTGCACTTTCTTCCAATTTCAGAATAGATACTATCATTTCCCTTATTTAGTCTATCAGCACCATTAGGAATAACTTTTATCTTCTCGTTCGAAACATGGTAATACTTCTGAAGAAAAACTGCTTCCTTGGGTGTTTCAACAATTATTACATCTGCCAAATCACAAATATTAAATAACAATTTATATGTTGTCATTATTGGTAATCGACGTATCCACCAATAAAGTCTTAATTGCAATTTTCCTGATAAAATTACAATGGAAGAGACAACCACTTTCAAGCCTTTTCCTTTTGCATATTTTATCAAACTGTATGACTCTTCTTTCAACATAAACACATGCAAAACATCATAATCTTCAACTTTTGTATGAAATTTATCAAAAAAATCCACTTGTATTCCATTCTTTTTTAATACTCCTACCGTTCGAAGTATCCTATTTTTTACCCCTCCTGCAGAATTTTGAAATGCTGTATCATATGTTTGCACCAATATCTTTTTCATAATGTCATCACTCCCATATTTTTTCATTATGTCTATATATTACCAAACCGATTAAGACCCAAAATTCTGAAGACTTCCAAAATGTCAAACTAAACATTAGAGGAACAATGGATATAACAATAAATAAGATGAGAGAATTTCGAAAAAACTCATCTATTGTTTTTACAATGTCTTTAAACGAAATGTTAATGACATATATAAAAACAATTAGTCCTAAAATACCATATGAAACCATTATATCTAAAACAATATTATGCGCGTATCCTGACACAGATCTATTAATTCCCTCAAGATATACTGTTCCATGTCCCCAAATCGGTGATTTCAAAAATGTGTTCCATGCATTTATCCAAATGTTTATTCTAGCCGATGTAACTTCACTGTTACTTCTAAATAAAAACATATTAAATGTTGTAAGTGAGTAACTATATATGTCTGCTATGCCTAGAAGTTTTGTAAATAATCTAAAAATTGATTCCATATTAATCGTAACAACTACAACTAAAACCATTAAGAAAATTAATTTTTTACTTCTTTCATTTTTCTCAGTTGTCACGAAATACATAGTCAAGTACAAAATTGCAGCAGTCAAAAATGCTCCCTTATTTCCAAATAACAAAAGTTCTATTCCAAATATTCCTATAAATATACAACAAATTCGTTTTTTAAATATATAAACAGCTATTATTGCCCCAGCAAATGCCGGAAGCATTATTAAAAAACCAAATTGCATATAATCAGAACTCCATTTATACGAAACAAAAGGATCTTTCAAGTACATACACCCTACACATATTGAAAAAATGCAATAGTATTTAAGTACCGCTTTGAAATCTTGAATATTAATCATTAAAAATAACGGTATTATTCCATACACTAGGAAATTATATGGTATAGTGCTTTGAATGCTATTGGGCCTAAACACCATGTCAAACCCCAAAATAGACAATATTATAACAACAATACCCACAAATCTTATGAAATTACCCTTGTCAATTGTACTATTAGATAAACTAGCCAAAAGAATCAAAACTGTAACTATGAACAAAATTTTTAAGGAATTACCGCTAGACAATAATATAGGTTTAATCGCAGTAAAAACAAATAAATATAATACAAATACTATTTCACTATTGAAAATCTTGCTTTTTAGTTGTATTCTCACTATTTCATTATCCTTTCATAAAAATATGATATAAACGAAATTGGCATTGCGATTGGATACCTTTTCATCCATTTCCAATAAACACGTATTGCATTTTTATACTGTTTTGCTTTAAGGTAATTTAATGTAACCCCCCTATATCTATGTGTATAAATACGTTTTTCGCTTCCTCTTTTTTCGTTCTCACATTTTTTGATACATTTATTATATGTTATTAGATAATGATCCATATATTTTTCATTCATCACTGGATTTGCAACATTAGAACGATCACTGGTATCAAATTCAACCAAACATTCAGGAACCGTTCCAATTCTATTTCCACTATAAAAATATCGAAGCAAAAATGCAGCTTCTTGATGTCGCATAAATGTTTCATCCCATCCACCGCACTGAACAGCATTATTTTTCCACATCATTATTGCATTTGTATAAATGATTTGATCTCCACTTAAAATATAATATGATAAATCTCCCTCTAATCTTGAACAGCAAATTCCGTTTCGATTCCAGCCACAATATACAGCTCTTTTATCTGAATGCTTTAGCAAATATTCAACTTGTTTAGCTACTTTTTCTTTATCGTATAAATCATCATCATCTAAAAATGTGACAATTTCTCCCCTTGCGTATCGTATTCCTGTATTTCTTGCTACTGCTCCATTCGAATTTTTTAAATGTTTAATATATTGTACTCGTGAATCTGCTTCATACGGTTTCATCAGTTTCTCAGTAATTTTTCTCCATTCAGTATCTGGATTATTATCATCAACAACAACAACCTCAATATTTTTATAAGACTGTTCTAGAACCGAATTAATAGCTCTAGGTAGCATCTCAGCCCTTTTATATGTCGGAATAATGACACTTACTTTAATTATACTCATCTTTCTTTCCTTTCAAAAAGCTCTCGTACGAATACGAATATTTATAATTATTCATTCCGCAAACCATATATTTTATCATATTAAATATGCTGATTTCTGATTTTTTGTGTAATTTTAATGGATAATACCACATAAAAGCATATCTTAAATAGGGATACGCTGCTGCTAAAAATGCTCCCGTATCATAAAAATATTTTTCATCAAATCCAATAAACCAACTTGACCCCTCTGTATACAGATCAGCTATAACCATTGGATAAACATAAGCTTTAAGTTTTTTTCTATGTATATCTGAAAAAAACAATGAATCTTCTGCAAATGAATAAACTCCTGATCCTGCTCCAAAGACCTCATTAAAGCTTATTTTATTCTCAATGATGCTGCTTCTCTTAAATGCGATATGCACACTACTATACGATTTATAAGACGGGATTCTTTTTACCGTTTTAAATAATTTTTCTTGATCCCGTTTGTCTATATTTTTACTTATTATATTAAATACAAGGACATCTGCATCTATGTTTGTGAATGCATCAACTAAATTGTTCGCATAATTTGAATGTAGCACTTCATCATCATCACAGATCACACAGATATCTCCAGACGCATACTTTAATGCCATATTTCTGCTCTTTGATAATCCTCTTTCAGTCGTATTAATCATTAATACTCTTCCAAATGAATATTTTTTTTCTTTAACGCAATTATGATTACATTGATTAATAATAATAGCATCACTATGAATGTTTATTTTTTCGATTATCGAAAAATCTTTTTGATTCATACATGATAATAAAACTTCAACTTTCATCATCTTGTACTCTCCGCTTTCGCCCATGTAGGTTTTGCTTTTCCAGTTACAATATTATAAGCCCCATGCCATTGCGATACTATCGTCATAACATAATATGCAATAAGCTTTACGTACTTATTATTTGATTTCGTTAATATTCCAATAACTGCTATCAAATAAAACAATATTTGTCCAACAAATGTAACTAACCAGAACATATTTGATGATGCCAATGCACCGGATAACAGCAATAATAATAAATGTGCTAT